>Ga0334899_1003224_pt1 | contig 11662 bp, 10 predicted proteins | sample GraSluR3_MG_FD_207219 | JGI IMG/M metagenome (GOLD analysis project Ga0334899, IMG submission 207219) | Sludge microbial communities from methane-producing bioreactor in Wageningen University, Netherlands - Granular Sludge_8_08-R3 | ecosystem: Engineered > Bioreactor > Anaerobic > Unclassified ... | reverse complement strand
GTATGAAAACTACTTGGGTAGGAGCAAGTTTAGGGGGTAAAACAAGCCCGTTATCATCTGAATGTGCCATTACTAGGGCACCCATTAGCCTAGTTGATACTCCCCATGAAGTAGCCCAAACATAATCAAGTTTCCCTTCCTTAGTTTGAAACTTAACATCGAATGCTTTAGCAAAGTTTTGTCCTAGAAAATGAGAAGTTCCTGCCTGTAACGCTTTGCCGTCTTGCATAAGTGCTTCAATACAATATGTTTCGAGGGCTCCAGCAAAACGCTCACCTTCCGATTTAGTTCCAATAATAACGGGTAATCCCATCCACTTCTGAGCAAAATCTGCGTATACGTTAATCATTTTTGTTGTTTCCTCTAAGGCTTCATCTTTTGTAGCATGGGCAGTATGACCTTCCTGCCAAAGAAACTCGGCTGTTCTAAGAAAAAGCCTTGTGCGCATCTCCCAGCGTACAACATTTGCCCACTGATTAACAAGAATGGGCAAGTCGCGGTACGACTGTATCCAGCCCTTATATGTGTTCCATATTATTGTTTCGGAGGTAGGCCTTACAATAAGTTCTTCTTCAAGCTTAGCATCTTCATCAACTACAACACCTTTTCCATTCGGATCGTTTTTTAAACGATAATGAGTAACTATGGCACACTCTTTGGCAAATCCCTCAACGTGATCAGCTTCTTTACTGAAGAATGATTTTGGAATAAATAATGGGAAATATGCATTCTGATGACCAGTTGCTTTAAACATATCGTCAAGTTGCCTTTGGATTTTTTCCCAGATTGCATATCCGTATGGCTTAATAACCATGCAGCCTCTGACTGCTGAGTGATCGGCTAAGCCTGCTTTCACAACAATGTCGTTATACCATTGTGAATAGTTCTCTTCTCTGCTAGTAATTCCTTTTGCCATAGTGCTTATTTGGTATGAATTTTGTTACTTTTTAAATGGTTTTTAAAGATGCAAAGTAAGTAAATAAAACCCTAAATATAAAAAGACATGGAGGTTGTTATGAAAACAAAACTTAAAATTTTCGCAATTGCTTTATTTGCTGTAACCATGGGCGCTTGCTCAAGTAGCATGCAATTAAGCAAATCGGGTGCGAGTAGGGGTGACGATTTATACTATAACCCCTCTGAATCGTATACAGAAGAGTCTGCCCCGAAGAGTACTTCAAATACAAACCTTAACATTGAAGATCTTGAGCGTAAGTATCAAGAAATACTTGCAAATGACAGTATTGGAAGCGTAGATACTCTAGTTTACAAGTCTGAAGATAGCGGCAATCCTTACGAGAACCTTCTATCAACGTCATATCAAGAGTCTTATGAGAGAAGGTTAAAGGGAATGTCTAATCCTAGTTACAGGCTAAACGATTGGTCAACACAGTATTCCGATGATTACTGGTATGCAAGTGCCTACGATCCTAGTTTCTACAACATAATTGTTATGGGTAGCGATGTTTGGGTTGAGCCTAATTACATATCATCAATGTTTGGTTGGCCTCGTTATGGCTTTTCAAGCTACTGGGGTTCACCTTGGTTTGGCCGCCCTTATTCGTATGGTTCTAGTTTTTATTGGGGCTATGGGTACCCTAGCTATTGGGGGTATTCAAATCCTTACTCGTATTGGTACTCTCCTTGGAATAGCTACTATTGGGGCTACAATAATGGATATTGGGATAGTTACTACGGAAATAATTATATTACCAACGCTAACTATCACTACGGACGCAGACCGTCACAAGGTACTGTAAGCTCAGGGAATAGGCCCTCAGTTGGCGATAACACAGTTAACCGCGATAGGCGAAGAGATTTAACTGACAAACAAGTTGTTTTAGGGAATGATCAGGCACGCGAAAGAAAACCAGGTACTACCGATCAGGTTTCTACTCGACCTGCTGTTGCACAAGATCCTAATACAATAAATGCAACAAGACCAGTTCGTCAAGACCCCGATCGTAAAGAGGTTAGAGAACCTGTTAGGGGTAACGATAATGCAATTTCTCGCCCAACGCGAGGAAATTCAACGCTAAATCCTACAAGGGTAAATACAGGTAACCGTGAGGTAAGTCGTGATTATAATCCCACTTACACTAGGCCTAATCCTGCCAATAGCAGCGATTTTAACAAGCCTACGCGCAATTATCCTTCAACAGATGTTGCTCGTCCAAGCACAAGTAAGCCAAGTCAGCCAGCGGCCCGACCCGCAAGAGGAACAAGCAATCAGAGTTCGGGAAGGTACAGTTCACCTCCGAGGGTAAATTCACCCTCTAGCACAAAGCCGAGTAGGGGGAGTAGTTCAGGAAATAGCAACGTATCTTCACCTTCAAGAAGTTCAGGTGGATCAGTAAGATCAACTCCACCATCGCGATCAAGCTCTGGATCAAGTTCAAGTTCAAGTTCAAGCAGTAGCTCATCATCAAGTGGCTCAAGAACTAGAACTAGATAGTTAGTTTACAATACAATTCAACTATAGATAGGGAAAGAAGTTAGTAACTGTTTTAGCTTAAATATTATTATCCTCCACTGGCTGGTTCTTTCCCTATCTTTTGAATTAAGCATTTATTTTAACATATTTATTTGATATTTAATATTTTGTAAGATTTGTGCATACATTTTCATTTAAGTAAAACTTTAAAAGATGAAAAAATTAATTATAAGTCTACTTGTATTTAGCTCCATTGGTACTTTTGCTCAAGGAGTAGACGATGTCTTTAGATTATCTAATCAAAACAATGTTTTTGGAACCGCCAGATACGTTAGCCTTGGCGGGGCATTTGGGGCACTAGGTGCTGACTTTACATCGCTTTCAAGTAATCCGGCAGGCTTAGGGGTTTATCGCTCATCGGAGTTTACCATAACACCTACGCTTAAAAATAGGATTAACGATACCAAATACATTGGTTCGGAATATTCCGATTCGCGTACCCGGTTTATGTTTGACAATGTTGGGCTTGTTGCATCGTTCAAAACCATGAAGGAGGAAGAGAATGGTTTAGTTATGGTTAATCTAGGGTTAGGATATAATAGAATAGCTGACTTTTACTCTGAAACAACAGCGCTAGGTGCAAATGATATTTTCAGTCAATCTATTTTAAATTCTTTTAAAGATGCTGCTACTTTTGGAGGTACTTCCTATTTTGACTTAACCGAGGCTGATGATTGGGATCCTTACAGAAATACCAATGCATTGTGGGAAACTATAATGGCGTGGAATACTTTTTTAATAGATACTGTAGATGGCGATAATAGTAATTATTTTATTCCACTGCAAGATGGGGATGGAATTAATCAATTACAATCAATTTCATCCGAGGGCGGTATTGGCGAGTATACATTTTCAATTGGAGCGAATTTTTCAAATAAGCTATACGCAGGAGCAACAATAGGTTTGCAAAATGTATATTTTAGTCAAAATATCTTTTATCAAGAAACAGCATTTGATAATAATTCTACAGGTGATTACTACCTTAATGAAATGAACTACAACCAAGACTTAACGGTTGAAGGCAGTGGCGTAAACTTTAAACTAGGAATAATTTATAGGCCAATACCCGAACTGAGGCTAGGCCTGGCTGCTCACACGCCCACATATTATAGCCTCGATGAAACCTATAGCGCAACAATGAGTTCTGATCTCAATATTGGGACATATTCAGCTGAAACGCCAATTAACGTGTACGATTATAAGATCGAAACGCCCTATAGACTGATTGGCTCAATTGCTTATACCTTTGGTAAAATGGGATTAATTAGCGCCGATTACGAGTATGTTGACTATTCAACCATGCGATTTGGCAAAGGGGGTGATGGATATAGGTTTATTTCAGAAAATGAGGATATAAAGAACTTGTTTACAAGTGCCCATAACTTTCGAGTTGGTGCAGAAGTTTGGATTGGTCAGATGGCCCTTCGTGGAGGATATGCCTATTATGGCAGCCCATATAACGACGATTTGGAACTCTCATCATCAGCAACTAATATTTATTCGGCAGGCTTTGGGTTTAGGGTTGATGATGTTTTTATCGATTGGGCATACCAAAGGGTAATGTTTGGCGATTCGTATTTGCCTTTTGCTGCATCAAACCAGATTGTGGAGAGGGATGTAAAACAGAATAGGTTTATGCTTACAGTAGGGTTTAAGTTCTAGAGTGACACTTCATAGCTCATCCAAAGGAGGCATTAGCCTCCTTTTTGCATTAAGTGTATTCGTGTATCCATGCCACAATTACATAACATGTCGATAATTGATAGATTAGGAATAAACCCATGTTTATGCCCAAAAACCTGAAAATATGGGGTGTGGCTTTGTCCGTTTTGGTGCTCTCTTTTAGCTTGGCTCGAAATACTCCTTAAATCAACAAACGGACTAAAGTACTCTTTCTGAAATTCGGATGTTTCCTTAATAGTTACATATAGATCGAGAATTTGAATTAGGGTTTCAATTATTGCTAAATCATAGTCCCATAAGAATTTCCACTCATTCTCATAGAACGGTTCAATATAATCTCGAATTAACTCAAAATAGGCTGAGTTTTTATAAGCCGATGCAATTGCTCGCCAGTGTTCCCCTCTCCATTTAACAGAATTATCGATTTTAACATCACAAATATTTGTTCTATTGCCGTTTGGTTTTACTACCGGAATTGATAAAGAAAGCTTTCCATTTGCAGAGTATATTTCACACCTATTTCTAAAGGTTTGTTTGGTATAGGTTTCGTGTTTTTCGAAATAAATCTCCTTTGCCGAAAGTAGCTGTTTTATGAAGCTTATTGGAGGGAGGTATGCTATGGAGAGAATAGTTTTGTTCTGGATCATGGCATCATTTTCTGCAAAGATATACCCATAGCTATCATTTTTAAAACGTTTCCGGTTTTTTGTTAACCAACACTACGAACAATTATGCTAAACCTGTGTTTTTTAACTAGAATAATTATAAACAAAACTGAATATGTTTGAGATTAAAATGCCAAAAATGGGCGAAAGTGTTGAGCAGGCCACAATAACAAAATGGTTTGTTAAAGTTGGCGATACCATTGAAGAAGACGATAATCTACTGGAGATTGCCACCGATAAGGTCGATTCAGAGATACCTTCGCCAGTGGCTGGAACAATTGCCAGCATACTTTTTAAAGAAAACGATTTGGTTCCAGTAGGAGAGGTTATTGCAACAATTAACACTACTGGTGAAGAAGAAGTTCAAGGTGAAGAAAAATCTTTAGAAAATAAAGAAACTCAAAAAGTTGATGAAGAATCCAAGACTTCAGTTAACAAACCGAAAACAGATGTTTTAAAATCAGATGATCGATTTTATAGCCCATTGGTAAAGAGCATTGCGATAAAAGAGAATATTTCTTCCGATGAGCTCAGTAAAATTAAGGGTTCGGGTAAAGATGGAAGAGTTCGAAAAAACGATATAATCGAATACATCGAGTCAAAAGACAGCAAAAACTCTAAAGAACAACCAGAAGCAGCTGATGTTAACGTCACTTCAAAGGGCATTGCACATTCATCGGTAAGCGCCGAAGATGAGATTATTGAGATGGATAGGATGCGTAGGCTTATTGCTGACCACATGGTTAAATCGAAGCAAATTTCGCCTCATGTAACCAATATGGTTGAAGCTGATGTTACTGCAATTGTGAAATGGCGTGAAATGATGAAAAAGACATACGAAAGTAAGTACAAAACTAAACTAACCTATATGCCAATTTTTACCGAGGCAGTTGCCAAGGCGCTTCGAGATTTCCCCATTGTTAACTCAAGCGTTAGTGGGAATAGCATAGTTGTTAAGGGACGAGTAAACATTGGAATTGCAGTTGCAAAGCCCGATGGAAACTTAATAGTTCCTGTTATAAAAGATGCTGATAGGTTGAATATCCCAGGTTTAGCCGTTGCTATAAATCAGCTTGCAAGCAATGCTCGCGAAAATAAGCTATCGCCTGATGATATTCAGGAAGGCACTTTTTCCATTACCAACTTTGGCTCATTCAGAAACCTCATGGGAACGCCTATCATCTCGCAACCTCAAGTTGCCATTTTGGCAACAGGTTCAATTGAGAAGAAACCAGCCGTAGTAGAGACCGATAATGGAGATATTATCGTTCCGCGTCATAAAATGTTTTTAAGCTTATCGTATGATCATCGTATTGTTGATGGTGCTTTAGGAGGGGCTTTCTTACGAAGAGTAGCCGACTACCTTGAGCAATTTGATGCTAATAGAGAGGTTTAGATCGCATAAATACAATTAGAATACAAATAACTACCATGAAATACATTAAAAGAAACGATAAAGAGTTTGGCATTAAGCAAACCTCAAAAGAAACACTGGAAAAGTGGTTCTACTTTTTATCACTTGGAAGAGCTCTCGATGAGAGGGCACCAAACTACCTTAAGCAGGCCATTGGATGGAGCTACCATGCACCTTATGCAGGTCACGATGGTATTCAGCTTGCCATTGGTCAAGTATTTAATAGTGAAACCGACCACTTGTTCCCATACTATCGAGATATGCTAACAGTATTATCTGCTGGAATGACCGCCGAGGAGATTATCCTAAATGGGATATCAAAGGATACTGACCCTTCAAGTGGAGGGAGGCATATGAGCAACCACTTTGCAAAAGCTGAGCTAAATATTCACAATTCATCAAGTTGTACAGGTAATCACACACAACAAGCCTCAGGAGTTGGCCGTGCTTTTCAACGCTATAAGCATAAGGGTGTGGTAATTAGCTCACAGGGCGAATCGTCTGTTTCTGAGGGATACGTCTACGAGGCAATTAATGGTGCATCAAACGAGAAACTACCCGTACTGTTTGTTTTTCAGGATAATGGTTATGGTATTTCAGTGCCTAAAGAGGATCAAACGGCAAACCGGAAAGTTGCAAATAATTTTACTGGGTTTAAAAACCTCAAGATATTCCATTGCAATGGAAAAGATGTCTTCGACTCGATGAATACAATGCAGGAAGCCAAACAATGGATTCTCGATAATCAGATGCCAGCAATTGTTCAGGCAAATTGTGTTCGTATTCACTCACATTCAAATTCCGATAGGCACGAGCTTTACCGAGATAAGGGTGAAATGGAGTATGTTGAAAATGCGGATCCACTGGCAAAATTTAAGCGAATGCTAATTCGTTACCAGAGGTTTACCGAAGAGGAACTAAAAAACATTGAGGAAAAGGTTACTGCTGAAGTAAAAGCTGCACATAAGGCTGCATTGGCAGCTCCAGATCCAAATCCCGAATCAATTCACAAATTTGTTTTTGCTGATGAATATAAACCAAGCAAATACCCTACGGGCGAGCATAATCACAAAGGAAATGAGCTTAAGCTAATTGAAGCCATCAATACCACATTGAAAGAAGAATTTAGGCATAACCCCGATACGTTTATCTGGGGTCAAGATATGGCCAATAAGGATAAAGGTGGCATATTCAATGTGTCTAAAGGAATGCAGCAAGAATTTGGAAGAGAGAGAGTATTTAATGGGCCTATTGCCGAGGATTATATTTTGGGAACAGCAAATGGGATGAGCCGCTTCTCCGATAAAATTCGAGTTGTAGTTGAAGGAGCTGAATTTGCCGATTACTTTTGGCCCGCTATGGAACAGTATGTTGATTCGGCTCATGATTACTGGAGATCGAACGGGAAGTTTGCTCCCAATGTCACAATCCGACTTGCGAGTGGCGGGTATATTGGAGGAGGCTTGTACCATTCGCAAACCATTGAGGGAGCCTTAGCCAGCATACCCGGTGTACGTATAGTTTACCCTTCGTTTGCTGATGATGCTGCTGGCTTGCTCCGAACTAGTATGCGATCAAAAGGAATGACACTTTTCCTCGAACCAAAAGCGCTTTACAATTCGCCAAAAGCAGCAACATCAATTCCCGATGAGTTTGAGGTACCCTTTGGAAAAGCTCGGGTTAGGAGAGAAGGAGAACATTTAAGCATGATAACCTTCGGAAATACAACTCACATGTGCCTCGAGGCAGCAGATGCACTAGAAAAAGAACATGGAATTTCTGTGGAAGTTGTTGATATTCGCTCAATAGTACCGCTTGATACCGAAACTATTTTGTTGTCTGTAATGAAAACAAGTAAGGCTCTAGTGGTTCACGAAGATAAAGTTTTTGGTGGCTTCGGAGGAGAGATTGCTTCAATTATTGCCGAGAGTGCATTTGAATATCTCGACGGACCAGTAAAACGAGTTGGAGCAGCTTTTACACCAGTAGGGTTCAATCGGATACTCGAATCTGCAATCCTGCCTAATACTCAAAAGATACTTAATGCAGCATTAGATCTTTACAAGTATTAATGTTTTAATGGAATATTAATTTGGATATCAAGTTTCAGATACACTAAGCTATAACACAAGGTGAGTGTTTAAAAATTTCTGAATAGCTTTTTGAAATGAAGACAACACCTGACCAAAAACAACATGTAATAGGATGAAAACAGCAATAGTATATAGCCATAAGGCAACAAAAACATCAAAGGCCGCAAAGATGATTATCGAAGCTTTGAAGCTTAAGCAAATAGATGACATTGATGTAGAAAATTTGGATGTAAAAAAGCTATCGAAATACGATCTGATACTTCTCGGATCACCTAGCTGGTTCGATGGCGAATTAGCCGTTTACTGGGATGAACTTGTGCCCGAGATTGAAGATATTGATTTCTCAAAGGCACACGTAGCAATATTTGGGAACGCTGATCAGGTTAATTATCCCGAAAACTTTGGCGATGCAGTTGGTCTTTTGGCTGATGTTTTTCAGGGTTGTGGAGCAAAACTAATTGGAATGACACCAATTGAGGGATACAGCTTTGATTCATCACGAGCCAAACGAGAGGATATGTTTGCAGGGTTAATTCTCGATTTTGAAAATCAGGCAAATCTTAATAAACCGAGAATTAGCAATTGGGCAAGCAAAATTTTGCACGAAGTTAACGAATAGTGTACGCAACACCAGATTATTTTATTGCAGGTTTTTTTTGATAGAGCGCTAAAAATAATTTGTATAAAGAGTATTTCGGGTTTGCTAATTCGTTTCATTAGTTGTAAATTTGTTAACGTTACAACAAGAAAGAAAAATTAATTATAACCTATTTGAAAGCAACATGGAAGTACTAAACATTAAAGGATCTCACGAAACACCCGAGGTGATTTTCGACAAGGACAATGCAATATTCTCAATTACTGGAAAATCGTTACCCGAGGATGTTAAAGAGTTTTATAACCCTTTAATTAAATGGGTTGCAGAGTATTCCGAATCACCTAACCCTGAAACCGTTCTTAAGGTTAAGATGGATTACTTTAATACAGCATCTTCAAAAATGCTCCTCGAAATTTTTGAGAAGTTTAAAGATATGCTCGATGCTGGGCATAAGGTATCTATTGACTGGTATTACCAGGAAGATGATGAAGATATGCAGGATGCTGGTGAGGACTATGCCGATATAGTTGAGGTACCTTTCAATTTCATTAAATACCAACCAATAGCACAATAGCCAATATGTGCTATTGAATTTTATTAGAGCAAGCATGAGGGTTATTGATATTCCGCCAACAGAAATTACACCTAAGGTTATTTTGGATAAGGATAACGGTATTTTTTTAATTCAAGGGAAATGCTTGCCCGAAGATGTGAAGAGTTTCTATAACCCGGTTATAGAATGGTTTGACGAGTACAGGGAAAACCCTAATGATTTAACCAACATTGTGCTTGATTTTGATTACTTCAATACAGCATCCTCCAAAATGATTTTGATAATCCTTTCAAAACTTAGAGATTTGTACCGGTTAGGAAAACAGGTTGAGGTTACTTGGATGTTCCCAATGTACGATGCTGAACTTTCCGAAGCTGGGGAGGAATTTTCTGATTTGCTAAATATACCTTTTAACTTTGTACCTAAAGTAGAAAAGCCACAATAACATTTTATTTAATATGAAAAAATTACATATAAAGCCTCGTAAAGATTCGCCCGAAATTATATTCGATCCAGATAATAACCAATTTAAAATTAAGGGGATTTGCCACCCTGAAAACGTTACTAAGTTTTTTCAACCTGTAATGGAATGGCTTGAAGAGTATAAGCAGTATCTTGAAAAATCTAAAACCTCTAATGAGATAAAGCTTATAATATTTTTCAGGTATTTTAATTCTGCAACTTATAAGTACTTAATTACCCTTTTGCAAAAATTTTATGAGTTTACCGAAGTAGGATGCTCATTATACGTTGATTGGTACTATGAAACCGATGATGAAGAGATGAGAGAGTCAGGCGAAGAACTATTCGAATTTAGCGGTTTAAAAATACCTCATAAATGCATTGAATCTCCATTCAGCTAAGTTTACCCCACATGCCGAAACGAAAAAAAGCAGCCTATTTGGCTGCTTTTTTGTGATTCAGCTGGGGCTCGAACCCAGGACCCCATCCTTAAAAGGGATGTGCTCTACCAGCTGAGCTACTGAATCGTCCTTCATTACATTTTTTGTGATTCAGCTGGGGCTCGAACCCAGGACCCCATCCTTAAAAGGGATGTGCTCTACCAGCTGAGCTACTGAATCAAAACGGAAAAAAAAAGGACTTTAACGTCCTTGCGGTAATCTTAATATACTGATTATAAGACACCTTTTATTTGTGCTTAAAACTTCAAAAGCGCTGCAAAACTAATGCTTTTTATCGTTTTACACAAGCATAATGAGTATTTTTTTGGTTTTTTTTCATCACACTCAAAGAATGATATTAGTACATAGGTTTTTATGATTAGCTATGGTTGAAAAACTTTTTAAGAAAAAAGTATCAAACGCTGTTACATTTTGTATAGCTAATCGTCATTAGTATGTAAGCCGCGGTAAATTTCAAACTTTTAAATGTCTATATGCTATGAAAACAACACTTGTGCTAATTTTTACATTTTTTATGTCTCTTGGTTTCTCTTTTAGCCAATCCACTATTGATAAAACATTTGCTAAGTATTCAGGTCAGCCCGGATTCACTTCAGTTTCAATATCTCCAGAATTATTCAAGCTAATTTCATTAGTTGATGATAAGGATGAAGATATTAAGATGCTGTCAGAGAAAATAGTTTCGCTAAAGATTTTAGTATCAGAAGATAAGGTCGTTGGTTTTACCAATGAAGTAAGAGAATACGTTTCGGGCATGAACTACAAAAGCATTATGCAGGTAATTGATGGCAGCCAAAAAATCGACTTTTACGCCAAAGAAGATGGAGGTACAATTACCGATTTAATTATGCTTGCCATTGATGGTTCCGAAGAAATTATGCTTTCATTATCCGGCAGCTTTAAATTGGACGAGTTAGCAAACTTGGGGAAATCATCGGACAACTCAGGGGTTAATGGTTTAACTATGCTTAAAAACCTAGAGAATAATAGTTTTTAGTTAACTTAGCACTCCTAGGCTATGAGGGTTTGGGAGTGCCTTTAAAACAATATGATTATGAAACGAATATTTTTGCTAATTGTTGCCCTTTTGGTAGGTCTAACGCTACTACAAGCCTGCTCGAAGCAACAAGTTAAGCCCGATGCAATATCTGCTCGTAAAGTATTGAAAAATGAAGATATAAGGGCAGTAACCCTTCCTGGTTTTTTTGTTCGATACGTTATGCTATTCGATAAAGAATT
>Ga0334899_1003222_pt1 | contig 11675 bp, 8 predicted proteins | sample GraSluR3_MG_FD_207219 | JGI IMG/M metagenome (GOLD analysis project Ga0334899, IMG submission 207219) | Sludge microbial communities from methane-producing bioreactor in Wageningen University, Netherlands - Granular Sludge_8_08-R3 | ecosystem: Engineered > Bioreactor > Anaerobic > Unclassified ... | reverse complement strand
GTCCGTTAGAAGAAAGCTTTGACCAAAGTAACAATGGCCCTGCAATAGTCAACTTAGCTATTATTTCCCCTGACTTTGGATTTGAAAAAGTTAAAGCCCATTTAGATTCACTACTGAATTCAGTCAGTCCAAGATGGGAAAGGGAGTATTTGAAGGATTTTCCGGGATTTGACAATGTTTTTAAAAAGCATCTCATCATTCCCAACACTGTTCAAAGTGAATTTGTGATTACAATCCCCGATAATGATGTGAGCAGTTTTTCTGCCATTCAATTTTATGATTACCTGAAAAGCAAAATTGATAAGTTGGCCTTGAAGAGCACAGACATAGATTGCGTTGTGATTTACATTCCCGATCAATGGAAGAAATTCAGGGAGCTAAAGAATGAAACCACGTATTATGACTTGCATGATTCATTGAAATTGTACTGTGTAAAGAAGGGCTTGAGAATCCAGTTCATAGAAGACAAATCCATTAACTACAAAGACCAGGCAAAAATTCGGTGGTGGCTATCGTTAGGTTTATATGTTAAATCAAATGGAACTCCATGGAAGGTTAAGACAGACAATACGGAAACTGCCTTTGTTGGATTAGGTTATGCCGTAAGACAAAATGCCCGTGATAAAGTTGTTCTTGGGAGTAGTCAAATATTTGATGGTCATGGAAACGGACTTAAATTCTTATTGCAGCCAATAGATAAGCCAGTATTTTATAACAAGAATCCTTTCATGAGTAAGGAAGATGCTTTTCGTTTACTTAGCAACATTCGAAATACTTACCATAAAATTGACCCGGTTATTGGATTGAAAAAATTGGTACTGCATAAAACCACACATTTTACTGGAGCTGAAATGGAAGGAATAAGCAATGCGTTAGAAGGAATTGATAATATCGAACTCTTACAGATTCAGCAATTCAGTAGTTGGCGAGCCATAAAACTTATCAAAAACAGTAAGGGTAAGCATGAATTTAATGGCTATCCGATTGAAAGAGGAACGGTAATCCAACTGGATGATTTCACTTTTTTGTTGTGGACACATGGATTAATTGAAAGTCAAGAATTGAACGGAAAGTATTTTCAGGGAAAAAGAGGAATACCATCACCCTTACTTATCAAGAGATTTAGGGGAACTGACCCGATAGAAACTGTTGCTAATGACATTCTCAAACTGACAAAAATGAATTGGAATGGAGCAGAACTTTATAAAACTTTTCCTGTAACCATTGACTTCTCCAAACGACTGTCTGTAATGGGTAAACAATTAGAAGAATTAGGGACAAAAGCACATGATTTTAGATACTTCATATAGCCAACCCATTTTGCAAGCACATTGCCAAAACCCCACAAGCCTCTGCACCAACCAAAGTTTTGTCAAAGAGCTTGCAAAGCCAACGCACGGCCGAAAGAAAGCACGATTGCCTAACAGCGTGTATGTGGCAATAGCGGGTGAAGTGGTAAATCGAAGGTCTGTGCTTCTAAGAAACTTTGTGCTAAACGGACAGGCAAGTGCTTCAAATCCGCTACTGCACATACACGCAAAACGTTGTGTTTCATGCGAAGAAGACCGTGCAAAATTGAAATGCCTCGTTAAAATTGACTATTTTTGTAAATAAAAAAGGATTTTGAATGAAAAAGAAACTAACAATTAAAACACTAAAAAAAGCTGCACAAGATTTTTGCGATAAAGAATCTACTTATTCCAACAAAGACCTTTATGGCGTTACTGATGGTAAAGCAGTAGGCACTTATATCGAACATAAGTTTCAAAAATATCTGGATGAAAATTATGAGTATGAAAAGGGTTCGTCTGCAAAAGGAATTGATTTGCCAAGTGATGATATTTTAACAGATATAAAAGTTACTTCAATAAAACAACCTCAATCTTCATGTCCATTTAAAGATGCAAAACAAAAAACATTTGGATTAGGATATAATATACTTGTTTTTGTTTACGAAAAAACTGACGACCCAGAGCGTGGAACTGCAATTCTTGATTTTCTAAGTTGTTCCTTTCTTGAGAAAAGCAGAACAGCAGATTATACCACAACATACAGAATAAGATAAATGGTAAAAGATGGAGCAATTAAAGAAGATATAATTGCCTATCTAAATGACAAAAATATTCCAGCTGATGATATTACATTAAGTCAAATTGCAGATAGTATAATAACAAAAATCCCTGAACAGGGGTATTTGACAATTTCTAATGCCATACAATGGAGGCTTTAGTATGCAAGAGTAGTTTATTTGACAGATAAAATTAATGGCATATCAAAATTAGTTGACAAAGTTACCAAATGAACTACAATGAATTAGACATATCGCCTGTTGTTATTGATTATTTTGCATCAAATCGTAAACATTTTACTGATTTATCCTCATGCAATGAAGATTTAGAAAAATTGTCTGGAATTAAAACATTTTTTACTAATGAAGAACAACTAAATCAACTTATTGAATTTGTTGCAGAAAAAAACTATATCGTATCTGAACCTAACAGAAGAGAATATGGAGATTTCCAAACTAATACTGAATTATCATTAAAATCAGTTGATTATATTAAGAATAATTCAAGTTTTGATTCTTTTGAATTTGTTCTTGAACCTACTTGTGGAAAGGGCAGTTTTATAATTGCCTCACTTAGAGAAATATCAAACATTAAAAAAATAATAGGTATAGAGATTTATGAACCATACATTTGGGAAACAAAGTTCAAAATATTAGAACTTTTCATAAAAAATCTTAATCTATCAAAGCCAAGCATTGAAATTATACATGATAATGTTTTTGACTTCGATTTTGAAAAATTATCAAAAGAAACAAAATCATTAAAAACATTAGTAGTTGGAAATCCTCCTTGGGTAACAAATTCAGAATTAAGTTCGATAGATTCAAAAAACTTACCTAAAAAATCAAATTTCAAAAAGCATAATGGGTATGATGCAATAACAGGAAAAGGAAATTTTGACATTGGTGAATATATATCCCTTTTAATGTTAAAGCATTTCTCTTCTCATATAGGATGTTTTGGTTTCTTAGTTAAGAACTCAGTTGTTAAAACCCTGATTTTTGACCAAAAAAATAATAAGTTTCAAATTGGTTCAATAAAGAAATTAACTATTGATGCGAAAAAAGAATTTAATGTTTCTGTTGACGCATGTTTATTCTATTCCGAATTTAATAAACAAGCTTCAATTACATGTAATGATATAGATTTCTATTCATTAAAAGATAATAGAGTTTTTGGATGGGTTGGAAATAATTTTGTTTATTCTGTAATAGATTACAAGAAAGCGAATGATATTGACGGTAAATGTCAATTTGTATGGAGACAAGGCATCAAACATGATTGTTCTAAAGTAATGGAAATTGAAAAACATAATGGGCATTACATAAATGGATTAAATCAAGAATTTACAATTGAAAATGATTTGGTTTATGGATTATTAAAGAGTTCTGATTTAAAACATACGGAAACAAATCGTTATCGTAAACTAACAATAGTAACGCAAAAGAAAATTGGTCAAGAAACTAACTATATAAAACATTCATACCCACAAACTTTTGAATACTTAGATAAAAACAGAGAATTTTTTGATAAAAGAAAATCTTCAATTTATAAAGGAAAACCAAGTTTCTCAATATTTGGAGTTGGCGATTATTCATTTATGCCATATAAAGTCGCAATTTCAGGTATGTATAAAAGAACTCTTTTTACTCTCATTACTAATGAAGACGGCAAACCTTTGATGCTTGATGATACATGTTACTTTATAGGTTTTAAAGAAAAACGTTTTGCTCAAATTGCATTGTATTTGCTTAATCATTATCATACCCAACAATTCTTAAAAGCAATCGTATTTCCAGATTCAAAAAGGCCTGTTACAAAAGATGTATTAATGCGTATAGACATAGTTAAATTGTATAATTTATTTGATTATTCATCTGTAGCTAATGAAGTAGAAGTTTCGTTAAATGATTGGAATGAATTTGGATGTAAAATAAATTCCAAAACAGAAATGAAGCAAATAAAATTATTTTGAAAAGCACGAAAATACAATAAATAGGAATATGTGCGGTGTCTCGTCCTAAATAAGCAAAAGCACATGAGGAATATGTGAAATATAAATAGTTAACGAAAAATAAGTTGTTCGAAGTTGAAAAGCATTTTTCGGAACAAATAACAGACACGACTAAAAAATTGGAAAAAAAAGTAATGCTATTTTGACAAAACAAACTTATCATAAAGAAATAAAACTACAACAGTAGCAATACCTATTCCGGTAAAAACCATCCAAATATTCCCTGGTTTGTATGTGTTCCAAAGATATTCTGTTATGCCTGCATTGTCCATGTTTAGAACTTCAGAGGCTTTTGCGAACAAATCGTTTTGAGTAAAACTATCGCTTAATTCAGGTACTATTATTCCTTTCGACTTTAAATCGAATTGTAGTAGACTTACTTTATCAGACATTTTTTGGTAAACATTTCCGCTTAACAGCCCTGCAAAAAAATTACCCCCTGCCATTGGTAAAAAACTACACCCCATATATAATGCGACTTTGTCTTTTGGTGCAATACGTCCGATATATTCCGAAATTTTGGGGGAACTTGCCATTTCACCAAGTCCAAAAACTAAAATTGTAACAAACAAATACATAGGGTTACTAAACATAAAAGTAAGACCTATACCAATACTGGCGACAAAAAAACCGCCTATCATGGCATGGAGTGGTTTAAGTTTCATAATTGCATACGAAATCAAAACCTGAAACAAAACTATGTACATTGCATCAATATTTGTTAGCATTTCGGGGTTTATAGCTCCTTGCCCGTTGCTTACTTTTTCGGCAAACCAAGGCCAAATGCTGTACAATGTATCGTAAACAATGCTTGTATCCATCCATTGGTCAATAAATACGGGTAGGGTGTAAAACAACTGGTTGTACATAGTCCAGAATCCGATAATGATAATCAGAAAAAATAAAAACTTACGGTCGCTAAGAGCAAGTAATATATTTTTGAAAACAATTTTAATTGAATCAGCGAGGGATGTATTATTTTGTTCTCGGGCAGGTTCTTTAAAGAATATTAAAACCAGCAATAAGTTAATCAGTATTACAGTGGCACTCATTAAAAACACTAGGTTCCAGCTACTACTACGCAATTTACTGGCGAAAATAGGACCAATAAAAGCGCCAAGATTTACCATCATATAAAAAATACCGAAACCCATAGAGGAGGTTTCCTTAGTTGTAGTTTTTGCAATACATGCAGAAATAACAGGTTTAAACAATGCTGCACCAATTGCCAGAAATATGAATGCTAAGAATACAGCATAATAAGAACTTAAATATCCCATTAATACATATCCTAAAGCCATAACAATATAAGCTGTTATAAGGACTTTCTTGTATCCGAATTTATCGGCAATGGCACCGGTAATTACAGGCAAAAAATATAGCAACGCCACCACGGTTCCCATCATTATGCCTTTTTGTGCTTGTGTAAATCCCAAAGCTCCAGTATCAACCGAACCGGTTAAATATAGAGCTAAAATCATAAACATACCGTACCACGCCCATCTTTCGAAAAGCTCCATTGTGTTTGATATCCAAAAAGTTTGAGGATATTTCTGCAATACTTTAAAGAATTTAGGCATAACTTAAACTATAAGTGGTCTTTGAAGTATCGTGTTACCATTTGCATTAAATGAATTCTGTCGTAGCCCCTCACATTGTGCTCGTGTGTAGGGTAAACAAAATAATCTGGTAAGGTGCCGGCTTCTATACATGCTTGCAGAAATGCTTGACTATGTTGCCAAACCACTACGGGATCTTGTGCTCCATGAATGATTAATAGTCTGCCGGTAAGTTTATCTGCTTTATTTAATAAGCTTGAGCTTTCGTATCCCTCAGGATTTTGTTCAGGAGTGTCCATATATCTTTCGCCATACATTACCTCATAAAACTTCCAGTCTATAACAGGACCACCAGCACAACCAACTTTAAATATATCATTATGTTCAAGCATCAGACTTGTAGTCATAAATCCGCCATAGCTCCAGCCATGTACTCCAATTCTGTCCATATCAACATATCCTAAACTTTCTAACAGTTTTATACCTTCCATTTGGTCTTCCATTTCGTGTTTACCAGCTTCTCTGTGGATAATGCTTTCAAATTCCATCCCACGATTTGCAGACCCTCTATTATCGATTGTTAGCATTACATATCCTTCTTGTGCCATATAATATAACCAGCCTTGTGCACCTGCAAGCCATGAATTTGAAATCAATTGGGCATGTGGTCCGCCATAAACATAAATAATCGCAGGATATTTTTTCTTTTTTTCTATTTTGTTAGGACTAATTAAACGATAATATAAGTCGGTAGTGCCATCGGCAGCTTTAATTGTCCCAATCTTACATTTAGGCATATCTACTTTTTCAAGCGGATTACTTGAATCAAGCAATACAGCAACTTCTTTGCCCTCGTTATTGAAAATTACATAACGATTTGGTGTATCAATACTGCTGTAAGAATCTATTATAAAACTTCCGTCATCACTAATTAAAGCATTATGAGTACCCGGTTGATTGCTAATACGCTTGATTTCACCTGAGTTTATATCAACGCAATAAATATCAAAGTCAATCGGAGTTTCTTTATTAGCCTGAAAGAATAATTTGTTCCCATCTTGACTTATTTTAATCAATTCTGTAACTTCGTAATTGCCTGATGTTAATTGCTTTAGCATTTCTCCCTTAGTGTTGTATAAATACAAATGATTATATCCGTCTCGTCTTGATTGCCATACAAATTTGTCAGTAGTATTTGGAAGAAATACAGCAGGATATTGAGGCTCTACATATTTGCTGTTTTTTTCTTCGAATAAGGTTTTTACAAACTTCCCGCTAGTGGCATTGTAGCAGTTAAACTCCATGTGATTTTGGTCTCTGTTAAGCTCTGCAATATAAATATACTTCTCATCAGGGCTCCAGCTTAGATTTGTGAAATATCTATCTTTTATTTCTTTTGCATTAAGCGTAATAGTCTTTTGGGTTTCTATATCATAAACCATTACTTGAACTTCTTCACTTGTCATTCCAGACATAGGATATTTAATCATTTCGGGTAATGCTACTCGTTTTGTAATATCAACTAGCGGATATTCGCTAACTTGTCCTTCATTATTACGATAAAAAGCCAGTTTATTGCCCTTGGTACTCCAGAATGTCCCTTTTTCGATGCCAAATTCACGTCTGTGAACTTCTTTACCATAACTTATATTTAAATCCCTTTCGTTAGTTATATCAATAAATTCACCATTATTATTAATTAATCTTAAATTATTACCTTGAGTAAATGCACAAATAGCTTGTTTTGGATTATAATCGAAATTTTCTGCCGAATCGGGAAACTTAATTTCACTAACAATTGAATTTGCTTTAAAGTTATATACAAAGTCAGAATTATCTTTTCTGAATTTTATGGTACTTGCATCCATCCATGATATTCTAGGAAAACGCTTTAATTCTTCAGCTCCAAAACCTTTAAGAGCAGAATTTAAACTATCTAATTCTAACAATGTTTCACTACTTTTAGCACCTGGTTGCTGTTGTTTAAGTGCATCTTTCTCGGTAAAAGTAAAATAATCACTATTTGGTCGCCATTGTAAATTACTAATATATCTGGATAGTATTTTGTGTATAAGCCAACTACGGCATCTTCAATACTAAGTTTCTCATTATCCTGCGAAAAAACAGGAAAAAACATTAAAAGAAATGAACATACAACTAATATCCGCTTCATAATCATTAATTTTGAATTTTTATGCAGTAAAGATAATTTTAAACAATTTATAATTGAAACATTTAAATATTTCTTTAAGATTTTTAATATATTTTACCCTATTAGTTTTTGCATGCAAAAGGGTTGAAACTAATTATAGTAAGCAAACAGTAGTTTGTCCCATTGGTATGAATTTATATCAGCGACAAGCTTTGCCTGTATTAGAACGTAAATTATTGATTAGCGGATTAGTAAATATTCAGAATTATTGTCCCGATATTATTGTTGATTTAAAATATAGTTCCGAAGATAATTTTATTGGAATAAATCTTTATGGAAATTTAAAAAATGCCTATTTGCAGAAAGAGGCTTGCGAAAAGCTTTGTCATGCTCAAAATATTTTAAACAATTATAGCGAATACCTTTCATTGATTGTATTCGATGCTGCCAGACCCGTAAGTGTTCAACAAAAAATGTGGGATATGGTGGAAGTACCGGAGCAAATTAAGCATTGGTATGTTGCAAATCCCCAAAAGGGAAGTATTCATAATTATGGAATGGCTGTAGATGTTAGTATTATTAATAAAAATGGCGAGTTGTTAGACATGGGTACAGATTTCGACTATTTTGGCGAACTTGCATATCCCGGTAAAGAATACTATTTTTTTGAACGAGGTAAATTAGATAGTATTCAGGTTCAAAATAGAGAATTATTATACAGAATTATGAGTGAGGCAGGGTTTTATGTGTCAAAAACAGAATGGTGGCATTATAATGCAGCATCACTAAATTATGCTAAATCAAAATATAAAATTATTAAATAGATTTGTAGGGTGGAAGAAATAATTATTAATACAGGTAAAGCATATCCGGTAATTATTGGAAATGCTAAAAAAGAAATAGAACAGCGATTAAACCCGGAAAATTCCATAGTAATTACTGACAGTAATGTTTTTAAATTGTATTCAAATTATTTTGATGAATATAGAACATTAATAATACCGGTAGGCGAAAAGACCAAAACATGGGAAACAGTACAATATGTTTACAAAGAATTATTGAAATTAGAAGCTTCAAGAAATACTATTATTGTCGGTTTTGGCGGTGGAGTTGTTTGCGATATTGCCGGTTTTGTTGCTGATACTTTTATGAGAGGTTGCCGCTTAGGACTTGTAGCTACAAGCCTTTTGGCACAAGTAGATGCTGCAATTGGAGGTAAAAATGGTTTTAATTTCGATGGAGCAAAAAACCTTATCGGAACTTTTAAACAGCCTGAATTTGTTATTTGCGATCCCGAATTATTAAAATCTTTACCAGAAAATGAGATAAAAAGCGGTCTGGGAGAAATTCTTAAATATGCTCTTGTAGCTGACCCTAAACTACTGAATTTCTTAAACTCTAATGCCGATAAAGTATTAAATCTGCAAACTGATACTTTCGAATATTTAATAGAATCTTGCGTACACATTAAAGCAGGGTTTATTGAACAAGATGAATCAGATACAGGAATACGGCATCATCTTAATTTTGGACATACCTTTGGGCATCCTATTGAACAAGTCGAAACTATTCCGCATGGAGTGGCTGTTGTAAAGGGAATTTTAATTGCCATTAGATTGTCGGTTATGCTAAATATTTGTAAAAATAATCTGTATCCTAATGTGCTTAAAGTATTAGACAAATTAAACTTACCGGTAGAATTTGTTATAAATGATACAATTTTAGAAAAGATTCACTCCGATAAAAAGAAGCAAAATAAAGATGAAATAAGAATGGTATTAATACATGAAATTGGGAATACTGAGTTATGTGATATTAGATTTGAAGATTTAGAAAATATGATAGATAATTTATGAGTGTTAAAATTCTAAATAGCTTTCTCTTAGGCGATATAAATTGCCCCCCATCGAAAAGTTACGCAATAAGGCTTATCGCTTGTTCTGCATTAGCTAATGGGAAATGCACTCTTTTAAACCTTGGCAATTCATACGATGTTATTAATGCCTTAAGTATTGTAAATGAGCATTTTGCAGATGTAGAAAAACAGGGGAATTCTGTTATTATATCAAATCAAAAAAAGAAATATTCCAGCACTGTTTATTGTGGCGAATCTGCTCTAAATGCTCGACTGTTTTCCGTTATTAAGCTTTTGCAAAAATCGAGCTTTACAGTTAGTGGCAAGGGTTCGCTTATTAAAAGACCTATTGCTACCGACTTAATTCAACTAAAAAATATGGGCATAAGTATTAATTTTACAAGAAATACTTTGCTACCTATCGATTTTAATGGAGGTACACTGTTGCCAGGAAAATATATAATTGATGGTTCTGCCAGTTCTCAGTTTGTGTCTGCTTTGCTAATGTGCTTACCATTGCTCCACCAAAATAGTGAATTAGTTGTTAAAAACATTTCAAGCAATAAATATATAAAATTAACTATCGATGTTTTAAGTAAGTTTAATGTTTTTATTGATTATAACTCCCCTAATATCTTCAAAATAAAAGGAAACCAAAAATATTTACAAGGTGATTTTTTTTCTGAAACAGACTGGAGTAGTGCTGCTATCCTTTTTGTTGCTGGCGCTCTCAACGGAGATATATCAATAAAAGGCTTAAATCCCAATTCAAATCAAGCCGATAAAGATATTGTAAATATACTAAACTTAACAAATGTTACATGGAGTTTTACTAATGGTCTCTACAAAGTAAAAAAATCTAATATAAAAGCATTTGACTACAACTTTACAAGCAGCCCTGATTTATTCCCAGCTGCTATGATATTAGCTGCTAATGCCAATGGTAAATGTGTTTTTACAGGACTTGATAAATTGAAGATCAAAGAAAGCAATCGCTTAAATGTAATGTGCACAGAATTATCTAAAATAGGAGTAGAAACAAATTTGCAGGAAGATGAATTAGAGGTTGTGGGGGGGATAAAACAAAAATTTGCCGACTTTAAATCGCATAATGATCATCGAATTGCTATGGCTTTAGCGGTACAATGCTTAAATTTGGAAAACGGGGGCAAAATTGATAATATTGAATGTATTAGCAAAAGTTATCCTGGTTTTATTAGTGATATAAAAAACATTGGAGGTGTAATTAATGAATAGTTTTGGACGAGAATTTAAAGTAAGCATTTATGGTGGTTCCCATTCGGAGCAACTCGGAGTTTTTATAGATGGTTGTGATGCTGGAATAGACTTAAATATTACCGATTTTGAACCGATGCTAAAAAGACGAAAACCCGGCGATTTTGGGACAACAACCCGCATAGAGCAAGATATGCCTGAAATAGTGAGTGGAGTATCTAATGGCATAACTACAGGGGCAAGAATTAATATTGCATTTAATAACCAAGACATTAGGCATGAAGATTACGAATTTGATGGATTCTTCAGACCAGGACATGCCGATTTTACTACCTTTAAGAAATATAAAGGGAAAAAAGATTTAAGTGGAGGAGGTCAAGCTTCGGGAAGAATGACAGTAGCATTAGTGGCAGCCGGTGTGGTAGCTCAAAAAATGCTTGATAATGTTGAGATTAGCTCAAATATTATCGAAATTGGAGGACAAAGAGACTTTGATGATATTTTAAAAATTGCATATCAAAAAATGGATAGCCTTGGCGGTATAATAATATGTAATGTAAAAAACCTACCAATTGGTTTTGGCGAACCTTTTTTCGATTCTTTAGAATCAGTAATTAGTCATGCTATTTTTTCAATTCCCGGAATTAAAGCTATTGAGTTTGGCGAAGGTATTAAAGCCTCAAAAATGTTTGGTTCAGAATATAATGATCCAATTATAGATAAATTTGGTAAAACAGCTTCAAACAATACGGGCGGAATAAATGGCGGCATAAGTAATGGAAATGATGTC
>Ga0334899_1003221_pt1 | contig 11679 bp, 10 predicted proteins | sample GraSluR3_MG_FD_207219 | JGI IMG/M metagenome (GOLD analysis project Ga0334899, IMG submission 207219) | Sludge microbial communities from methane-producing bioreactor in Wageningen University, Netherlands - Granular Sludge_8_08-R3 | ecosystem: Engineered > Bioreactor > Anaerobic > Unclassified ... | reverse complement strand
TCTTCAGGTATAGAATCACATTTCAAAACTGAAATTGATATGCGTGAAATAAAACCATCTATGTATGTGATTAAAGCTCGTACTGCTAATAAGGTTATTGTCAAGAAGATTGAGAAGAATTAGGAGACAGGGTTTAGGGTTTAGGAGACAGGGTTTAGGGTTTAGGGTGCAGGATTTAGGGTTTAGGATACAGAGTTTAGGATTTAGGATTCAGGGTACAGGGTTTAGTGTTTAGGTTTTAGCACTAGGCTACGCTCAGGACAGGGATTTAGGGTTTAGGGTACTTAAACACTCATCTTCTTTTGCTCGCATTTCGGTTTGTTCTTCGGGAGTAGAATCATTAAAGCCTAACAAATGAAGAACTCCATGAATAATTACCCTGAATAGCTCAGTACTTCCTGATTTAAATATTTTAGCGTTTTCGGCTACTCTTTCTATACTAATAAAAATATCGCCCGCAATTACATTTTCTTCACAATAATCAAATGTAACAATATCAGTAAAATAATCGTGATTAAGGTATTTTTGATTTATCTCTAACAAGTATTTATCTGAACAAAATATAAAATTAATATTACCTGTTTCTTTATTATTATTTTCAACTACTTGGTTTATCCATGCTTTAACTTTCAAAACATCAAGTTCCGGCATTTTTACATCTTCGGCAAAAAAACTAATGGGCATTACTTTTCATTATTTAATTTACGTAAATAATCTCTATACTTATTCTTATAAAAATGTGTGAATTTAAGATTCGTAGTACGTAACATTTCATTAATTCTAAGTTCTTTTTCTTTCTCTTTAAATGCTTTTTCAGGATTACTAATTTTCTTTTCTTTAGCTTCGTTTGATTTTCGTTTTTCGTCTAATTCTCTTTCATGTTCACTTTTTTCTGCTTCAAGCATTCTGGTTAAAATAAGTTCCTGACGATTAATCGTTTGCGGGGTAATATTCCCATTTATAAGATCATTTAAATTCTGATCCATCATACGGTTTATTTCATTTAAGATTTTTGCCCCTTCAGGACTGAGTGTTCCGCTATTCATCATCTCGTTTAGCATTTGCTGCATAATTTCTTGCTGTGCAATCATTTTCGCTATGTCCTTAGAGTTTTGTCCTTTAGATTTACCGTCTTTGCCTCCATCCTGTTTCATTTGATTAATCATTTGTTGCATTTGTTGCTTCAGTCCTTTCTGCATATCTCGCATTTGCCCCATCTGACCCTGTGAAGGATTTTTGCAATTCTGACAATTTTGATTCCCACTCATTTGATTTGCCATTTGCATTTGCATAGCTTCCATAATCTCAGACATTAAAAGAGCAAGATTATTTGCCGAAGTCATTACAAATTGCTGATCAGTTTTAATCTTGTAAGTTCCGGTTCCTTCAAAAGCATCCATAATATCGCTCATCTTATTATTGATAAGCCTTACCTCATCTTTAATCAGTCCACTTATCTCTGTCATTCGTGCAGCCATAGCATTTAGGGAGTCGTTGATAATTTTAAAATCATCATTAATTTTCTTTTGTTCGGACAAAACCTCCTGATAGCGTGGATTCCTTGAACTTAGCTCACCCATTTCTGTAAATATACGCTCTTGCTCGAACGAAAAATCAACAAGGTTTTCGATTACTTGCTTTAAGTCTTCCATATTTTGCTGAACCTGCTCCATCATATTCATTTCCATCATTTGCTGCATAGCTTCACTTAACTGTTGCAACTTATTAGAATTTTGTTGCTGCTGCTTTACAGCTTTATTCATCTTGCCGTCTTTTATGTCATCACTCGACTGCTCCATTTGTTCCTGCAACTCATCAAATTCTTGTTCAAAATTATCCAAATTTAATGGCTCTTGTAAACCAGAATTTTTTTCTAAGGTTTCCTTGTAATCTTCTTTGGCTTTCTCCAGTTCTTCATTTAACTGATCTTGTTCTTTGGCAATTTCTTCTATACTTTTTTGCTTGTCTTTTGCCGATTCAGCTAATTTTTCTTGTTCGTCAGAAAGTTTCTCAAGTTTATCTATTGTATTCTGAACTCTTTCTTCCACCTCCATTCGCTTTAATAACTCAAGATTTTGATCCATCTGCTTTGCTAAATCTTCGTATGACATTTCCATATCTCTTGCCAACTCATTAAACTTATCCTCATCAAACTCTTTCATTAATTCTTGCAATTCTTCCATAAGTCTCCTCATCTCTTCATCCATCAAATTATCGAGCAATTCCTGTATCTGTTCCTGCTTTTTAATAATTTCTTCGCGCTGTTGTGGTGTTGAAGATTTATAATCATTTAATTGTTTTTGTTCGTGAGTAACATCTTGCATTATATCTTCGAGACGCTGCTGCTTTTCAGAAATTTGCTGCATACTCTGCTGTCGCTCCCAATCCGACATTTCATTATTAATAAGTTTCTCCTGCATCTTATTAACATCATCTCTGATTTCGCGAGTAAGTTTTTGAGCTTCATCAATTTTTGAATCGATATTTTCTAATGTTTCATCTGTCTTTTCCTGAATATCATCAGTTGTAGGGAGTACATACTCAAAAGTTTTACTTCGGGTAATTTTACTTCCATTTATTGCATCATTATCGCCAACTTCAAAATAATATGAAATGCTGCTGGTTGATTCAATTTCAGAAAAATCGAATGCATAATAAAAATCCTGAGCTATTACATTTCTTGAAAAGTTAATGGGAATTCTAACAATGGAATCTCCTTTGGCATTAGGTTTATAATTGAACGTAAGGCTATTAAATCCATAATCATCATCAATAATACCGCTAAAATAGTACACAGCCCAATCTGTTGAATCTTGAACACTTTCAATATCTATAGCAGGATATAAGTCGGGAATTACATTTAGCCTATAACTAATTTTATCTTTATCTTCAAAATATTCGTTTGCTACCTGAACAATATAACTGGTTGATTTAAATATTTTTTGGCTTATATCGAAACTTCTGTCGTTTTTATTAGCTTTAATTTTCACAGTATCATAAATCAGCATATTAATTCTTGAAATATTATCGGTATTAAATCGCCATTCTACATTAGAACCATATGGGAGACTTATATCTCCAATATTTGTATATTGTCGTTTTTCAATTCTTGTGTAAGCAGGAGCAACAACTTCAATCGTAAAATCGAGAATAACCGGAGCAGGCAGCACTTCAACAGTATGTTTTCTTGATGTTATTCCAGAAGCTTCTGCATATACGCTTAAAGAGTTGTTGAGATTTTTAAAAGTATATGAAAATGTTCTATTCGATTCTTTTTGCATATAAAAATTATTTCCACCAAAGAATATTTTCATTTCTTCGGGAGCATACTCTCCAATCGCCTTAAATTTAATTGTAAAATCATCTCCCTTACGCACGTTTAACGAATCTGATTCCAGTTCAATTATAAATGGTGGAGGTGGAATAAATTCCTGAGAATATTTAAAAATTCGTTCTGTACCTTCAGAAATAACACTTGGCCAAAGCACTAATACTAAGGCGAACACTAACATTACACCAATTAATATTCTGGCATATTTTAAATTGTTTTTAATTCTAACCGCATTTAGAAAAGGGATTGGACTCAATACTTGAGTTCGTTTCTCTATGCTTGCAATTATAAGCTCATGCGATGTATTTTCAGTTTCTATAAGTTCTGATAGTTCTAAAGTATTTTGAAGTTTATCGCCAACCTCATCGGGAAAATGTTTTCCAAGTATTGAAGAAGCTTGCTTATAATCAATCCTTTTCCCAACTTTTAATAATTTAAATAGAGGCAAAATAATATAATAACTAACAATCCATGCAGTAAAAGCTAAACTTATAAAGAAAATTATTGTTCTTGCAGTAACAGTAAAGTGTCCGAAGTATTCAAGTATAGCTATAAAAAGAAAACACGCTCCAACAATTGAAGCAGCAAGAATTATCCCTTTTATAATCTGGTTAAGATAATACTTTCGAATAAACTCATCGAGTTTTTTAATTAATATATTATTTTCAAATGCCATAAACTATTTTGCCAACCATTGTGCAGGGTTCATCTTGAGGTTTTCTTTCCATATTTCGATATGCACGATTGTTTTATTTTCTTCTTTATCGGTATAAACCTCTCCAATTGCCTGCTTAGTTTCAACCTTATCTCCTTTCTTAACGAATGCTTTTGACAAATGAGTATATACACTAAGGTAATTTCCGTGCCGAATAATTACAGCATTTTGAGCACCCGGCAAAGTAAATACTCTTCGTACTTCTCCTTCAAAAATTGCTCTAACTTGTGTTCCTTGTGCTGTTGCAATATCAACACCGGCGTTTTCGATAGTAACACCACCTAATACAGGGTGTGGATGTTTTCCGTAAGAACTAACAATTACTCCTCTTTCAACTGGCCATGGCAATGCACCTTTATTATTCCCAAAATTTGTAGATATTAATTTTTCGGCAGGTGTAAGCTGATAAGTACCCGAAGACGAACTTGCCTTTGCCTCTTCTGCAATAAGCTTTTCTATTTCTCGCTGAAGTTGGGCTGCTGTCTCTTCATACTTTCTAAGTGTTTTACGCAAATCTTCTTCTTGTTTTGTCAATTTCTGAATAGTACTATTTTGCATCCTTTTTTCCTGTTTCAATTGGTTAGTTTCATCGCTTTTTTCGGCTAATAAAGTTTCTTTTTCTTGTTTCGATGCAGCAAGCTTTTCATTTTCAGAATTTAAAACCACTTGAATACCTTTTATTGCCATAGCTTGCTTCTTACGATAATCAGAATATTGTTGATAATATTTTAATCGCTTATAAGCTTGGTTAAAATCATCCGAAGATAGAATAAACATTAATCTATCATACGAATTTCGATTTTTATAAGCTAATACTATCATTTTGGCATATTCGTTACGCAAAGCTATAAGATCCTCTTCTAACATACTAATTACCATTTCATTGTCTTTAATGGTAGTTTCAATTAAACTAATCTCTGAACTAATTGCATTAATCAACTCTTGCCTTGCAGATATTTTTGTATTTATAAGATTCAAATTATTAACCGATTCCTTTTTACCTTGTTCGGTTTCTCTTATTAATTTGTTGGTATATTCAATTTCTTTAATTGCATTATTCTTTTTCTTTTCAAGCTCTGAACGATTTTGAGCTACACTAATAGCACTAAGAATTGTAAGAATAATTAAAAATGTATTTTTTATTAAGTGGTTTCGCATATTACTCCTAAATAGGTTATTACTAAAACAATCTTAAAATTCAATTATATCATATTTTTCCGGTATTTTAAAAGGATACGACTGCTTATCGGCAATGTTTGGTTTCTGAATATCAACATTTATTTTAAAAGAAGTTAGATTCGTTTCAATATTCAAATTAATATTAGAAGGAAAGACCAAATCATCATAATTTTTAAAATTACTATATACACAATTAAAACTAAATATTTTTGGCTTGGTAGATAGATTAACACTTTCAGGTTTAAAAAGTTTCGGGATAAAAGTATTTTTATGATAAGCTTTTACAGAAGTACTATCGGAAGGGCTAGTATAAACCCAATTCTCTAATTCAAAACTTGTATTTAAACAATAATACTCTTTCGATTTACACATTCTATAGTTAATCTCTTTATCATTACTCCATGAATCTTGATAAAAATATGCTCTATTGGTTAACAAGGATTGTAACATGCTTAAACTCATATCAACAAAGAAATTATTAAAAAATTGATTATTACTCCCTAAACTTACAGTTTTGTCTGACCTGTTAATTATGATTGTGGAGTCTTTGCTAATAAGTATTCTTGCACCTTCAATATTCATTTTTTGAATAGAAATCCAAATTATACTGTCGTGTGCAATTCTACAAAGCCCTGAAAAAGATTCGCTTGATTCTGTAGATTCTATTTTAGCAGAAAACTTAAACGAAAAGTGTTCAAATTCAATATCATTTGCATTAATACTATCTATCAACTCGCTATGTTTTAATCTTTCAATTTTTGTTCCTGAGAATCTATAAGTTTTGCATGATGCTAATATCAAGCTTAGTATTATAATCAGTAGTATGTATTTATTTCTACTCATTAATTATTCTTTAAGACTACCGGTTTTTACTTTGTCTTTAAGTTCTTCGGAATCGTTACCTAAATTTAAAGCTTTTTCCCATTGCAGTTTGGCATTTTCCAAATCATTATTTTTATATAAGATATCTCCGTAATGCTCTACTATTGTAGGATTATTGTTGCCTCCTTTATTTATGGACTTTTCAATAATTTCAAGAGCTTCTTCGTATTTATCGGCTTTATACAAAATCCATGCATAGGTATCTAAATAATTTGATGTATTAGGAGCAAGTTTTATAAGCAATTCGCCTAATTCTAAAGCTCTGTCAATATTTTCGTTTCGTAATGCAAGGTAATAGCTGTAATTATTTATCACAAAAGTATTTTCGGCATCAATTTCTAATACCTTTTCGAAAGCAGAGTCTGATTCTTGAAACATATTTAATTTATAATATGCATCTGCTAGAAATGTTAGCAATTCTACATTTAATTCTTTATTATCTCGAGACAACTCAATTCCTTTTGTTGCAGATACTACTACCTGATTATAATTTTCTTGTTGTAATGCGGCAACAGAATTAAACAAATATAGCATAGGTTGAAATGGAAATAATTCTTTTGCTTCGTTGCTACGTTTAAACATTGTTTCAAAATCATTTAACTGCCCGTCAATATATAAAGCTTGTTCCCATAGCAGGTATTTCGACTTATCCATGTTTAAAATTTTGTTAAAAGCTTTTTGAGCTTCTTCCCACTTACCATCTTTCACAAGATAATCTGAATATAATGTAAGCACTTTAGGTTCGTTAGGATATGTATCCATCAAAACATCAAGTAAATTGTAAACATTATTGTTTAAATATTCGTCGTCGCCTATTACCATAAGGATATTAGCTAACATTTGCACTTTCATATCTAATTCAACGTCGTAAGACGCAAATGCAATTTCTAAATGCTTGAATGTTTTGTCATAATCTTCAATTATTCGATAATAGTCGGCTACCGAAATATGTACATATCCGTCATTCACTTCTTTTTCTAACATCTTTTCATACACTTTCCCAGCTTCTTCGATATTACCATCGGCTAAATAAGATTCTGCTAACATTGCTGAGTATCTGCTATTTTGGGGAAAAGCTTCAATTAGATTTTTTAATTCTTTCTTTGCCCTATCGTAATTCTCTATAGAACGATATATACGTTCTTTTTCTAAACTAATATATTCGTTAACGCCAAGCTGTTTTTCGGCTTTATCAAGTGTTTTTATAGCTTGTTTATATTCTCCTACTGCTAAATATAGGGATGCTTGCTCAAAATATATTTCAATTTTTGTATCCTGGATTTTTATAACGGGAGAATAAGCATCGGCAGCTTCTTTAAGCATTCCATTACGTTGATAAAGCCTAGCCAGCATAATATTGAAAAAAATATTTTCAGGCTCTTTTTCTACCGACATCTTAGCATATTTAATTCCTGTGGGAATATCGCCTAAAATTGCAGCAATTCCTGCAATTTCGTACATTACCGTTGCATTATCAGGTTCAATCCTTAATGCACGTGTATAGTGTTCTAATGCTTTTTCGTATTCTCCAATTTGTTTCTGCTTATTTGCTTCTAAAAATTCCGAATTAAAAGCAAAATCTTTTTCTCTAGTATCAATCGTACTTGTGTCTTTTACGCTTTTGCAAGAAAAACCAATTCCAATTAAAACAATTATAATATTTATCAATACTAATTTTTTCATTTTTTATTTTTTCAAACTACAATAGTCTCCAACACTAAAATTGCCGGTCATATCATAAACATCAACAAAATTGCCTATCATACTATTGTATATTTTTGAATTTATAATATTAGACTTGTTCTGAACAATGCTATTGTTAATAAACGATTTTTCTATTTTTGTATTGTTGCCAACACTTACATTTGGACCAATTTCGGAATCAATAATAACAGCTTCGTCGCCAATATAACAGGGTAATATTATTTTTGAATTACAAATTTTTGCTTTCTCGCTTATAAGTTTTTCTTGTTTATTATGCTGTAACACTTTGGCATGAGTTTCTACAGTGATTTCCTTATTTCCACAATCTAACCATTCATTTACTTGCCCCACACCAAATCTTATTCCTTCTTGCCTCATATTTTCTAGGGCATCGGTAAGTTGATATTCGCTATTTCCTTTAATATTCTTATCTATTAAACTTTGTAAATGTTTTTGGAGTTTTTCCCCTTCTTTAAAATAATATATACCAATAATTGCAAGGTCTGAAACAAATTTCTTTGGTTTTTCAACAAATCCATTAATTATGCCTGCATTGTTTGTAGTTATTACACCAAAGCTTTCAGGATTTTTCACTTTTTGAGCCCAAATAATTCCGTCTAATTCAGTTTCGAGCTTAAAGTCGGCATAAAACAATGTATCAGCAAAAGCGACAACTACATTTCCTTTTAAAGATTCTGAGGCACACCACACAGCATGCCCTGTTCCCATAGCCATGTCTTGGTAATAAATACTATATTTAGCATTAAGATTTGTTGCAATATTCTTAAGTTTATTTTCAACTTCTTCTCCAAAACGACCTATTACAAATGCAATTTCGTCAATCTGTTCATTTGCTATGTCGGCAATTCCTTCTACAAGCCTCTGCACAATAGGTTTTCCTGCTAAAGGGATCAAAGGTTTTGGTATTGTTAAAGTATGTGGTCTCATTCTTGTACCCATACCAGCCATTGGAATTATTATTTTCATTTATTGAGTTTTTAATTGAAGTTTAATAATTGAAACTATTTTTTTCCGGTATGTCCAAATCCGCCAGCACCTCTTTCGGTTGTGTTCAATATTTCAACCTCTTCCCAGCTTATAATTTCGTGTCGGCTAATAATCATCTGGCAAATTCTTTCTCCGTCTTCTACTACGAATTCTTCATTGCTCAAATTAACTAAAATCACACCAATTTCGCCACGATAATCAGCATCAACTGTGCCGGGTGTATTAAGTACTGTTATTCCTTTTTTAAGTGCTAAACCGCTACGTGGGCGTATTTGAGCTTCGTATCCTTCAGGCAGTTCGATAAATAAACCTGTTGGAATTAGCTTTCGCTCAAGTGGTGTCAATTTTACTGATTCATCTAAATTTGCTCTCAAATCCATCCCTGCCGATAAACTTGTGGAATACTTAGGCAAATCGTGTTTAGATTTATTAAGAATTTTTACTTTCATTTTTATTTAGTTTTAATTTTTTTGATGGAATAATTTTCTCTGATATAGCTACAACACTTAAATACACAAACATCAAAATACTATTTAATATCAACCTTAACCAAATGACAAAATCAGCATAAATATAAGAGATAGCATACAGTATTAAAGCTAAAGCAAAGTATTTTAATATTTTTTTAATATTATAAGGAATTTTATAGTGTTTTTTCCCGATTGTATATGAACTCAACATCATAATAAAGTAACAAGCAAAAGTTGCCCAAGCCGAACCCATATATCCAATAATCGGAATTAAGATAATATTTAAAATAATTGTTACTCCTGCACCAAACAAAGCCAGATAAGCTCCAAATTTTGTTTTATCGTTAAGTTTGTACCATATACTTAGATTATAATACATTCCCATAAAAAGATTTGCTAACAAAAGTATTGGCACTACCCTTAATCCGGAGTGATAAGACGAGTCGATAAAAAACTTTACAATATCGATATAAAACATTACGCCTAAGAATATTGTAAGTCCGAAAATGACGAACCATTGCATAACTTTTGCATAGGTTTCGGGGGCATCTCTTTTTTCTTTTTGAGCAAAAAAGAATGGGTCGGCAGCATATCTAAACATTTGTATAAACAAAGTCATTAAGATAGCAAGTTTGTAATTAGCACCATAGATACCGATTTGTTCCATTGCATTTACCGACTCCGGCAAAAGGAATTTTAAAAGAATACGATCAATTGTTTCATTAATCATTCCGGCAAAACCACCAATTAGCAGTGGTGCCGAATACCATAAAATTTGCTTAAGTATATTAAGGTCGAACCTATATTTTACATTAATAATGTATGGAATAAACATCAAAAATGTAAAAATATTGGCTACTAGATTAGAAATAAAAACATAACCAACGCCAATATTTGGAGACCATATATTTAGAATAATACTATCGGGATTATTAGTTGCAATTTTAGGACATAATATCAGGAAGAAAAGATTAAGTCCAATATTAATTCCAATATTAAGCAAACGGTATATTGCAAATCTTAATGATTTATTTTCGAATCTAAGCCTTGCAAAAGGGATTGAGATTAAAGCATCTAATGCAACAATTCCGGCTAAATAAATAATATATTCGGGATTTGCAGTATATTTAAGTGCATTTGTAATAGGCGAAACAAATAGTGTTACCAGCCCAAAAAACAGTAAAGATGTAATTGTTAGCGAAGTTTGCAGCGAAGAGAAAACTGTATTAAACTTTGATTTATCTTGGGCATATCTAAAAAATCCGGTTTCGGTTCCATAAGTAAGAAGTATAAGTAAAAAAGTTGCATAAGCATAAAGCTCTGTAACAACCCCATATATTTCGGGAATAAAAATACGAGTATAAAGAGGCACTAAAAGATAATTCAACAATCTCCCAATAATACTGCTTAACCCATAAATAGCTGTTTGCCCTGCCAATTGTTTAATCGGATTTGCCACTTTTAGTTAATTTTAGATTTGTGTTTCATTAAATAATGTTTAATGCCTGCTTCGTAAAAAGCTTCTCCTATAATACAATATCCCATTTGTTTATAAAACTCAACTGCACCATCTTGCGAATAAAAAAATATATCTTCGGCATTACAATGTTTTGTTATAAATTCCATCAGTAATCGTCCAAGTCCCGCACCTCTATAATCTTTGATTACAGCAAATCTTTCCAATTTAATCCCTTCATCTTTTTGCAAAATTCTGGCAGTAGCAATAGGTTTTTCCTTGATTAACAACAAGAAATGTGTTGCTAAAGGGTCTTTCCCATCGTATTCTAATTCGGATGGTACATTTTGTTCTTCAACAAATACTTCTGTTCTTATTTTTAGTGCATCTTCAAATAATTTTGATTCTACATAATCAAATTTTATAAGCTTTATGTTTTCTATGTTTTTTTTCATTCTTGAATTGTTTCGGTTTGCTCGTAATACTCATCAATATCCAGATTACCGGATTTGTATGCTTGAACTGCCAATTTATCTGCTCTTTCATTGAAAGGATGATTACTGTGCCCTTTAACCCATTGAAACATTACATTATGCTTATTATATACTTTTAAAAAACGTTTCCACAAATCAGGATTTTTTTTCTTTTTAAAATCTTTCTTCTGCCAATCCTTAAGCCATCCTTTTTCAACAGCATCTATTACATATTTTGAATCACTAACCACCGTAACAATGCATCCATCGTTCTTTAAAGCTTCAAGTGCAACAATTACAGCCAATAACTCCATCCGGTTATTTGTAGTTTTTCTAAATCCCTTACTTAATTCTTTTTCGTAACCTCCATAAGTTAGAACCGCTCCATAGCCTCCCGGACCGGGATTACCGCTGGCAGCACCATCTGTATATATTATTATTTCAGGTTTCATCATTTATCT
>Ga0334899_1003217_pt1 | contig 11693 bp, 10 predicted proteins | sample GraSluR3_MG_FD_207219 | JGI IMG/M metagenome (GOLD analysis project Ga0334899, IMG submission 207219) | Sludge microbial communities from methane-producing bioreactor in Wageningen University, Netherlands - Granular Sludge_8_08-R3 | ecosystem: Engineered > Bioreactor > Anaerobic > Unclassified ... | reverse complement strand
TTTCAGTTTGAATATCTAGAGCGTATAAGAGAGGTTCAGATCGAACGTCGTGCTTTGGGATCCTTTGAGATCCTGCCTACCTCGCAGCGTCATGCACCCATTCTTTCTTTTGAGCGATGACTTCATCTCCAAGCGCAGTGAATTTTTCCCTAATGCTTCATAGCCCAGATCCGAGTCGTCCAAAATTATCATACGGTAGTTTGTGCTGCTATGGATACTAAAGCCCATCCAAGCTTCAAATCGGGGAATCTGATAGCCGATGCCCTGCCTAAAAAAGGAGCCTGAGGACAAAGACGCCTGCTTTTCCTGATAGTGATATCTCGCTGCTAGATCCAGCCACCAGTTTTCTGAAATATTGTGTGCTCCGCTTACAATGACCCGATAGTGCAACGGAACGCTCTTCACATAGCTGCTATCTACAGCAGTAAGTATCTCGCGGTCAATGATTTTGAGACTCAGCGAGAATTTGCTGTCAGCATCCCATGCTCTGATATTGATATTATTGTGCGACAATCCCGAAGCATCGTTGAGAGCTCCAAGTCTTTTGTTTTGGACAGACGCCAGCTTCATCTCCAAGCCGGGGATGAAGCGATATGATAGCTCAGCCATGATCTCATCTCGGTGATCTTGTGTGGTTAAAAGCGCTGCTTTTGAGGCATAGGCAGGTCTTTGATAGTTGCCCAAACTCGTGAAGCGCCACTTTTGCCCAAACCTCCCCGATCGCATCATCCATTCTAGCCTGATGCTGGGATGCGTTGCTTGCCAGACGCTTTCCATACTCAGGCTATGCATGCCCAAATCTGCCCGTGCAAAGACGCCCACAGCTTGCATGAGAGAATCCTGATCCGCGGAGTAAAAGCCCTTGTCATAGCGCTGGTGATAGTAGATCGCCCCTGTGTGTCCAAAGCCCCAGTTTCGCCAAAGAGCTACACTAGAGATGCTCTCCATGCTGCTTGTCAAGCAGTCCTGTTTGGTCTTTGGCAGAGAAGAGATCTTGTCAGCATTCAGCCGCACAGCTCGCTTGTTTCGGGAATACACGCCCAGAGCTTGCCAATCTTCCAAAGCCACTGATAGGGCGACGCCTTTGGGTGAGTAGCTTTTGGGGTGAGCCGGGCTGTCCAGAATCCCCTGCTTGCCGGCTCTGGAGAAGATGAGCCCTTCGCCCAGAGCGACTCGAAAGTCTCCAAGCGTGAGGCGTTCAAACAGCACAAGCTGAAGACTCGAGATCTCCTGATCTGCAGTTTGATATGCGCCACGCAGGGTAATCTCGGGCGTTTTCAGCTGTAGATTGAGATTGCTGTATGGCTCATCCCGATGGTAGTAGCCTGCCTTGATGGCAGTGTCCCGGCTCTGCCAGCTCTGATATAGATCGGATATTTCCTCATCGGCAAGTTCCTCGTAGCTGAGCTCAAGAATGCCATCAAACTCCGCCTGTGGTGACTCTGCAGACAGATAGCTGACATAGATGCACGCAATGCCTAAGAGCGACCACTTACCAAGAGTAGTCCAAAGAGATGGCATGACTATAGTCCAGATCCGGATGGCTGCGGATACCGTAGTTGATAGTCCACTGAGCGAGATTTACAGCTATTCCAAGGCCAAAGCGATTTTGCAGGCTCTGCCAAGAGCTGAGTATACCGAGGTGTTCACTGAGATCTGCCCGAACCCCCATAGAGATGACGTTTTTTCCCGTTTTTAGGACCTGATAGCCGGTGGCAAAGCTCACCCTTGGTTCCGGCTTTGCCCCCAAGCTGAGGGTCAGCCTTTCATCATCCTGTCCTTTTTGCAGCAGCAGGATCTCTGCGCGGTAGTCGTTGAGAGAATATGCCACACCGAGATCGTAACTAAAGTGATATTCGCCATCCTCATCTTTGATAGAATCATAGGCTAAATGTCCGCTCACACCAAAGCGAAATGCGGCAAAGCCATAGTTCAGATTCAGATAGGGATTTTGCTGACAGTAATCTTCATGATGCAGATAACCGGTGCCCATGGCAATGATCAGGTCTCCTTTGGAGATGGCGCTGTGCAGCCCCAAGATATCGATCCCTGGAGTATTGAAAGGACGGTGATAGCTGCTGCTGATGCCCGTCTCGCCCAAGATGGGGCTGTATGCATAGTCCGCCACGGAATCAGAAAGCATGCTCATTCCACTCAGAGCATTGGATGTGGCAGAATTGTATTGCCCTGATACAATAACGGGTGCCAATAACAGCGCCAGCATTATCAACACCCGTGTCATAAATCTTTCTCGGTCTATCTCAAGCTTTCTTCGCTATCGGGATCAAAGAAATGAGCTTTCTCCATGTCTACGGTGACCGGGAGTTCTGTGCCAATTTTGGGAAGTTCCTTGGGATCGAAACGGGCAACAAACTCATAGTTTTTGGTCTTAAGCACCACGTGAAACTCGCTGCCAAGAGGCTCTACTAGATCGCAAACCGGAGTGAAGCCTTGGGGGAAATCTGCCATGCTGTCGTGTCTGGCATCATAGATATCTTCCGGGCGAATGCCCATGATGATCTGCTTACCCTCGTAGCTGCCCAGCCTATCTTGCTGCTCAGGAGTGAGTTGCAGGAGATAATCTGAGCTGTCAAAATGCAGATGTGAATCCTTGCGAGTAATCTTGCCTGTCACCATATTGATGGCGGGGCTGCCGATAAAGCCGGCTACAAAGACATTTGCGGGATTGTTGTAGATATCCAGTGGGCTATCGATCTGATGGATTATCCCGTCTTTCATGACCACGATGCGATCTGCCATGGTCATGGCTTCCACCTGATCATGCGTCACGTAAATCATGGTATTCTCAAGGGTTTGGTGCAGCTTCACAATCTCCGCTCTCATCGCCACACGCAGTTTTGCGTCAAGATTTGAAAGAGGTTCGTCAAAGAGAAAGACCTTGGGATTGCGGACAATGGCACGACCGAGAGCCACACGCTGTCTTTGCCCGCCTGAGAGCTGACCGGGCTTGCGAGTCATCATGCTTTCGATTCCCAAAAGAGCGGCGGCATCATCTACTTTCTTCTTGATCTGAGCCTTATCTTCCCCACGCAGCTTGAGGGCAAAGGCCATGTTATCATAGACCGTCATGTGGGGATAGAGGGCGTAGTTTTGAAAGACCATGGCTATATCGCGATCTTTGGGCTGTTTGTTGTTCACCAGATTATCACCGATGTAGATCTCGCCACTGGAGATATCTTCTAAGCCGGCGATGAGACGCAAAACGGTGGTCTTTCCACATCCGGAGGGACCTACCAAGACCACAAATTCCTTGTCTTCAGCGACAAAATTCACGTCCTTGACTGCATGAAAGCCGTTGTCATAATACTTATTTAGGTTCTTTACTACTACTTTTGCCATGGCAATCTCCTTTGAGACATAAGAATTTCGGATATCTAATATATGTCAAGCAGGAAATTCACTTGCATGATAGATCATGATGCGATTCCTGCCAGCTTCTTTAGCCTGATACAATGCGATATCAGCTCGCTTGATGTAATCATCCATCGGTTCTACTGCGGCTTTGCCGGCAAAGCTTTCGATGTATAAGCCTATGCTAATGGTGATCTTCAGTTCTAGATCATTGTGGCAAAATGGCTTTTGCTCGATCTTTTGCCTCAGCTTTTCGAGGATCTCGGTGCTGTGCTCCCTGCCGCTATTAAAGAGCACAGCAAAAAATTCATCGCCTCCATAGCGAATGATGACATCGCTTTGACGAAATTCCGCGCTTAGAACAGCAGCCAGGTCAGTTAAGACGGTGTCCCCCACAGCATGCCCATAATGATCATTGATGTGCTTAAAATTATCTACATCGATCATAATAAAGCTTACCGGCACGTTTTGCCTAGAAGCCAGGGCGATCAGCTGAGGCAGATTGTAATCCATGTATCGACGGTTTCTTTGTCCCGTTAGAGAATCCGTCAGAGAGAGCTCTCCGACTTCACGGTAGAGCTGATCAATCTTCTCGAAGTTTGATTGAAGATTCTCGACGTAGCTGCTGGTCCTGAGGCTGGTCTGATTTGAAAGATCCAAAAACTTCTGTTCCAAAAGCAGCATAGCGTGTTTGTAGTCGGCGGGACGGTGATGGGATCTCAGATATGTAGAGATCCCGATTAGCCTTTCCCAGCATTTGTGAAGATAGTAGTTTGAAGACTTGTAGCTATTTATCGACTCGCGAAATTGCTCTTTGAGTCCGCTCAGATAGTTGCCTGCATAAAAATAAAGCGAGTTCAGCTGCATAGAATTTAGGATCTCGTGCTGATCTCGGATGAGATCCTGACAATAGCCGATCTTTAGCGGAGGAGAAATCTGTTTGTCATCCATCGAAAAGAGCTCCACGCCCACAAAAGCGCAGTTTAGACAATTTACTTGGCGAATCCTTTGATACAGATCCATAAGCAAGATCCTATAGAGATCATGCTCCTTGAACCAGAGACAGTTTGAAAGCCAATACAGCATTAAAAAGATGGTAGCTTCGGGACCGGATAGATCCTTGATCTCAAGGCAATACTCCAAGAAATCCCTGAGGCTTGAAGCCTGGCTCTCATGGGCGTCCGCGCTACGAAACCTACAGAGCTTGAACAGTGCATAGAAACTCAGCTGATCCGGCCCGATGATCTCCTCAAGCTTTGTAAGTTCACGCTTTGCTGCTTCCCAAAAGCCAATCTCTGTGTGCAGATAGAGCAATTGCAGACGATCAAATGTTTTGACGGAAGATGCGTCATTGAGGAAAAGGGGTGCGAGAATCTGGAGAGTTTCTTCATAAATGGGAGAGCTCTTTAAGACCGGCAAATGATTTATCAAGGAAAAGAAGCGATATAGAGGGGCATCGGGATTTTGCTTCTTTGAGATGAGATGATCCAAAGCAGCTTCAAAGAAGACGGCGATGGTATCGACAGTGTCGCCGGCGGGACCATGGTCGGCGACGTCTCCAAAGTAATCTACTATCCTCTGAATCTGCGCTTGTCTATCTTGCTTGGTCTCTCCGACAATCTCAAATGCCAAGGTTCTGACAGTCTCTATCCTATGAGCTTGCAGAATAGTGTGTTTGGCGATCCTGCTTGGCATCATATTCAGTCTTCTCTCGCCGGAACAAATCGGAACACTTTCTCGTTTGGCTTTGTGAGCCCAAATTGCTCACGAGCAGCCTTTTCTGCTGCTTCGGGATCTGTCTTCAAACGGGCATTTTCTTGAGCAAGAGAGTCATTTGCCGCCTTGAGTCTCATAGCTTCCTGCTGAAGAAGATCTACTCTCCTTTTGAGACGATATGTGTTTAGATAGCTATTGCGCCCTGTGACCAAGATCCAAGCCAGCAGCAAGACAAGCAGAGCATTGAAGATGTATTTGACATACTTGGGGGTCGCTTTTGCCTTGGTCTTCATCCCATTACCGCTCGCGCAATCAGAGATTTGTAGATATCAATTGCCTGAGTAGGGCAAAGCTCGTGGCAGCACATGCACTTGATGCAGTGGTCTTTGTCCACCTTTGGAAAACCATCATTCTGCCATGCTATAGCCTCGACCGGACATGAGCGTACGCACACACCACAGCGGACACAGCGTTCACTTACCATGGGATAGTAGTAAAAGATCTTCCTAAAAGCAAAGCTTAGCGGACGAGGAAGATATCTGAGACTCTCCTTTCTCATTTTCACAATGCGGATATCCGTATCATGAAAGCAGTGTTGTCGAAAGCTTTTGGGTACGACTATCCGCGAGGGCAGCACAGCCTCTAAGTGCAGTGCGCCAGAGAGATACGGCACATCCTTGATCTTAAAGCCCATCATCTTGGAAGCGATGGTGTCCAGAGCAGGGATGTTGTTCGAGCCCATCAGGATGCCAAAATGCTTCGGCTTCCCGGCGGAAGGACCTGCTCCATCCATGCCAATGATGCCATCTATGATGCTATAGCTGATCTTTTGTCGACAGACTCCATATAGGGCTAAAAGCAATTTGGCAAAGCTCCGAGTGTCCGGATATTGGCGATGATACTCGCTTTTAACCATGCCGGGGATGAGTCCATAGAGATTCTTCAGTGCGCCGGTGTATGCCATCAGCGAATGAGTCTTATACTTTGCCACATTGATCACTATGCCACATTGAAAGAGCGCTTCAGAGATCTTGACGGGAATCCCGTCATACTTCAGCTCTCTATAGCCCATGGTGGAGAGATTTACCAAGCGGATGGGATATCGATCAGCCAGATCCTGCAATCCGCAGTTTTCCCATACCTTTTGCACAGAGACGGTTCCCCCGGGGCTGTCTCCCAGCCATACTTCCTTTTTTCGAGCTAAAAAATATCTGATGATCGCTTCCAGGACGACCGGATGAGTGGTCACAGCTCTTTCCGGCAGATAGGCTCCCAAGGTGTTTGGTTTGATGAGCACCCGTTTGCTTCTTTTGAACTTATGATCCTTTTGCCTAGAAAACCAAAGGCTTACCGCCTCTTCAATCTGGGCAAGATCATAGGACTCGACATTGCGTATCTCTACACGGGGCTTTTTCATTCAAACCTGAGGAAATCTTTGCGCTTGAACGAACTGGTATACAAGCTGAGGCTGAGAATGATCTGGGTGCAATTGCTCTCTGATGCCACGGTGCTCATTGCCGAGAGATTCAGGGATCCATCCCGGAAAAGATAGCCAAAGCCCACGCTGAGGAAGTGTTGGGCATTATCAGCCACGTACATAGTGGGCGACACGTCTTCCCAAAAGATGGACTCATCCTGGGAATCATGATCAATCGGCAGTAGCACTTGTCCGCTGAATACATCTGAGCTATAGAAATATCCGGCTCTTAGGATCTTGTTGCCATCACGTCGTTCAGCTCCGAGGTGGATGGAGAAATTGTCTTCAAAGATATCGTCGATTGCGGAATCTTGGCTAAAACGAAAGTCTGTGGAAAAGCGGTAGATATCCTTGCTGTAGCTAAGCCCGGCACTTAGCTCAAGCGGAAGCTGAGTATCATAGTCCGCATAGGTCAGATCCCAATCAATCTTCGTCGGCAAAGTCGCCGAAAGTCCGAGTCCCAGATCTCCGTATTGATAGTGAAGCCCGGGCTGAAAGCGCACAGCATAGCGATAGTCTCGCACCCGGTCGTAGGTTCTTAGGAAAATCACATCATCCAGATAGTGGAGCTGATTGTGCACGGAAAGCCCAAGATTAAAATCATCTGTGATCCGAGAGCGAACTGAGGCGGAAAGCTGGTGCAGATAGTATTTGGGATATCTGGTGACCATATCAGCCCCTTGATTGATCACGACCGAAAAATCATCCAACACAATGGACTTGGGATTGCTATAGATGATTGCCGCTACCACCTTGGAGCCTAGGGGGAAGCTCAGCCCAAGAGTTCCAAAAGGCAGTGGTGAGCTATAGCGGCTGGTGTATTCCAAGCCCTCGGCATCCACCGAAGGCTTGATATTGATCTCAGTAAAGATCCTGGTGGAATCCGTGATCATCGTGGCAGGATTGATCAGAGCTGTCTGCGCAGAGCCCAATACTCCGGTGCCGGTGTATCCGCGCCCGGCAGCTTCGACTCCGAGATAGTTGCGCGAAAATGAATGATAGAATGGACTTGCGAATTGCGGCATATGCAATACATGGAGGGTGTCGGCAGCTTGTGCTCCCAGACCTGAGATACATAGCAGGCACAAGATAAACAGACATTTTCTCATAATTACTCCTATTCTTTGGCTAAACCATGAAGGTTTGGCTCCTATCTTTACCCACCGAGACCACTTTTACGGGCACTTCGATAAGATCTTCGATCGCTTTTAGATAGTTTCTTGCAGCAGTGGGCAGATCCGCCATGCTGCGCACGCCCGTGATATCCTCATCCCAGCCTTCAAGAGTGACATAGATGGGCGTCACCTTGCCAAGATCCTGGGGGTGAGAGGGCGGGGAAACAAGGGTCTTGCCCTTATGCTCATATCCGACGCAGATCTTGAGCTCCTCAATGCCGGACAATACATCCAAAAGCGTCACGGCGACGCCATCCAAAGCATTGATCCGAGCGCTATATGCGGCAAGCACCGCGTCAAAATGCCCAATCCGGCGTGGCCTGCCGGTGGTCGAGCCAAATTCATTGCCTTGAAGGCGGATTTGCTCTGCCAGAGCGTCATGAATCTCTGTGGGGAAAGGTCCTTCACCCACTCTGGTGCAATAGGCTTTGAAGATTCCCAAGACCTCGTCCAAGTGTCGTGCCGAAAATCCGGTTCCGATCCCGATAGCATCGACCATGGTGCTGGATGAAGTCACATAAGGATAGCTGCCCCAGATGCGATCCAAAAGCGTACCTTGAGCCCCTTCAAAGAGAATTCTGGCTCCGCTTAAGCGAGCTTCATGCAGGATGCTCTCTGTGGGCATACAATAGCTCTTGAGCACTTTCCAGGATTCTTTGAGGCTTTCCAGGATATCTTTGAGCTCATCAGATGCCAGATCTCTGCCATGAAAGCGGTAAATCTCTTTTACGCGTTGGCGCAGATAGGCAGGATGCGCGAGATCTCCCAGACGGATCCCCACGCGGGAACTCAGATCCGCATATGTGGGACCGATTCCTCTGCCGGTGGTGCCGATCTTTGCTCCTGCCAAAAGCTCTTCATTGCTTTTGTCCAGCTCTTGATGCAGCGGCAGCACCAATCCCGCTTTGTCATCGATGATCAAGCGATTGGCAAAGTCCAAGCCGCTATTTTCAAGCTCTTGGATCTCCGCGACCAAGCTCTTGGGATCGATCACGACCCCCGCACCGATAAGGCACTTTGTGCTTGGATACAAGATCCCGGAAGGTACAGTGTGAAAAACGTATTTGTTACCATCTACAACGATGGTGTGACCGGCATTGCTGCCGCCCTGAAAACGGACTACAAAATCAGCCGAATCCCCAAGATAATCGACTATCTTGGCTTTGGCTTCATCGCCCCACATACAGCCCAAAATTGCTATTGCAGACATTATCAACTCCACATTTCTTTAGAACTTCAATAAAATATCAAATGCACATTTGTCAATCTAAATCTGACTCTGCCCTATTTTTCCCAGCTCTTGTAAAGCGACACCTTTGTGATCGACCATGAGCTTATTCCTCACATACGCCAACTATAGACAATGCGAGCATCGTCCTGCCAGCCATAGATTTTTGGTCAAGCATTCCCTGCCCAAGCTGTTTTGCAATATTTGCCCTTGGTTTACACTTTTTGGGCGGAGGCTGTAAGTCCTTATCTTCTCACCGCTTGCTCATCCGACCGGTGAGCGAGGGGTGAGCAAGGCTTGAGCGAGCCCCATCGGCGCGAGCATCTGCTTTACCTAAAATCGGTTATTTCAGATAGCGGAATGCGTTTTGATGAGCCTGCAAACAAAGATAGGGCTTTGGAATATATCCCCTTCACCTCTTTGGGATAGCCGAAAGGAGAAAGCGCCACGATCCGATAGTTTTTGGGCAGATCCAGATACTTGGCCAAGACCTTCTCAGAAAATGCCGCCAGCCAACATGAGCCGATGCCGTGCTGCCAAGCAGCGAGCATCATCTGCTGAAATGATATGGCCGTATCCACCAGATAGTAGTCTTGTCCATTTATCCGCACATTTTTCTTTGTATCTGCACAAGCGATGATCACACAGGGCGCGTTTTTGATGAAGAAATTGCTTTTGCCGACAAGGCCGGTCTTGCGGGAAAGATCATGGATCTTCTGTGGATCGGTGAAAATGATGTAGCGCCAAGGTTGGCGATTTTGCGCAGATGGTGCCAAGCGACCTGCCTCCAAGATCTCATCCAAGATCTCCTTGGGGATCGGTCTTTCACAAAAATCACGGACGCTGTGGCGGGATTTGATCAGATCGATTGTATTCATAAGGTCTCCGCGTATGCTTCTTGTAGCTTTTGGATGTCCTCGGGGCGATTGATATTCATCAAGATCCCGGGATCTTCGACCGGCACTATCACGGTTCCGATTCCGCTATAGCGGATCAGATCTCTGAGATTTTGGTGCTGATCGTCATTCAGATCGAGGGCGGAGGGGATGATGATGGGATGTCCTCTTTTGCCATGATACTCCGGTTTGATCACGCAATCCGGATTGGCAGATGCCACACTGAAGAGCTCGTGAATGGTCTCAGAATGCACAAAGGGATGATCCACCGGCCAAATGAGAAAGAGATTGGGCCTCCCAAGGATCATCTTTTGTGCCTCTCTGAGGGTGTCCAGCATAGACTTTGTGGGCAGATCTTCGGCTATAAAGATCTGTCTAAGTCCTGCATCTATAAGGCTCTGGCTGATTCTTTGGGAAAAGAGCAAGCCATCAAATCCGGCTTTGGACTTTGGCATCCCAAAGCGTTTACCCTCTCCTGAAGCGAGGATGATCGAGTATAAATCAGAGGGAGTTAAACTCATTGATTGCCTCATCCAGTTCATCGAGATTTTTCTCAAAGGTTTCATGCCAATAATCCGGATCCCACTGCCGGCGAAGCTCATCTTCGCTGCGTCCTTGCTGCTCCACCCATGTGAAGTATTTGAGATTGTGGATGCGTTTTTTGTCCTGATAGGAAAGCTCAATGAAGTTGTCGTAGCCTTGGGATAGGAGGCAGACGCCCATATCAACCGCTGCATCGAGCGTTGTGTAGTCTCCTTTGGCACGTCTTTGTTCTTCAAGGCGACTGGCATACATTGTGGCAGAATCCGTAAAACACGTAAAAATCAGGTCATGTTCACCCATTTCATAGTACTTAGCTGTCTTGATGGCAGCCAGAAGATTCGCGATTGATGAGATCCCCAGAAGCGGCAATTTCTCTATCACGGCTTCTTCAACGCCCAATGTCCTCAGATAGTCGTGCCCGGCAGCTTCGTTGAAGAGTCTGAGCAGGCGAATGCAATCTTCATCATCGATGGCAGCCACATTGTCCGTGCTGCGCACATTGTGCACCCAGGGGATGTGTTTGTCGCCGATGCCCTCGATGCGGTGTTCGCCAAAGCCATTGTTTAGCATTGTGGGACATTGGAGCGCTTCGGCTGCAGTGATCATCGTCTGAGGATCCTGTTTCTTGAGGAAATCCCCGGCGGCGATGGTACCGGCAGAACCGCTGGCACTGATGAAGGCTGCCAGGCGATCCTGATCCTGCCTTACGATTCCAAAAGCATCATAGATAGCAGAACCGGTGACTTGATAGTTCCAAAATGAGTTCCCCGGCTCTTCAAAGTGGTTTAGGATCGTATAGGTCGGATCATGGCTCAGCTCTTCGCACTTGTCGTAGATCTCTTTTACGTTTGATTCGCTGCCGGGGGTCAGGATGATCTCCGCGTTGATCTTGCGCAGCCAGGCAAAGCGCTCTTGGCTCATCCCCTCCGGGAGCACAGCCACAGCAGGGCAATCCAGAAGGGCAGCATCAAAAGCACCACCTCGACAGTAGTTGCCGGTGGACGGCCACACCGATTTCTGAGTATCCGGATCAAACCGTCCGCTCACCAAAAGCGGAAGCAGGCAGCCATATGCCGCGCCTACTTTGTGAGCACCGGTGGGAAAGTGTTTGCCGATCAGCCCAAAGATCCTTGCCTTCACTCCGGTGATGGATGAGGGGATCTCAAGGAAGTTTGGATCCCCGAATTTGCCGGTATCTACGTCATTCTTCCAGGTGATGCGAAAGAGATTGAGCGGGCTCAGATCATCCATTGCCACTTTGGCAATCTGCTCGGTAAGGGAATCCG
>Ga0334899_1003207_pt1 | contig 11736 bp, 7 predicted proteins | sample GraSluR3_MG_FD_207219 | JGI IMG/M metagenome (GOLD analysis project Ga0334899, IMG submission 207219) | Sludge microbial communities from methane-producing bioreactor in Wageningen University, Netherlands - Granular Sludge_8_08-R3 | ecosystem: Engineered > Bioreactor > Anaerobic > Unclassified ... | reverse complement strand
AACCAGAATTACCCCGTTTGCGGCTCGCACCCCGTAAATTGCAGCAGCAGAAGCATCTTTTAAAACGGTTATGTCTTCAATGTCGGCAGAGCCTAAAAAATCAATATTATCAACAAACACTCCATCAACAACAAAAAGAGGGTTGGCGTAGTCGCCAATGGAACCAATTCCCCTAACTTTAACCGACGGGCCCCGACCCGGGACTCCGCTGCTGATAACTTGAACACCAGCAGCCTTACCCTGTAAGGCCTGCATGGCATTGGAGGTTGACTGTTTTGCCAGGTCCTCTCCTCTAACCCGAACAATTGGTGCAGTTAAATCTCGTGCCCTTTGCGTTCCATATCCAACAACAATAACCTCATCTAAAAGAGCCGTTTCGTTTTCTAATACAACATTAATAACGGTTTTATCGCCAATAGCAATAGTTTGCGATACCATGCCCACCATTGAGAAGAATAGTTCTTCTTGAGCAGTTGCCTCAATGGCGTATTTACCATCAAGATCGGTAGAAGTTCCTCTAGTAGTCCCTTTAATAACTACCGCAACACCCGGAAGTGGATCGTTATTCTCATCAACTACAGTCCCTGTAACCCTAACTTGCGAGAAAGAAAAAAGTGATAGAAGGATTAGTAGCGGAATAAGAAGAGTTAGTTTATACTTCATATTGCTGGGATTATTTGTTAGTAATTAAAACGCCGCAAAAAATTTACATAAAGTTAATGTACTAGTAAATCAAAGTACAGAATCATAGGTCATTTCCATTTCACACGTTTGCGAAAACAATTTTATTGGACTAAAGAATAGTACAACATGCTATGATAATAGGCTGAATGACAGTGAGGAGAGAGTATAAAAAAGTACTTTTTAAGAGCGGGTTTAAAGAATAAAATGATTATCCGTTTTGATACCTAAAGCCTTTACGTCATTGCGAACCCCGAAGTACTCAACGAAGTCAAACCCTCGTGTTTTGAGGGTTGAAGCAATCTATAAATTCCTGTTAATTAAAGGATTACTTCACAAAGGACGTTCGCAATGAGGTGTCATTTTAATCAACTCATTTGTCTCAGGCATTATAGCCGGATAATCAAAGAATAATTTTAATGCAATAGCAAGATGGCATTAGTTGTTTAAATAGAATTAGCAATAAAAACAGGTAAGGTTGAAAAGCATAGCGGATTACCTTGATCTTATTCCTTTCCGTTTGACGTTTCTGAAAAGTTTTCTCTCATTAAGTATTCGGTGAGATTCACATCATGCTTTAGGTTCATTTTCTTCCTAAGCCTATAGCGGCTAATCTCCACGGCTCTAGTAGAGTTGTTAAGTAAACGGGCAATTTCTTTTGTTGTAAAGTTCATCCGTAGGTATGAACACAGCCTTAAATCGTTAGGGGTAAGATTGGGAAATTGCTCCTTCAACTTCTTAAAGAAACCCTGTTGTGAGAGCTTAAGGCTATTCATGGCATTTTTCCAATCCTCTGTTTGCGTGTCAAGCCCCTCGGTAATGATTTTTTCCATATTCCTCAGGTTCTTGATTGGGTACTTTGAGGAGTTCTCCTTAATGGCATTCACCTCGTTTTGAAGTTCAGTTAGAATTTCGTTCTTGCTGATAAGGTACCTTATAGTTAGCATTAGCTCGTAGCTCTTAGTATCGAGTTCCCTCTCTAACGAGCGTTGCCTTAGCTCCATCTCCAATACCTCTTTCTGGCGATTGAGCTTAAACCTAAAATAACGAACCAACAACCATACAGCTAGGGCTATGATTAAAGAATAGATGACTAGAGCGAAATGAGAATAATACCAGGGTTTTTCAACTTGGAATTGAATTGTATCAGTTGATCCATCTGAAGCTTGAATTTCTAAAGTGTACAACCCATACTTAAGGCCTGAGTATGTGAAGCTACTATTGCTGGTGTTTTGCCATGAACTGTCAAGCTCCTTGATACGGTAATTGAATGATTTTGAGGGTTGATCGAATGCATAGGGGGCAATAAAACTAATTGTTACATTATTCATATTCCATTTAGTTTTTACCTTCTCCATTTGGTTGAAATAAACCCTTTCGCTATCAATACTCCCATAGAATACAACCTTCTCTACTCTCAATCTTGATTCCTGAGGCTTCAATTGGCTTAATGAAAGATTAAAAGCATCAAAGCCATGGTGGGTAGGTATCAGAACTGTTTTACTGTCTAAACTAACCAGCTGAATTCCTCGTTGGGGCAAACTAATGTTGCTTAGCTGTATTTCATACTTTTTAATTGCAGAAAAATCGAGCCCAATTTCAAATAAGGCAATTCTGTCCTCTTTAATAAACCAATACTCATTTTTTTGGGAATGGTGAATATGGCTAGAAGATTTGAATGCTTCAATATCATCACTTAATGGCTCAAGTGTAACAATTTCATTTCGAACATAATCGTAGGTGTAAATGTTGTTTGATGTGGTGAAAACAACCCTGTTGTTTACTTTAAAAACTTTAATGTTCTGTGTTTTACCATCGATATTGTTAAAATATTCAACCTTGTTAGCAGCTAGTGCATCGTCTGAGACCTCAATTTTATATACCCCTTTTTGATGATGTGCAACCCACAAATACCCTAGGTAGTCAACCTCAAGGAAGCGTGATGGCTCATTAAAATTTTCAAGTTTTGTTTTAAACTGCAAATCACCAGAAGAAGATTTCTCCAAAACTATTATGCCAGTATAGGTTCCACCAACAATGTAATTGCCCAAGGGGGTATAAGCCCAGCCACCAGTAATACTTGATATTTGGACAAATTCATTTGGGGTGGCAACATAGGTTCCATTGTTATGGCCACAAATAATTTGGTTGCCATATTCTCGTAAATACCAAACCTGTCCCTGACTTCCCTGAATAATTCTGAGGTTTTGAAAATGGGGGAATGCCCCTTTTTTAACAATATCGGCAACGAAAAGTCCATGGTTAGTACCTATGTAAAGTAGCGAGTCTTTAGCTAACAGGGCATAAATGGTACCAAAAGATCCGTTTCTGCTTTCATAGTGAGTCAAGGGGTTCTGTAGGTTGATGTAGTTTACCCCCTCATCAAGACCCACCCATAGGCCAGCATCTTTATCCTGAAAGAAAGACAGTACGGTATTGTTTTTTAACCCGTTGTGAGTATTATAACTTCTTTGAATCTCCCCTTTTTTATTGGTAATTATAACACCATTAAGTATGCTTCCAAAGGCGAAGATTGAATCGTTTAGTTGCTTAGCCGTATTGCAAACATAGTCCATAAGAAAATCTGATGCTTCAGACTTGTAAAAGCTAAAACTTTGACCATTAAAAACATAAAGGCCATAGTTATCAGTACATACTAACCATTTGCCATTCTCGAAGGGAACTATTGCGTGAACCTTCTTGTTGTTAAACAATTCGCTACCGTGAATCTTAGTAAATTCTTTGTTCTCAAACCAATACAATCCGTCCTCAATAATCTGAGCAATAAAACGATTGCCTATTTGATGCAAGAATAACATCGATTGAGGTGATTTAACCTTCTCAATGGTTTCGTAATTATAAACATAAATTGATGTAAACGACTGGAAAAAGACTAGGCCATTAGATTGGTAAATTTTCCAAATCTCATCGTTTTTCTCTACTTGTGTTTGGTTTGTTAAGGATTGGTACACAAGTTCACCCCTTGAATTGTAATTCCATACACCAAACTCCTCGAAACTACCTGTAAAAATGTTACTGTTTTCATCAATTAATACAGACCTTACTGGGATTCCTTCGCTTAGGGTATGTTTTATCCATTTTATACCGTTGTACTCAATAAGCCCCTCAGAGTTAGCGAGGTAAACAATGCCAGTTTTAGGATCTTGCGAAATACCCCAAGTTTGGTTATGTAGGTCGAAGTTGTTAATCAGGTAGGGAACGAGCTCGTTCTTTTGACCAAAGGAAGGATTACCAAGAATTAGAATGCCTAGGTAGAGAAGCGAGTATAATGTAGTAAAATATCTGCCTTTTTGAAACATAAAAGGGATTTTCTTTTTCAGTATGCCCATTAAAAATACAATCTAATTTTTAAATAAGGTAGATTTTAGCCTTTAAAATATAATCAAAGGCCAATATCGGTTAGTTAAGGTACTAGTTCTCTTCAAATGACTACTTATGCTATCCACCCTTTGTCTCCCTTTGTGCATTCCTCGTGGGCCACTTCGGTAAACTCAGCGCATCGATTTGTGTAAGCACTTGAACGGTAATGCAAAGCGCACAAAGACTTGTGCTAAGCTCATCTAAGTAAGGCTCAAAGCTTGCTTGCAGGCAGGAACACAAAGACCTATATTTATTAGTTAGGTAAAAGCACTAGCTAAACGACATTGAATCAATAGCTAAAAGTTGCAACTTAAACATTCTAGAGGAATTAATTTGAAATTCAATTTATTCTTTGAGGGCTAAATCCTCACCATCTCCCTCTTCCGCAAGGTAAATCGGGCTATCTCCTTAAAGCCAAGGGCCTTTATCTCGGCAATGGCATCATCGAAGAACTGGCCAACATTTTGCTCCACATGGGCATCAGAGCCTAGGGTTATGGGTACTTTGTAGTGCGCTAAACGCTCAAGGAATTGTGCCGAGGGGTAAAACTCGTTGCAGGGCTTAATGCGGCCGCTGGTGTTGATCTCCACCACCACATCGGCCTTTTTAAAGGTTTGGGCAGCCTCATCGTAAAGCACATCAAGCGGGAAGGTGGGGTAGTAGGCAAACTTCTTTGCCAGATCGCAATGACCAATAATATCGAATAGCTTCGATTTGGCCGATTGCTGAACGGCTTTAAAGTACTGGCGGTAAAACCGATTAATATCCAGGGTGTCGTACTCCTCGATATCTGTATCAAAATTCCATCCATCGATAAAATGAACGGAACCTATTGCATAATCGATGGGAAGATAGGAGAGTACTTCCTGTATCTGCCTCTCCATACCAAAGAAATAGTCCATCTCCACCCCAAACTTGACAGTTACCCCCTGCGTATCGCTAGCTTGCACATCCTTAACCCGGGCAATCATCTCATCGATACGTTCAATGGGCAGCGCCCAGCCAATGGACTTTAGGCTGATGTGATCGGAAAACCCAATCTCCTTAATCCCCCTAAAGGCTGCCGATGCCACCATTTGCTCGTGGGCGTCGCGACCATCGGAGAGGTAGGTGTGCATATGGTAATCGAGTAGCATTGGCCTAAGAGTTGTTGTTTCTTTTATCAACAGCTAGATAGCCTTAAAGTTAAACAAATCTGTGGAAATAAAATAGGTTTATGCAATGCGAATTGGCAGGCGAAGTGAAAGCATTGTGCGATAGGATGTGGCGTGATTTGTCAGGGCTAAAGCCCTTTGGGCTGTGGTTGTGTTGCCCCGCCCTGAAGGAGGGGGCTATTGATGGCTTTATCGTTGTATTGTCCTTCGATCTAGAGGATGGGGTTATTAAGGGTTTTAATTGCTTAGTCCACCTTAAAAGGACGGGGTTACTAATGGTTTTCTTGTTGTGTTGTTCTCCGCCCTAGAGGACATAGGAATTATTAGCCTTATCGCTGTATTGCTTTCCGCTCAATAGGACGGGGTTAAAATATTTGTCGTTGCTTTGTTACTGCCCTGAATGACGGGGACTGCTCATTTTTCTTTCGTTGCTTTGTTCCTGCTCTAAAAAACGGGAGAATAATTGGTCCTTTCGTTTTGTTATTTGCAGTTTTATTGTGCACGATTATTTCTTTGGTTCTAGTTCTTTGTTTCGGTTGTTATATGAAATGTAATAGACATTCGTTTACTGTGGTTGTCTGCTAACCCCGTCCTTCAGGGCGGGGCAGGGGCTTCTTTTCGTATTTGGGCTTTAGCCCTGAATATTGTAGCCATATCTAGCTAGAAATTTATTGTATTCCTCAGCAAAGCCAATTTCTCGGTGATGCTCATCTTGGTTTATGATGTATTGCCGAACTTTATCCAATTGCGATTCACTTACCGAGGCTGCAAAATAATCATCGGCCCATTCAAATTTGTAGCTACTCAACTTTTGTTTGTTCATCCAAAACGATGATTCTCCCTTGATTAGGTTCAACGCTTTCGATAAGGCCATATCAGCATTTAGCCCAAACAAGCAGTGAACATGCTCTGGTTGTGAATTAATCGTATCGATGAAAATCCCTTTCTGTTTGGCATTTTCAACAATATGCGCCAGTAATGTTGGGCGGATATCCTTTGTTATTAATGCTTGGTTTCTTTTTGTTCCCCAAACGGCGTGTATAATAACTTTCACGTACGACATGGTGATGTTGGTTTTGTCAGGGCTAAAGCCCTTATGTTCTTCTGGTTGCTTTGCCCCCGCCCTAAAGGACGGGGTTACTAATGTTTTTTGTTGTGTTGCCCTTCGCCCTAAAGGACGGGGTTAGTAATGTTTTTTGGATACGAAGATTGTGTATTAATTCAGATTGCTAATCATAAAGTTAAGTAAATCTATGGAAATAAAATAGGTTTATGCAATATGAATTAGCACGTGGGGATTATAGATTTGCGTTAGGGCGTTGCGTGCTTTTGTCAGGGCTAAAGCCCTTTGGGCTGTGGTTGTGTTGCCCCCGCCCTGAAGGACGGGGTTATTGATGGTTTAATCGTTGTGTTGTTCTCCGCCCCGAAGGACTATGATTTTGTTTTGTGGAAGTGATGATTGTGAATTCATTATGATTGCTACTCATAAAGCGAAGTAAATCTCTGTAAATAAGATAAAAAAACGCCCGTGAAAATTGCTTGGGCGTTTTACAATGTAAGCATCAATTGCTAAAACCCATTCAGCTCCATGGTAACCGTTGGGATAAGCAGCAAAAACCCGAGGATAATTACGGTGAGAATTAGTGGCCAAACCCACTTTACCCACTTATGGTATGGAATACGGGCAACGCCCAAAACGGCAATTAGCACGCCCGAAGTAGGGGTAATCATGTTGGTGAATCCATCGCCAAACTGAAAAGCCATCACGGTTGCCTGCCTTGATATGCCAATTAAATCGCTAAATGGCGCCATGATGGGCATGGTGATGGCTGCCTTTGCCGATCCCGAAGGGATTACCACGTTGATGATGGTTTGGATAACGTACATAACGCCCACTGAGGCCACGTTGCCAAAATTACCCATTGCCTTGGATAGACCGTAGAGGATGGAGTCAATAATCCCGCCATCCTCAAGAACCACAATAATACCTCCAGCCAAGCCCACTATCACTGCTGCAGATAGAATATCTTTTACCCCCTCGAGGAAAAGTTTGGCTATATCATCGGCCGATTTGTTTATGGCCATGCCGCTGGCAATACCCATAGCCAAAAATAGCGTGGCAATCTCCATCACGTACCAGCCATAACCCATCACACCAACAATTAGGAAGATAATGGTGTAGGCAAGCAGTAGAAGGATAAAGAAATGAACCGATTTGCGTAACGATAGGTAACCCAATACCGCAAATAGCACCGTTACAATGGGGATTATAACCAGCGATGTGGATGAGTTCCCAACGCTTAGGGTTGTTGTTGGGTATAGCACTGAGAAAATGGTGAGTGCCACCAGTATGGCACCATAAACAAACCAGGCAATTCGGGGTGTGTAATAGGTGATGGTTTCGGTATCATGCTCTTCGCGTTTTCTCCAGTATTCATCTTCGGCATACACGGGGGAGAGCTTGGGGTTTTTCCTGATTTTATGTGCATACCTTAGCACAATGATGATACCCACAACATTTATAATTATCCAGCTAAAAAAACGATACTCGATCCCTGAAAACAAAGGGATGTCGGCTAATCCCTGCGCAATGCCAATGGTAAATGGGTTAAGGATTGCTCCGGCAAAGCCCAGATGGGCAGCAATATAAACCATACAAACTCCAATGATGGAGTCGTACCCCATGGAGATGGCCAGCGGAACAAGTATAATGGCGAAGGCAATGGTCTCTTCGCTCATTCCAAAAATTGCCCCAAAGATGCTAAACATGAGCATTACCAGCACAATGACAATATTATCGACTCCCAGCGAGCGAACCAATCGGTTATGTTCCAGTTTTTTTGTGAATTTTAGAAATGCCATAATACCAATGTCAATGGCCTTGCTCTGGTTCATAATCCAGAATGCACCCCCAATCATCAGAATAAAAATGATGATATTGCTTTGCTTAACAAATCCCTTGAATAGCGCTGAGAATACTTGCCAGGTTTGGGTTTGTGGCTCAAAATTGGCTTGGTGCTCATCGGGGAGGTTTTGGTGATAATGGAAAACCATCTCCTTGTGTATTTCTCCATCCACCTCTCGCTCCACCTCAATGTATTTTCCTGCGGGGATAAACCAGGTTAAAACGGCTGCAATAACAATAATGGCAAAAACGATGACGTAGGTGTGCGGTACTTTCTTTAGCATTGTATTAGGAAGTTGGTTGGGGTTAGCTATTGAACTGCAAATGTATCTCCAGGAAGGTAAATATCCAAAATTATGTTTTTTCCACCCAGCTTATTATTTGCAATTCGCTTACTTCCTTTTGGATTTCTGTAAACCAGAACCTGTGATTCACCCACAACCTCAGCATTATTCCCTCGCACAAGTATTGCTGTTGACTCGTCTATGCCAATACAGGCATACTCTGGGTATTCAAGTACAGCCGTTAGTAATCGATTGTGTCTGCTCCGCCAAACAAAATGCTGATCAATTATGGCGTTAGTAATCAGACCTAAACCTTCCGAGAGTTCTAGGTTTTCCGATTCGATAACAGGGAATGTTGATCGGTAGCCAGGGTATCTTAGCTCATTTCCTGTTATCATTAGCTGGCTCATTACTGCTGCCCCAGCGCTAGTGCCTGCAATAATTGCCCCTTCATTGTAGGCGTAGTGTATTGCATCGAAAATCGGTGAGTCTTTCACAATTTCCATGAATTTGCTCTGGTTGCCTCCGCTAATGTATATTAGCGATGCTTTTTTTAAGGAGTCAATCCACTCTTGCTTGGGTAGCCTGTCGTTTGTGAAATTGAATCCTACGATATTCATGAGCCCTTGGTTGTAGAACTGCTCAGATGACCATATGATAGCTGAATCGGGGCTACCACTTGACATTGGGAGAACCACAGCGTATCCGCCATCACGGAGTTTTGCCTCATCCACCAATCGGGATATCATACTGGCTGGTCGGCTTCCCCCTCCAATAACGAATAACGCACCCTTACTCTTTTGCTTATCCTCATTTTTCTCTTCATGAAAAGAGCAGGCGGTAACTGCTAATGTTGCAACAATGGCTGTTATAATTAATCTTGTCATAATTCAATTTTTATTTGTTTAAAAACTAGGCACTTATAAGCTTAGTGACGGGGGGACTATTTTTCGTATGTGCCTTTTTTTAGGATCTGTTTCTTATTTACCATTACTTCTCCCATTGCCATATAATACTCAATGCCAAATTTTTTGTTTATTAGCACAATATCTGCGTCCTTGCCCTGAGTAATTCCTCCTTTGCGCTTAATTTTTAGGATGTTGGCCACATTGCTCGTTACTGTTTGTAGGGCTATCTCAAGATCAAGCCCCTCGTTAACAACTGCATCTACTAGCTCGCTGTAAAGGGTTTTCATTGCTCCTGTTTCTAGTTTTACCAGATTACCATTCTCATCGAAATGGGGCAATGATCCACAGGCATCGCTACTCATGGTAATATGATTTATGGGGACACCCGCTTTCAGCAGTTCAACGATAGCAACCGATGGTTTGATCTCGAACTCAGCAAATACAGGGTAAGAGCTGGTTGTCAGATCAACATAACCCGATTTTCCGTATTCTTTGGTATCCTCAAAGATGTAGCTATTCCTATTGCAATGCGTTGGTAAGAATTGCTTTAGCTTAAGCTCGCTATGCTCAACAATATCGTAAAGGGGTTTAAAAGGATTTTGAGCATCGCCCATATGAATGTTAACTATCCCCGCTTTTCCTCCCAGCATTGCACCAACTCGGGTATGAGCTACTAGGTGGATTAAATCGTTTAGATTGAATCCCGAGGAACGATGATCGGAAAGTGCGATCTCTCCAGTTCCAATGACCTCTTCAATTAAAGCCAGGTCCTTCCCTACATCACCAAGGATAGTGGGCGTAGGTACTTGGTAAGCTCCTGTATACATCCAAGCGCTAACCCCTTCAGCTCTTAGCGCTTTAACCCTCATTAGAACCGATTCTAAATTTCTGGTCATCCCATCGGTTCCTAAACAGCCTACCACAGTTGTTACTCCGGCTGTTAGCATTTGGCTAAGTTGCATTTCGGGTGTTCGTGTTGCGGGGCCTCCCTCACCGCCTGCACCGGCAATGTGCACATGCGAGTCGATTAGCCCAGGAATGGCAATTAGCCCTGAGGCATCAATTATATGAGCATTCCAACTAGAGGGAACGTCGATGTTCTTTGAAATCTGCGCAACCTCCGATCCGGCAATTAGGATATCGCACTTCCCCATTTTATGGGGGCTATATAGTTCTGCGTTTTTTATTATGGTTATGCTCATCTTTTACTGGTTATTAGGTGACCACTTCGAGTACATCAACTAAACAATAAGCAATACGAGGTATACACCACTTGCCCTTAACAAGATGTACACTTTTTTACGATCCCACAAACGATTTTATCTATGAGAGTAAGGGCAAGTAGACTTTAATGCGTACTAAATATAAACGTTATAATGATGAAAGATTTTATACCATCGAAATGGATGTGTCTACTTGCCCTGTTTTCATTTTGCGCAATCAATCTTTATGCCTCTGAGAACAAGGGAAGCCTACTTATTATTGGTGGAGGAAGCGAGAATATTACATCAACCACATCGTGGAACTACGAGGCTTTTTGCTGGGCGGTTAACCAAAGTGCCAATAAAAAGGTGGCAATTATACATTATGCAACAACCACTTCATCAGCCTTCGAAAATTATTTTAAAACATACTGTGGTGCCTCAGAGGTAAAGAGTTTTGTGGTCAATAGCATTGGCGCAAATGATGCTTCCTTAATGGATGAAATAAGTGGTTATGATATGTTCTACTTTAGGGGAGGCGATCAATGGGAGTATTACAATCAGTGGAAGGGGCAATTAATGGAAGAGGTTATCCACAGCAAGTTCAACAGCGGTGGAGTAATTTGTGGGACCTCTGCCGGACTGGCTATTTTGTCGGGAACAACCTTTGTTGCTGAGCATGGCGAGTGCTATTCAAATGGTGCGGTTAAGAATACAAATCTGATCACCATTACCCTGCGTGATGATTTTTTGAGAATGATGCCTGGCTTCGTTTTTGATTCGCATTACACCAACCGTGGTCGATTAGGTCGATTAGCGGCTTTTATGGCTCACTGGAAAAAGAACAAGAACGAAAGTTTGGTAGGCATTGGTGTTGATGAGATTACAGCCCTAGCTATTAATCCTGATGGAAGGGCTACAGCGTATGGTGCAGGAATCGTAAGCATAGTAAGGGAGCGTAGCGGTATTGACTATTCGCCAAGCACTGCATTGGCAGTTGATTCTCTTGAGATTACTCAGCTTTCACACGGAAGGAGTATTAACCTAAATACCTTTGTGGTTGATGCGTTTGGCTCTGCTGTTGAGCCTAGTAGCACAATTGAAACCACTCCCTCAAAAATTTATATCAGCGGGGGCGATAGGTTGAACACAACCAACGAAAGTTTGCTTGAGCAATTTGCTGCTGAGGTGAATCGCCAAGAGGAAATCATTGTGCTAACC
>Ga0334899_1003190_pt1 | contig 11773 bp, 21 predicted proteins | sample GraSluR3_MG_FD_207219 | JGI IMG/M metagenome (GOLD analysis project Ga0334899, IMG submission 207219) | Sludge microbial communities from methane-producing bioreactor in Wageningen University, Netherlands - Granular Sludge_8_08-R3 | ecosystem: Engineered > Bioreactor > Anaerobic > Unclassified ... | reverse complement strand
GGAGTAAGCGATTCAAGGTGTACACACGGTGGAAAGACAAGTGGTGGGAAGGGTATCAGAAGAATGGTTATGTCAGCATGTACACAGGTTTCCGTTGTTCAGGGATAATGCGACGGAACGAGTGTATCAACATACCGATTCAAGGAAGCGCTTTTCATTGTCTGTTATGGTCGTTCATTCAAGTTGACCGGATATCCAGAGAACAGAACTGGCGTTCACGATTGATCGGGCAGATACATGATGCGATGGTACTGGACGTTCATCCAGACGAACTAGACATGGTAGCGTCTACGGTACATAAAGTGACATGCGAAGATTTATCTAAGCACTGGACTTGGATCAATGTGCCGCTTGAAGTAGAAGCAGAGGTGTGTCCAGTAGATAGTTCATGGAATGAGAAGCAAGATTACCATTTCAAATAGGGGTGGTGCGTATGAAACGGGAAATTAGACCGATCCTTCAAATTAACTGCAAAAAGAAGAAATGTGGAAACTGTCATGGAGTAGTCTATGAACCCGCTCCTAACAAAAATTCCAGTGACTCTCATTGGTGCGGGATATACGAAGGCCCGCTTCCTATCAACGAAAAAGGAAAACTGATGAGACTAGATATTTGTATGAAAGATGAAGCGGTAGTGGATGAGATATATCCAGGCGAAGAAGAAGCGTATAAAAAGGATTGCAATCCTGATGATGAGGATTGGGAAGTCGTATGAAGATTATGATTGTCAAAGGCTCCCTTGCGATGCACAAACGCCTGTGTATGAACTGCCGTCACCTCGATCCTGATATGTACATGCATCTAAGTACCTATGATTCGACAGTGTACGGATGCGGGTTGTTCGAGGTGCGGTTGTTCAACGAGAATAAGAAACCCTTGCGATGCACAGAATGTAAAGAAAGAGGAGGACAAAAATAATGAAATTCACCATAGTAAAATACCCGAGCAAGTACAGCGAGGATGGATTCAATCATTTGCTTATACGGATTATCGACGGAGCCGTTGTGGGTATGGTCGATCCATGTGCAGTAGACGATCTTAGACAAGCGCTTGGTCTCGCTACTCCTATTCAGTCAGAGGAGATAGACGATCTCCAGCTACGGTTGCCGTTCGACGAGGCGTAGTTATGCCGCTGTATCATAAGTACCGCCCAAGCACATTCGACGCGGTAGTAGGAAATGTAGAAGTGGTCACGGCGCTGAAAGCGGATATAAGCAAAGAGAATCATCCACACGCTTTTCTATTGCACGGACCAACTGGGTGTGGTAAGACTACCCTTGGTAGAATCATCGCTACGGAACTTGGTTGTTCAGAAGATGATTTTAAGGAGGTAGATAGTGCTGATTTTCGAGGGATTGACACAGTAAGGGAAATACGCAGGCAATCGCAGTATAAACCTTTATCAGGTAAATGTAGAGTGTGGTTACTGGATGAAGTTCATAAAATGACCAATGATGCCCAGTCCGCACTACTAAAAGCGTTGGAAGATACACCTTCGCATGTTTACTATGTACTGGCTACGACAGACCCACAGAAATTGATCGCAACGATAAAAGGAAGATGTTCACAGTATCAGGTGAAACAGTTAACAGATTCAGAAATGATGACCTTGCTTCGTTCCGTCGTAAAAGCAGAAGGACAGAAATTGACTAAAGAAGTGTATGAACAGATTATCATGGATAGTCAGGGTCATCCAAGAAATGCGTTGCAGATATTGGATCAGGTGCTTGGTGTACCTGCTGAAATGCGGATAGAAGTTGCAAAGAGAGCGGCTGAGGTACAATCAGATGCTATTGAATTATGCCGTGTTCTTATGCAAAAAGCACCTTGGAAGAAAGTAGCGGGAATTCTTACTAAGTTGAAAGATCAAGACCCTGAATCAATTCGCAGGCTGGTTCTTAGCTACTGCAACACAATTCTCCTTAAGGGAGAGAACATGCAAGCAGGATTAGTTATGGAACAATTCATAGAGCCGTTCTACAATACGGGATTTCCAGGACTTACGTTTGCATGTTTTTCTATTGTTTGCGGAGAAAATTGATCTAAATAGGATAAAAGCAGATTGTATTATATAGTGTAGCAACGAAAATAAACTAAGAAAGGAGAATTATAATGGAGTACAATCTTGATGTAAACATTGACGAAACTGCCCTTGATGTAGAATTGCTTGAACAGCCGATCCTGATGAAGAAATACGGAGATGTGGTAAGTGAAGCTAGGAAAGAACTTGACTATACGAAGGAACAGCTTGACGCTGTTAAGGCTGAACTAAGTAAGGAGATCCGAGCAGATCCTGATGCATTTGGTTTGGGCAAGATAACCGAGAATCTTGTAGCAGATACAATCATCCTGCAAGATTCTTACAAGAAAGCCGCGGAGGAAGTAGTTGAAGCACAGTATAGGTACGGCATGGCTAAATCGGCATTCGATGCTATCGCTTCCAGAAAAGATACACTTGATGGATTAGTCAAGCTACATGGTATGCAGTATTTTGCAGGGCCGTCTATCCCTAGAAATCTCACAGAAGAAAGGACGCGGAAAAATGAGAAAGTGAATGAGACCGTTGCCGCTTCTATGGTTAAGAAGAAAGCGAGGAAAGCATAGTGACGTTTGCCCAAATCCTTTTCATAAGTGTTCTTTGTGCGTTTGTGATTCCGTTTTTCGTGTATCTATATAGTCGGTTACAAATGACAGCCTGGTTGAACGCATTCGATGATTTTGCGAAAAAGAAAGTAGGAGAAAACGTAGAAACGGAGGATGAAGAGAAGGAGGAGGAATAGTACATGCCCTATTTTCAATGCAGAGAGTACCCAGAAGAGGGTTGTGTAAATTGTGAACATATTACCGATGCCCGTTTTGTAATAGGTTGCAACGACTGTGAGGATCCTGATTGTGAAGGACCTATTCATACAATACACCACGAGGAGGAATAATAAGTATGGCGAAACTTGGAAAGAAAAGCGGAGGAAGTAAGTTCAGAGCAGCGGTGGCGGGCAACGTGAAACAGCAAAAAGCACAGGGTTCTAAATACGGTTATCTGAATCTGCCAAGGAACATTCGGATATTCAAAGAAGAGCCTGGTTCTAGGGTTTCACTCGACATTCTTCCGTACACTGTTACAGACCCGAAGCACATGGATAAGAATGTGGATCTTGGTATTGCTACTGTTGGAGAGCAGTGGTATAAGAAGCCGTATAAAGTACACAGAGGGATCGGAGCGAACAAAGAAACATTCGTATGCCTCACTACTTTCGGAAAGAAGTGTCCTATCTGTGACCACCGTGCAAAAAGAGTGAAAGATGGAGATGCGGAAGATGAAGAACTGAAGGCGCTTAAGCCTTCTCTTAGGAACCTGTATGTAGTCGTACCGCTGAACTTGAAAGATCATGAGAAAAAGCCGCATATCTGGGATATTTCTCAATATCTTTTTCAGGATAAGCTGAATGAGGAACTTGAAGAAAACGAGGAAAACGCGGTATTCCCTGATACAGAGGAAGGACTTACTTTGAAAATCCGTTTCAGCGAAGAGCAGTTCGGGAAGAACAAGTACGCCTCTACTTCCAGAATTGATTTTGAGGAACGTGATAAACCGTATAAGGAAAAGGATTTGAAAGACGTTCCAAATCTGGACGAGATTCTTCAAGTGCTTTCCTATAATGAACTTGAGGCTAAATTCTTCGAGTATGAAACGGAAGATGAGGATGAAGAGTACGGAACGTCAGTAAGGAATATGGCAAAATCGAATAAGAAGAAAGACGATACTTCAGATGAAGATGAAGATGAAGACGATGAGGATACCACAGCTTCCGAAGAAGAGGAAGAAGAGGAAGAAGAGGAAGAAGAGGAAGAAGAGGAAGAAGAGGAAGAGGAAGAAGAGGAAGAAGAGGAAGAAGAGGAAGAAGAGGAAGAAGAGGAAGAAGAGGAAGAAGAGGAAGAGGAAGAAGAGGAAGAAGAGGAAGAAGAGGAAGAGGAAGAAGAGGAAGAAGAGGAAATCCCTGAAAAAGAACGATGTGTAGCCTGCAAGGGTACTGGTAAAAACTCTAAAGGCGGGGTGTGCAAACCGTGTGATGGTACGGGCAGAAAGAAACAGCAAACCGCTCCTGCAAAGAAAGAGAAAAAGGAAGAAAAAGTAGGAAAGAAAGCTGGAAAGAATAAATGCCCGCACGGGTACGTATTCGGAAAAGATTGTGAGGAACACGACGAATGCGATGATTGCCCTAAATGGGATGATTGCATGGACGCCAAGGAGGATTAGTGATGCCGAAAACGATTAAGAAGAAAAAGACTGAACCCGTAGAAAAAGAAATTCTTCTTGATCGGCAAAAGATGGCAGGGGGGTACCTCCCCCTTGCCCTTGCCGATAAATTCAGCCTGTACACAGTGTACAAGGGTTTATCTAGATCACATATCATCTGTGATCTAGTGGAAAAGGAACTAAGCAAAGAGGCTCCTTCAGTAGCTTCGATGGTGAACGATATTGCAAAACGATTGCTGCTTCTTAAAGCAGATAAGATACCGATGGAGCAATATACATCCATTGTGAGTATACAACTCCATAAGAAAAAATTAGCGATGGACCACATCGAAGCTATCATCAAACGCATGGAGGAGATTGGTAATGGTAGTGAAGAAAAAGAGAAAACTAACACCAAATGATGTAACTACTCAAATAAAGCAACGAATGAATGAACCGCCAGAAAAGAAAAAAGAGTATGACGGTGATTTTGCGCATGTTGTTTCCACTGGTTCTACTTTGCTCGACCTTGCAATATCCGGCGGTAGAGTAAGAGGAGGCGGGTTACCCGGCGGTGTTCTTGTAGAAGCATTCGGCCCATCAGGTAGTGGGAAAACAGTTGTGTTATGTCAGATAGCAGGTGCAGTACAAAGGCAGGGTGGTTCTATTTTCTTTCGTGATCCCGAAGCAAGATTGAATAGGCAATTTGCTACGATGTTCGATCTTGATGTGGAAGAAATGGAAATTGATCATCCTGATACGATACCTGAAGTATTTGAACCGATACGAAAGTGGGAACCAGAACCTGAAGGAAATTTGCATGGAGTTTTTGTAGATTCGCTTGCCGCTCTTTCTACCAATCTTGAATTAGAAAGTAAAGACGGAGATAAGATGGGAATGCGAAGAGCAAAGGAATTTTCAGAACAACTACGAAAAACCTGTCGTGTGATTACGGAAAAAAAGTTTCTTGTTGTTTGTTCCAATCAAGTTCGCAGTTCGGGAGATACTTCGCCGTATGCCGAGAAAACATCTGCTGCCGGAGGGTACGCAATCGGATTTTACGCTTCAACCAGATTGAAGTTCAACAATCCTAAGAAGATCAAGGTAACAAAGACCATCAATAAGAAAGAAGTTGAACGAGTAGTTGGTGTTACTACAGAGGTCGAGGTCTACAAAAATTCTGTATGGAAACCGTATCGTTCTGCTCCTTTGACTATCATCTTCGATTACGGTATTGACAATATCCGTGAAAATCTTCAATACCTGAAGAAAATGAGCGGTAATACTGTTTATGCGCTTGGAGATACAAAACTTGGAAAATCATTAGAAGAATCTATTCGGATGATTGAAGAAGACGGGCTTGAAAAGAAATTGGAAGATGCTGTAATTGATCTATGGGAAGAAGTTGAATCACAATTCGATTCCAATAGGAAGCGCAGGGCATTGGTATGAAAAAACGGATAACGGTTGCATCTGCTAAGGATAAAGGGCGTAGATTGCAGAAATGGGTTTGTGAACAAATATCGAATCTAACTGGGTATGAATGGGGACACGATTGCCCTATCGAATCTAGAGGTATGGGTCAAAACGGTGTGGACGTGCGTATGGAAAAGAAAGTATTGAAAGAGTTCCCATACTCCGTAGAGTGTAAAGCACAGGAAAATTGGTCTATCCCGTCCTGGATAGACCAAGCGCAGTCGAATATTATTCCAGGCACTAACTGGATACTGTTCGTAAAGAAAAGTAGAAAAGATCCAATAGTGATATTAGACGCCAAAGTATTTTTCAGTATCCTAGATAGTAAAAAAGGAGGGAGCACTTAATGTGGTGGATCGTGCATGTCGTTGTGTTGTTTGTCTGGTTTCCTTTAGTGCTGTTCACAATCCCGATGCATGTGATTTCCAAAGTGAAATCAGAAAATGCAAAAACTCGTAAGGAATTCATTCGATATTCCCAACAGAAACGGTAACTATGATTACACGGATTGAACTGAACAATTTTCAATCACACCAACATAATGCGTTTGAGTTTGATGGAGGGGTCAATGCTATTATTGGCCCCTCGGACTCTGGAAAAACAGCAATCCTTAGAGCGTTACGTTGGGTGATTTGGAACAGACCGCTAGGAGATGCGTTTCGTTCAGATTGGGGTGGAGACACGTCAGTAACTATTCAAGTTCCTGATGACACGATAATTCGATGGAAACATGATAATGCGCACGGATATACAGTAAATGGAAACAAACTAACTGCGATAAAAACGGACGTTCCTGAGGATGTTACACATATTTTGAACATAGACGAGGTGAATTTACAACAGCAGTTCGACCGTCCTTTTTTACTTGATTCCAGTGCGGGTGAAGTAGCTGCCCATTTTAATAAGATCGCGCATTTGGATATTATTGATTCCACTATGAAAACGCTTGCGTCTTGGCAACGAAAGTTGAATCAGGATGTGCAGGTATGCGAAAGCAAGATAAACGAGTATGAAGCATCCATTGCCCTATACGAATATCTACCCGATATGGAAAAAAAGATTGCCCGTGCGGAGAAACTACAAAACAGGATAGAGAAACTTGACAAAGAAGTAATGGAGTTTGGTAAGATAATTGATACTATCGAGGAAATAAATCTACAGATGGAAGAGTTTGAACCACTGTTGGCTTTAGAAAAATACGTTACAGACTATCTTGCTTTACGTGATACGAAGATTTCTCTGGAATCAAGCAAGGATGCACTCACAACGCTCATTTCTGATATAAACGCAACTACTACAGCTATAGAAAAACTTAGTACGCTACCAACCAAGGAAACGTGTCTGAACGAAGCTATTGAATCTTTCCAGATGATACGCGCATTGTCCATCGAGAAAAATAACTTGTACCTTCTTTTTACGAACATAAAGGAAACAGATGAGGATCTGTATGATATAGTGCAAGAAACTGATAAACTTCAAGAGGAGTTCATGACGCTATTTCCAGATACTTGTCCTTTATGCGGTAGTAAGAAAGGAGGAAAGAAATGAAACCTACAGCGATACTTACAGCGGATTGGCATTTACGGGATACACAACCGATATGCCGTACAGATGATTTTTGGGAATCTCAATGGATCAAAGCGTACTATATTTCAGCTATACAAAAACGGTACAAATGCCCGATCATCCATGCAGGAGATTTGTTTCACACATGGAAAACTTCTCCGTACCTGCTCTCTGCGTCCATTGCTTTTTTTAGTCAGTTAGAATTAGGTGATGAAGAAGGTCCTGTATTTCTTACAGTATATGGTAATCACGATTTACCGCAACATAGTATGGAGCTTGCGCAACGGTCAGGAATGCACACGCTTCACACGGCACAGAATATTACTATACTTCCAAACGGGCACTGGGGGGAATCAACGCCGAATGGTTCTATTTCAGAATTACTTGCTGGTGATGCATTTGAAAATGTTGCAGTATGGCATAAGTTCACATACACAGGCAATAAACCATGGCCGAGTTGTACGGAACCTACAGCGGAGCAAATACTTAGAAAATTTTCTAAATATAAACTTATCGTAACCGGCGACAATCACACACCCTTTGTGGTAAAATATAAAGGTAGATTATTAGTCAATCCAGGTTCAATCACAAGACAGACTGCGGATCAGGCAGAGCATTTGCCTAGGGTGTATTTATGGTTTGCGGAAACGAATACAGTAACAGAAGAGTTCCTTCCTATAAAAGTAGATGTGATTACGAAAGAGCATCTTGAAATAAAGGCAGAACGTGATACACGTATGGAAGCGTTCATCTCACGCTTGAAAGAAGATTGGAATGTATCGTTGTCGTTCGAGGATAATCTGAAAGAGTTTCTTTCCTCAAATAAATTAAGGAAATCAGTTATAGCACTTATCCATAAAGCGATGGACGGTGAAATGCTGTGAAAAAATATACTAAGAAGAAAAAGTATGTGAAAAAAACGGTATGTAGGTTTACAAGAAAATCGAATGACATTGAGGTTCCTGTCAACGATATCATGGAACCTCCTGTAAAACGACCATGGCTTTTCGGAGATAAACCAACAGTTCTTAGCAGGAATAGAACACAACGATTCAAGGATTTAGCGGCGTTGCATCGCACCGAGTTTATTTGGTGTACTGCGAGGGAATGTATGATTGCTTTACAGGTATGTTTCCATACGTGTAAGAAAAAAGAGCATTGTAGACGTTACCAAAATTACATGAATGGATGTGATAAAAATGGCAAATCGCTCCTTGAAGTTATCTGAAAAGGAACTACTTGGACTAAAGAAAAAGATTGAAGATGGTAAAGCGAAAATAGCTGAACTCAAAGGTAAAAAAGATTATATGCTGAAAGAATTGGCAGACAAATGGGGTTGCAATACTTTGGAAGAGGCAGAACAAGCTCTTACTAAAATTCAAGGGAATCTAGATACAATTTCCGATAAGCTGGAATCGCTCTTAGATGAGATTGCGCAAGTATATATGAACGATGAAGAATGAGATCAGGAAACTACGAATCCAGCTTGAACGATTGAAAGGGAAAAAAGAGCAACTTGAACAATCGTTAGAAACAGCTAAGGAAACATTGAAAGAAACGAAGCAAGAGATTAGGAAACATGAACAGGCGATTGCTGTAGTGAAAGAAGTAGGATTGAAAACACAACAATCCTTGCAATACCATATTGCGGATACAGTTTCAATGGCACTTGATTCTGTATTTGACGATCCATACGAAATGATAGTAGAATTTGTGCAAAGGAGGGGTAAAACAGAATGTGATCTCATGTTCAAACGGGGAAACCAGATCGTGGATCCTTTATCAGCATCGGGAGGTGGTGCAGTAGACGTGGCTAGTTTCGCTCTCAGAGTTGCCTCATGGTCAATGCAACAACCAAAAACTCGAAATGTGCTACTATTGGATGAACCATTCAAGAATCTTTCGGAAGGATTATTGCCGAAAGCAAGTGAGATGTTGAAACAGGTATCAGACAAACTCGGATTACAAATTATTATGATTACCCATTCCGATGCTTTGATCGAATCGGCGGATAAAGTGTTTCAAGTACAGAACAAGAAACGGCGCAGCATACTACTCTAAAGGAGGAGCATCTAAATGGAATTGAAAGTGCCTAGAACATTCATTACACTAGTTGCGGTATTCGTAACATCGTTGGTAACAGCGAATGTATTGGCGACAAAGCTATTCGCATTCAGCGGGTTTACTATCCCAGCTGGTGTGATTGCATACCCTATCACCTTTCTCATGACTGATGTTATCGGTGAAATCTGGGGAAAGAAGGTAGTAACTAGAGTTGTATGGGCGGGTTTCTTTTGCAGTATACTAGCCATGTCTTTAGGATTTCTTGCAGTATTGCTTCCTGCTGCTCCTTTCTATGAACGGCAAGAGTTCTTCACAGAATTATTCGGGAGGGTCGGGAGGATTACTGGAGCTTCGCTTATCGCATATCTTATCAGTCAGTTGAACGACGTATGGGTATTTCATAAGCTAAAGGATTTAACACATGGAAAACATTTGTGGCTTAGGAACAATGTGGGCACGATCACGAGCCAATTTTTCGATACAGTGATCTTTATCGTAATCGCTTTTTACGGGATTATGCCTACCTCAGTTCTACTTTCCATGATACTCAGTCAGTGGGTAATAAAGATTTTACTAGCTTTAGTCGATACTCCTTTTTGCTATTGGCTGGTAGCATGGTGCAAACGTAGAAATGGGATGATATGACTGTCCGCGTCTGTTACAAAGGAGTGGTAGAATGACTGTTATCCTGAAATGGAAACAACTCGATCCTGAATCTACGTTACCAGAATACATGTCTACGGGAGCAAGTGGGATGGATATACGGGCGTGTTTAACGAATCGAGCCCTATACCCGTATCGGAATATGACGATAAAACCAGGAGAAACTGTAGCAATCCCCACAGGGCTTGCTGTAGAAATTCCCGAAGGGTACGAGATACAGATACGCCCACGTTCGGGATTGTCGCTCATAACAAAACTCAGGATTGCAAATTCACCGGGTACGATTGATTCTGATTATCGTGGAGAGATAAAGATCCTTATGGATCATATAGGACCGTCAACATCTCCTGATTTTCAAATAGAACATGGAGATAGAATCGCGCAAATAATCATCGCACCAATCACACACGTGATAAACAAGTATGCGGATAACTTAACCAATACGGACAGAGGTCCTAGCGGGTTCGGCAGTACAGGTAAATAAGCAGCAAGTATCTATCTATTATGAAAGCAAGGTGATGGATTGTGTCTAGAAATATGTCTTGTAATGCTCCTGACAAACTGAACGAAACAATGCGGCAAATAGCAGAAGAAGATGGATTAAAAGAATTGGCAAAATGTTTTACAACAATCCCGCGTACTGTTGAACTGCCTCAACTGAAAAAGGAAAATTCGCATGAGTAGACACCTTATCCTTATTTCAGGAAAAGCCAGAGCAGGGAAAGATACGTTTTCTATAGGGTTGGATGGATACCAAAAATACTCTTTTGCAGGCCAACTGAAAGAGTTCGCTGAAAAATTAGGGTGGGATGGTAAAAAAGACGAACGCGGTAGAAAATTTTTACAAGACCTTGCGACCGTTGTAAGAGAATACAATTCAAACACATGGATACGTATTCTTGGGGATTTAATAGAAGATGAAGACTATCCAGATAAAGTAGTGGTAACGGATTGCAGATATTTAAACGAGATCCAATTAATGAAACAATGGAGCTTGATTCATAATTACAAAGTAACTACGATCCGTATTGAGCGTCCGGGTTTCGATAATGGACTTACGGAAGCACAAAAGAACCATACATCAGAAACAGAACTAGACAATTATCCGTTCGATTATGTTATTAAAAATTCGGGAACGATAGGAGATTTAATGTGTATAGCTTACTCATGTTTTGCGTCGGGTGCCTTTGTGGATTCTTTATTGCAGGATGGAGATACGTAATCATAGCGGAAAATACACTTTCCTGCGATGAAACGATAGACAGACGTAATTCTACATCTCTTTTTCAATATCGTTCAAAATAGACCCAAGGATTCGCCAAGGAAGCACATAGATTCGCGTATGATTCACGTCGTATTTACGAAACAATCAGGAAAAAGAAAGAGGGAGCAGTATTGCACTCCCTCTTTCTTTACTACCATAAAGGCTTCCAGACGATGCCGACCATGCCGACGAACTCCCCGTTTGAGCCGTACCCAACTCCGAGACCGATACCAGGCATCTTCGCTTTGCGATCCGCCCTCTCGTGCGCAACCACCCACCGGGCAATCTCTTCCTCGGAGGCGCGGCGTTCCTGAGCAAGAAGGGCCTCGCGTATCGCTTCCTGATCCCGCAGTTTTACGATCTCGGCCTCGATCTTCGCCACATACAACTTCATCGCGTCGTACTTCTCAAGGTCGAGTTGACGCCGCTGAAAAATGTCGACCGGAACGATGACGCTCTGCCCGTCAGCGGAGAGTCGTATCTCCCCGGCGTTCGCGCTCGTTGGC
>Ga0334899_1003187_pt1 | contig 11782 bp, 9 predicted proteins | sample GraSluR3_MG_FD_207219 | JGI IMG/M metagenome (GOLD analysis project Ga0334899, IMG submission 207219) | Sludge microbial communities from methane-producing bioreactor in Wageningen University, Netherlands - Granular Sludge_8_08-R3 | ecosystem: Engineered > Bioreactor > Anaerobic > Unclassified ... | reverse complement strand
CGCGCCACCTTGCGTATCTCATCCATATCCTTTGCGCAGGTGGACGCTTTGGAAAAGCCCACCACACCGAATGTGGTGGAGAGTGCCTGGTAAACCTGTTCCTCGGGTGTGGAGCTTTCCACTTCGATGAACAATCGTCCCTTCTGTTTCTTGAAGAAATTCTTGTAAGGTCTGAGCTTGTATTTGATGTTTTCCTTCAGCTTCCGCTCAAAGAAATCGCGATTCATCTTCTTGAGGGAGATTTCCCCCAAACGTACGAGGTAGAGTGTGGTTTCCATATCATCTTCTCCTGGTGAGCGAGCTCATCTTTTTCGCTTCTTGTACGAGGGTCTGGGCCAGATCGTCGATGTGCGATTCGGTGGTCTGTGGACCGAATGAAATGCGGATCGCCGAGGACGCCTTTTCAGGCGAAAACGAAGCTCCCGCAAATACGCCTTCTCCTTTTCCGGGGGCATTGTTGGAACAAGCCGAGCCACTGGAAATGCAGAATCCGTTGTCGTACATCACCCGGGTGAATACTTCCGAAGGGAGGCCCTTCACACAGAGTGCGAGTATGTAGGGGGTAATCGCAGATCCCGAATCGATGCCGGGGCTCATGAGTTCCAACAGATCGCCATGTGGCGCAATGGATCGCTCGAATCTGCGCCTGAGCCCGATTCCCCTTTCCAGACTTGTCTCCATGGTGTCGAGCGTCTCTTGAAGGGCAGTGTTCATTGCAGCGATGGCCCCGATATTCTCGGTTCCCGCACGTATGCCCATTTCCTGTCCCCCTCCTTTGGATAGTGGTGCGATTTTTGCGTGGTGCTTGAGATACAGTATGCCGACTCCCTTGGGTCCTTGGAACTTGTGGGCGCTGAAGGTGGCCGAGTCGATATCGAGGGACCCTAGTTCGAGTGGTATCTTCCCGATCGATTGGACCGCATCCACATGGATATGGATCGGTCGACCATGGTGCTTCTGGTGGGTTCTGACGATTTTGGCAATGTGTGCGATATCCTGCACCGTGCCAAGCACATTGTTTACCAACATGACGCACACCATTCGTGTATCGCTTTGTAGACTCTGCTCAAACTGTTGCAGATCGAGATATCCTTGTGGTGCCTTGACCGTGTGTACGGTGCAACCGTGTTGTGCAAGCAGACGCTGGTAATTGATCACCGAATCGTGTTCGATGGCGCTCATGAGTACGCTTGCAGGTGATCGAAGCCACAACAACGACTGGAGTACGATGCCGTTGCCTTCGGTGGCTCCGGCTGTATAGACTATCTGTTTTGGCGACACACCGAGCAAGCGTCCGGTCGTCTCACGTTGGAGGGAGAGGAATTTCGCCGCATCCTTTCCCTCCTTGTGGAGGGCCGATGGATTCCCACGATACGTGCGTACCGAGGAAGCATAGGTGTCGAGGGCACGTTCGCTCATCGGAGTGGTCGCCGCCCAATCAAAGTAGTAGGGAATCATACGCCCATCATGTGACAAATCGGCGTCTTTTGCAATAAGTCGCTTGTCCCCGACTTGCCTTTGGGAGTATAACAGGGTATGCGAACACTATGGACCTGTGAATTGGGAAACAAGGTATCGAATGTGCATGTGGTGGAGTCGTTGGAGCAAGTCGCCGACCGTTATGCCGACGAAGAGGATCGACTCCTATGGGTGTGTGACGAACACACCAGACACTTGGTGCCTGAAGGTGGGTCCCTACTCGTATTACCCAGTGGTGAGATCGCGAAGAATTGGAACAGTGTGGAGGCCATTGTCTCGAAAGCCCTCGAACTTGCCTTGGCCAGGGATGCCCGTTTCATTGCGGTAGGGGGAGGAGTGGTATGCGATCTTACCGCCTTCGCCGCCTCCATCTATATGCGAGGTTGTGCAGTGAGTCTCGTTCCCACCACCTTGTTGGCCATGGTGGACGCTTCGCTGGGTGGGAAGAGTGCGATCGATTTGCTCGATGTGAAGAATCTGGTCGGAACTTTCTTTCCCGCCGAGGATATCTTTATCTGTCCGTCCCCCCTATCGACCCTTCCCGATAGGGAATTCCGTAACGGTCTGGGAGAAGTCCTCAAGCATGCGCTGCTTTCGGGGGATGATGGGTTGTATCGTTTCCTGAACGACCATATGCAACGGATCATGGCAAGGGAAACGGTGCTTCTGGAAAGGATGATCGTCGATTCCCTGCAAGTGAAGCGGGACTATATCGAACGCGATCCCACCGAAACGAAAGGGATTCGGGAGGCGTTGAATCTCGGTCACACGTTCGCACACGCACTCGAGTCCGTGGGGAAGATGAGCCGATGGTCTCATGGCGAGGCTGTGGCTTGGGGGGTGGTGAAAGCCTTGCAGGCAGGAGTCCGCCTGGGTATCACCGAAGGGATGTTCGCCGATACATATGTCGCTTTGTTCGATGGATATGGATTCGATTCCTCGCTGAAGGTCCAGGACACCGCTACCTTCATCAAGGCACTTGGGAAAGACAAGAAGCGTCGTGGTTCGGTGGTCCGGTTCGTACTCATGGAATCCCAGGGAAAGCATGTGCTGCGTCCGGTTCCTTCGGAAATCGTGATCGAAGCGATCTCCTAGATATCGAACAACCTCAGGTAGCGTTCGAAGGTCTTCTTTGCCAGACGCAACTGTTGTCCGTGGGTGTTGCCATCGATTTCGTCCACGAGCTGCCCCAATGCGTAGAGGGATGAGTCGAGCGCCTCGAATCCGCTGCGGGTACTGCTGAAATAATACATTCCGTTGCCCTGTGAGTTGAGTTGTACGAATCCCAATTGATGCGATTTCTTCTTAAGTCTGCAGAGTGCGAGAATCCAATCGAGATTATCGATCAACTGTTGCGGCTCAGCGGCGGTGAAGGTTCCCGAGGGAGGTGCTTCGAGGATTCCCTTTTCGGGGAATATCTTGCCATTCAATTCCAATATTGAAAAAAACTTATCGCCGAAATGGAGATAATGGCCCTGGAATTCCAATGCGGCGGGAAAATTCTTGGGTCTACGGGATGCGCTTTTGTTGGCATTGGCAAGATAGGAGAGGTCTTCCAGCGGGATAATGGCGATACGACGTTTGCCCTTCGACGCGTTGACCAGGGGATACTCCCGTTTGAAGATCATGACGCTGTCACGGGATTTGGGCTTCTGTTCCGAGGTGCGGTCTTTTCTTCTACGACCTTCCCGCTCTACAACCTCTTCCTCCTTCCTTACTCCGAGCAAACGTTGCTTGAGACCTGGGGATATGGTGTCGAGCCACTCTTTTTTCAGAGGGGACACTGTCCTCGCATACATGCGGCTGGTCTGGACGATTTCCCCCGCAAGAAGGAACTGTGGCATCTCCCTGAACCACGCCGAACCGGGATGGATGTAGATCCTGTCGGTGGTGAGGCTCTTGTACATGGTGCGTTTTGTCCTTACACAGACATACTGCAGCAATCCCGCAGCAAGACAACACAAATAATCCTTCGTGGTACCACCTGTTCCGATGGGAATTCCCATGTCTCCTACGATTTGGGCCAATTGTTCGGCCACATGGTGGATTTCCTGCATGGAAGGATAGTCGAGGTATTTCTTCCTAGAATAGGCTTCCCTCGCCTCGTTGGATGGCAAGGACCGGATATGGCGGTAGATATGGAGATAGGAGATGAAATCCCCCTCTTCGGAATTGAAGGACTGATGGGCTTTGCGTGCTTCATCCTCCGCTCCAGGGGGGAGTACGAAGGGAGTTTTCGACGATAGGAAGGCGATGGCGATGATCACCTCCTCCAACACGTTGGGGTAGTGGAGCATCGCTTCCACGATCACCCGTGCATGTCGGGGAAGTAGTGGAAAGCGCACCATGTGTTGCCCGATGTCGGTGAGATGTCTCTGCCTGTCGATGGCTTCGATGAATTTGAGGGTTTGTTCGGCACTGGCTATCGCACTCGCCTTCGGACGGGTGATGAAGGGGAAATACTCGTAATCGAAGATGCCGAGTTCACTCATCCTGAGGACCACTTCCGACAGGTCGGTTCTCAGAATTTCCTCCAGTCCGAATTGGGCCCTCGTCTCGTAGTCGGTCTTGGGATAGAGTCTGACACACACTCCCGGGGCAGTCCTACCAGCGCGGCCCGCCCTTTGTTCACAGGAGCTGCGGCTGATGGGAAGGCTCACCAGGGAGCTGGTGAAATTCTTCTGGTTGTAATAATTGATTTTGGCAATGCCGGAATCGATCACGGTGGTGATGCCATCGATGGTGACGCTAGTTTCAGCGATATTCGTGGCAACCACAACTTTGGTTTTTCCCTTTGGTGTGGGAATGAACACCCGTTCCTGTTCCTCCTTGGACAGACGTCCGAAAAGTGGGAGTACCAAGAGTTTCCTTTGGAAAGGGGTATCGGCCAAATGTTGCATGCAGGTCTTTATATCGAATTCTCCGGGGAGAAAGATCAGGATATCGCCGTCCGATTCCTTCATCCTTTCCGATACGGTCTTCACGATGCTTGAGAACAGCTGTTCGGTATCGTTGGGGTCCTTCGGAGGCTTGTAGCGGATATCCACGGGATGGATTCTCGCATTTATACTGATGATCGGCGCTTGGTCGAAGAAATCGCTGAATACTTTGGTGTTGATGGTAGCCGATGAGACGATGACCTTGAAATCGTGTCGTTTCGCAAGGACCTGTTTGAGCAATCCAAGCACGAAATCGATATTCAGGCTTCTCTCATGCGCTTCATCGACGAGCATCACCGAATAGGTGGAGAGGAGGGGGGCGGCCTTCAACTCCATCAACAATATCCCGTCGGTCATTACCTTGATCCTGGTAGTGCGTTCGGTGGTGTCGCTGAAGCGCATCTTGTACCCCACATACCCCGGTTCGGACTCCAGCTGCCGACCGATGAAGTCGCAGACGGAGAGGGTTGCGATCCTTCTCGGTTGGGTGACACCTACGATACCTTTTTCGGTGTAGCCCGCTTCATCGAGGATGAGGGGGATTTGGGTGGTCTTTCCGGATCCTGTCGGGCTCTCCACCACGATGACCTGATTGTCCTTCAGTGCGGAAAGTATTTCCTGCCGATGTTGATACACCGGAAGATGCGTCATGGTGAACAAATTTCAATTCCTTCCGATATGTTCCACCACTTGTTCCACCGTCAACGCCGGCTGATCTTCCCTGGTGGCGAGATTGCGCAAGGTGCATGTCCCGAGAGCGATGTCCTGCTCCGAAAATAGGATCGCATATGGGATGTGGTTCAGTTCGGCGTACTTGAATTGGGCGACAGTCTTTTTCTGTGCGAGATAGATGTCGCAACGTACACCGGCTTTGCGCAACAAGGCTGCGAACTTGTGGTAGTGGGGACGTGATCGTTCGTCCTGGTTCAGTATGAAGACATCGCTCGATGCGATATCCTGCAGCAACGGACTGTTCAATTCCTCCAACGCCGCCAACAGCCGGTCCAAACCGATCGAGGATCCGACTCCTGGAAGTTGTTCCTTCGTGTAGAGTGTCGCGAGATCGTTGTAGCGGCCACCGGAACAGATGGAACCGATTGCGGGAAGATCATCCAGGAACGTCTCGTAGACCACTCCAGTGTAGTAATCGAGACCTCGGGTGATGGATGGGTCGATCGAGAAGCGTTCCGCTATACCGAGCTCTTCAAGCAGTGAAAAGATGACCGACATGCGTTCGGTGTGTTCTGTTTCGTCTCCCGCGAGTTTCGAGAGTCTCGCCAGCACCTCTTGCGGAGAACCGGAAGTATCGGTGGCTACGTAAGCGAGTATGCGCTTCGCGGATTCCGGGTCGCCGATGATCGATTGCAGCTGATCGAGAACCTCTTCGGAGCCGATTTTGCGCAATTTGTCGACGGTTCTCAGGATTTCGACCGATTTGTCTATGCAACCCAGGTGTTGCAGAAATGCATTGAACAATCCCCTGTGGGCAACTTTTATGGAGAATCGCTCGAGACCGAGCGAACTGAGCGCGCTGTGCATCATGGAGAGTATCTCCACGTCGGCATAGGCCGAGTCTATTCCCACGATATCGAAATCACATTGGAAGAATTCACGATAACGGCCCTTCTGTGGATTCTCTCCCCGCCAAACCTTGGCGATATGGAATCGTTTGAACGGGGTCTGCAACTCATTCACATGGGTTGCCATGAAGCGTGCGAAGGGAACGGTGAGGTCGAACCGCAACGCAACATCACGACCTCCATTGTCGGCGAAATGGAATATCTGCTTGTCGGTCTCCCCGCCACCTTTCCCCAAGAGCACCTCGGTGTATTCGAGTACGGGTGTGTCGATAGGAACGAATCCATGTAGGGAGAAATCGTGTTCCAATGTGGTGATGACTTGTTTTCTGATGATTTCCTGAGAAGGGGTCGAATCCCGAAAGCCTTTCAATACTCTGGGTTGAATCATGCAAAGCAGCTCCTGTTGCATTTTTGATTGAGATGGTATACACAATGTAGTGTAAACAAATCCTCGCGAAACTGCAATAAGCCGGAATGGTACACTACTGATGCTGATACGCTACAAGAAAGGTAAGGATGGCACGAATATCCCAGTCGCCGAGATCTACACATCGAAGGAGCATGGGATCGACTCCAAGATGATTGATCTCGATGCGGTGTGGGCCATACGAAAATTGAAGCAATCGGGAGCCGAAGCCTATATCGTGGGAGGCGCGGTCAGGGATCTTTTGCTGGGACGCAAACCCAAGGATTTCGATATCGCCACCAGTGCCACTCCGCGTCAGGTTCAGAAATTGTTTTGGAACGGTAGGATCATCGGCAAACGTTTCAAACTGGTGCATTTGGTGTTCAAGGATAAGATCCTCGAGGTTTCGACGTTCCGTTCGGGTGAGGATGGAGGGGAAGATCCCACCGATATCTATGGTACGATCGACCAGGACGCGAAGCGCCGCGACTACACGGTGAATGCACTCTATTACGATCCCACCGACGGCATGCTGTATGATTTCAACAAATCGATGCTCGATTTCAAGAGGAGGAGGATCCGTTCGGTACTTCCCCTCACTTCATCCTTCATCGAGGATCCGGTGAGAATGATCCGTGCGATCAAGTATTCTGTCACCACCGGATTCGCCTTGCAGTTCGATGTGAAGAGGGCGATGAAACGTCACGCCACCGAGCTGGCGAAGGTTTCGAGTTCCCGTCTGACCGAAGAGGTGACCAAGATCCTCTCATCCGGCGATTCGGCTGCGATCTTCAACGAATTGTATCGACATAAGTTGTTGGTGTATCTTCTGCCATGTGTGAGTGTCTTCCCTCGAATGCAGGAAATCTACGATTCCCTTACCGTGCTGGACGAAAAGGTGAGCGCGATGAAGCAGTCGCCGGAGAGTGCGGACGACGGCATCAAGGGTGAGATGTTCGCTTCCCTGGTGAGGCCGATTGTAAACCAAGCTCCTACCGGGATGCCTCCGGAGGATGCGTTCAAGGAGATGTATAGTCAGGTGAAGACACTCATCAGTCCCATGACACCTCCCAACTACGATGTGGAGAAGGCAACTGTACTCCTGCTCGCCGATGCGGATATCTCTGTTCCCAAGAACTGTCTCAAGGCCCGACGTCCGATCAGACAACCGGGAACGATGGGATTCAAGGTACGGCATCCCAAACGGCAGCGCAAGGCTCAGCAATCTTCTTCCCATCAGGGAAAAGGTGGATCGGGCAAGAACAGGCGTAGGAGACCAAGGCGCAAGGGAGACAAGGAGCAAACTGCCGGTTAGGCCCACTCCTCAACCTCGATATTCACCCCTGCAACGAAGATGCCACCGTATTTTTCCAGTGAGTCGGCGATATACTCCTGCAATTCGGCCAATGTGGTCGATATCTGGTGCTTCATGGGGACCCTGAGCTTTACCGTGAGGTTGTATCCCTCCGGTTCGATTTTCATTCCCACCTTCTTCACCTTTATCATGTTGTCGAATTCGTCGAGGCAGTGGATCACCATTTGTGTCAAGGCCGCCTCGCTCATCGTTATCTTTCCGTATTTGCTGAACTCCGGCCTCACAATGGTCTTCTCGTAGGCTCGCTGTTTCCGCCATGGCAATTTGGCTTTGTTCTTGAAGAATACCCGCATGGAATCATAGACGATCTGGGGATAGTTCCTGGTGATCTCGATGGTGGGTACGGGAATGACGTGCTTTCCTTCGGCAAACCTGATGCGCATCGCCATCTCGATCTCTTCCTTGGATGCGATGTCCTCGATTCGAAAGATCTTCTCCGGTTCGGGCAATTTCAATCTCGCGGCGATCTTGTGGACCATTTTCTCAGACGTGCCGATGATCAAAAGGCGATGGTACTTTTCCTTTTGCAATGCGGTCATGGTTTCCCGTTGATGGTCGTCCTCGTCGAACAGGGCGGTACGTACCGCGGTGAGAAAATTCTGTTCACGCTTCGCCGAACGTCCGGCAATGATCCGGTCGCCCCTGATGAGCAGTCCGTCGTCTATGATAATGTCTATGTTATGCTTTTCGGCAACCAGTTTCGAGCGAAAACTTTTGCCGGTACCGCTTCTTCCGACCAGCGCGTAGACTTTCACTCCCTTCAATTTCCAAAAAGCATAACGGAATATGCGGTTCATATTTACTGTTATACCGTTTTTCCTGTAATATATGAAGACGTTTGATCGAGAACCTTTCGAATCCCCACCCGTGGGGAGAGGGTTTATCGTGTCTTGGACATGGAAGGAGTAACACGGCATGGAGAGGATACCGACATTCAGGAAGGGTGGAGTGCACCCGGATGACAAGAAGGTATTGAGCAACGGACAGGCGATCGAACGATTGCCGATGCCATCGGAATTGATTGTTCCGCTCTCACAGCATCTGGGAGCCCCGGCATCACCGTTGAAGCAGAAGGGAGACGCGGTGGTCGCGGGAGAGAAGATCGGAGAAGCTTCCGGCTTCATTTCCGCGAACATCCATTCTCCGGTCAATGGAACCGTCACCGACATCAGGAAGGTGACTTTGGCCAACAGCATCGTTACCGATGCCTTCGTGATCACTCCCAATGCCGAGATGCCTCTTGGAACATGGGATGAGCAACCCTATGGTGATCTGAAACCCAATGAAATGATCGAATTGGTCAAGGAAATGGGTGTCGTGGGAACCGGTGGGGCCACGTTTCCCACACATGTGAAGCTCATGGTTCCCAAGGGCAAGAGCGTGGACGCCCTGGTGGTGAACGGGGTCGAATGCGAACCATACCTTACCGCCGACCACCGTCTCATGCTCGAGCAGGCCGATCTGGTGTTGCGAGGCATCATGATAGCTGCCAAGATCACCAATCCCAAGAGAATCATCATAGGTGTGGAGAACAACAAGAAGGATGCGATCAAGGTATTGCGTGAGGCGGTTTCCGCCAATGGTTATCCCATCACCGTGACACCTCTGAAGGTGAAGTATCCCCAAGGTGACGAGAAACAACTTCTCAAGGCTACCATCAACCGTGAAATTCCTTCCGGCAAGCTTCCACTTGATGTGGGAGCGGTAGTGGTGAATGTGGGGACCGCCTTTGCGATTTATGAGGCTGTAGCGCTTCGCAAGCCTCTCATCGACCGTGTGGTGACCATAAGCGGTGAGGCGATGTCCTCCAAGAGGAATGTAAGGGCTCCCTTGGGTGCCAAGGTGGCTGATCTGATCGCGTTCGCGGGAGGGCTCGATCACGATCCCGACAAATTCATATCGGGTGGACCGATGATGGGATTCGCGTTCTATGATGACCAGACACCTGTCATCAAGGGAACCAGTGGATTGCTTGCCTTGGACAATGAACCTGCGATGAAGGCTCCCGTCACCCCTTGCATCTCGTGTGGCCGTTGTGTGGCAGCCTGTCCGATGGGTCTCCAACCTACAAGACTGTATCGATTGATCGACAACCGCCAATATGCCGATGCGATGGCCATGAATCTCATGGACTGCAAGGAGTGCGGATGTTGTTCCTATTCCTGTCCGGCGCACTTGCCGCTTGTGCATGGAATGAAGCTCGGAAAACGCTTGGGGAGGAAATAAATGGACGTACCGAAAACAATAGTTTCTTCATCACCGCATCTTCACGCCAAGGCGAATACCGCCAGTATCATGTGGGATGTCTCGATCGCGCTCACTCCGGCAACCTTATGGGGGGTGTATGTGTTCGGGTTGAGGGCACTTGCCATCGTGTTGGTGTCGATCGCTTCATCCGTGCTTGTCGAGTATCTTCTCAACAGGCTGTCCAAGGAGTCGACGATCGGAGACGGATCGGCTTTCCTCACCGGTTTGCTGGTGGGAATGAACATGCCCGCGGACGCGGCGTTCGCAGTTCCCATCATCGCTTCGGCATTTGCCATTTTTGTGGTGAAATGGACCTTCGGTGGATTGGGGAGCAATTGGATCAATCCCGCATTGGCCGGACGTGTGTTCGTATTCTTTTCCTTTACTGGATTGATGAACACCTACAGGATGCCGCGTACCTTGACAGTTGTGGATGCGACCAGTTCCGCCACCATGTTGACCGAGATGAAACTTGCGGTTGGAGAAGGGACCTTCGGTGGGCTTTCTTCCGCCGGTCTGTTGGCACAAAGGGGCTATCCCTTCACCGATTTCGCCGGTTCGGTGAGCGGATGGTTCCAGAATACGTTGGGAATCGGTCTCTCCCCCTATACCGTCGATGCCTTCTTCGGCAACATCGCTGGGTGTATCGGAGAGGTTTCGGCTTTCCTTCTTATTTTGGGGGCCGTCTATCTGTTCATCAAGAAGGTGATCACGTGGCATACCCCCGTCTCCTTCCTCGTTTCCTTCAGTCTTTTCGCCTGGATATTCGGCGGATTCAAGAATGGAATGGGAATATTCCAAGGCGATTTCGTGCTCCAGCTGTTCAGCGGAGGGATGATCCTTGGAGCCTTCTTCATGGCGACCGATATGGTCACCAGTCCCACCACCGGCAAGGGAATGATCATTTTCGGTGCGGGAATCGGTTTCTTCACCTTCCTTTTCCGGTATTTCGGATCCCTGCCGGAGGCGGTTTCACTGGCGATCATTCTGATGAACATTTTTGTTCCCACGATCGAGCGTTATGTGTTGCCGAAACGATTCGGTGAAGTGATTGCCGAACCAAAGAAGAAGGAGGCGAAGGCATGAGAAATTTCGCACGTGTGGGCATCACACTTTCGCTTATCGCGGCCGTTGCGGCTACGGCTTTGGCCATGGTCAATGCATTTACCGCTCCCAAGATCGCAGCGTACGAACTGCAGGTCATCAAGGACGCTCTTGTGGAAGTTTCGGGTGGGTACGCTGTAGGTGACCAGGCAACCACCGATGATCCGCTTGTCACCAATGTCTATCCCCTTTCGGGTGAGAACGGTGATACCGTCGGCCATATTCTTCAACTGGTCGGTACCGGCTATGGCGGTGAGATGGTCGTAATGGCTAGCTACCATGCCGATGGAGAGGTGATCGACGCGAGATTGCTGGCGAATGCGGAGACGCCGGGATTGGGGAAAAAGGCCGAGGTTCCTTCCTACATGGAGAAATTCAAGGGAACCGGTGGCGATACGGCGGTTCCGGTAAAAAAGGATATGTTGGGCAAGGCGGATGCGGACAGCGTCAGCGGTTCGACGGTCACCTTCACCGGTGTGGCGAAAGCAATCGCGTATGGATCCGACTATGTGAAGAGTTTGGGAGGCAAATGATGGCTGGAGAGAAGAAAAGTATCTTGACCAAAGGGTTGTTCAAGGAGAATCCCGTATTCATCCTCATGCTCGGCCTCTGTCCGACCTTGGGTGTTTCGACCCAGGTGATCAATGGGTTG
>Ga0334899_1003186_pt1 | contig 11782 bp, 13 predicted proteins | sample GraSluR3_MG_FD_207219 | JGI IMG/M metagenome (GOLD analysis project Ga0334899, IMG submission 207219) | Sludge microbial communities from methane-producing bioreactor in Wageningen University, Netherlands - Granular Sludge_8_08-R3 | ecosystem: Engineered > Bioreactor > Anaerobic > Unclassified ... | reverse complement strand
TTAGAAAGGAAACTAAAAAATACAGATGGCTTTAAATCAGATACCGGTTTAAATGCCTTCTTGAAACTTTGGTTTCTGAATTTCGTAAAAAAATTTGATTTAAAGACACAATTAAGTTGACACTACCGAAAAATAATACACCCTTCACCTAGTGGAAAATATATAATTCATGAAGAAGAAGGAGTACATTTTAAGCTTGTAGATAAAGAAGGGATAAAAAATTTGGGGCATCTTTCCGGCAGAGCTACTGCAATAGAATTTTCTGATGATGGAAAAATTTTTGCCATATTTAATGCAAACAAGGTAATGAAATTTAACGAAAACGGCGAAAAACTATGGGAAAGAAAAATAGAAGGTTTAAAAGCATCTAACATAGGATGGGGAAATAAATTCCAATTCTTGACAAATGGTTTTTTATTAGCTTGTCTTAGTAGTGACATTGGCGGATATTTTATTTTATTTGATGATTTGGGTGATATAGTATGGACAAGATTATTACCTAGATTATCGTATAATTTTAAAATTTTTGAAAATGGTGAATTTACGTTAGTTTTAGGCATTGAAAATTTATACCTAATAAATAATAAAGACGGAAGCTTAAGGTATTTATTTTCAAAAAACGGAGAATTCTTTGGGAGTTTTTCTATAAACAATTTTTCTAAAGGTTATAAAATTATAATTAGAAATGATCCGGCAAGCCCAAATGATTTAAAAAAATATTGTTATATGGTCACGCTAAAAAATAATATGATAAACAATGTGGAGAAATTCTATTTTGATGAGTTGGGTAATCCGCTAAGGGTTTTATCAGATGGAAGCATAGTTTCAATTTTATCGGGCAAGAAAATAAAAATAACAAAAGGGGGTGAAAAATGAATCTAAAAATGTATTTTATAATTTTTATTTTTTTGGTGATGTCGCAGAAATTTTATGGATATAGATGGCCAGTTGAAGATTTTAATGAGCAACATGATATAACAGCTAGCTTTGGTGAACCAAGGCCAGTGACAATGCCATATTCAAGATTCCATAGTGGCATAGATATAGGGGAAGGTATTGGCACAAGAGTTTATCATGTTAGTGAGGAACAATTTGTCATATCAGATGTTAGGAGATATGGACAAGAAGACCCATATAGTCCTGGAGTATGGCAATATCCAAATTATAACAATAGTTATGTAGAAATTGGGGTTTTTTTTTATACACATATTCGTCCTACACAACAGGTGATTAATGAAGCCCAACTTTCACTAAATCACAGAAATTTACTTCCTGAAAACACATTATTAGGGGACATCTATTATCCAGGCAGTGGAACTCAGCATCATCTCCATTTTGAAGATGGTCATAACCCATTTAGAAATGATGCATTAACTCCCTATATCGATAATGCCGTTCCTACTATTCAGGCTGGCTCCGATGGTTTAAGATTTTACCATGCTCAAACAAATATCGTTAACCAAACAGGTCAAATTGTTCAGACGATTGAATTTGAAGATTTTATATATAATAATAACACTTTAAATAACACCAGATTATCGGCAATGCAATTTAATAATACGGTTTCATTAAATATAAACGGACAAAACCAAAATCCTTTAAGAGTATATGGGAAGGTTGATGCCGTCGGCAATTTTAATGACAGAAGAACCGGGTCGGATGGTAACGCTACAAGTCAAACAACAGGCAATATCGGGTTGTATATGTGGGGATATGAATTGTATAAGGGAAATCCTTCGGGGAACGGTTATAATTTTGAATTCGTAAAAGAAAACAAGATACTATTTGATGGAATTCCGGGAAATAGCCCTCAACAACTTTTTTATTTAGCATACCTCAGGCAAAATTTAGCCGATGGATATTATTCGTATTTATTGTGTAATGATTTGTTTGATAGAAACGGTAACGGTAATAGAAATGAATATTTGAATACCGCACAAAGAGAGGAAAGCGCGTTTAACGTAAATGCAAGGCATAACAGCGAGACGAAATTTCCGGACGGTGTATATAAATTTCGTGCCGTAGGTGCGGATACCGACAGTCGTGTTTCGGTAGAATCGGTAAACACTGATGGAAGAAATAGAACCGTATTATATAACGGAAATGATGGTCCGAGACCTGTCTGTGAAAGAGACCGATATCTTTTAATCGACAACTTTGCGCCGTATGTAAGAAGAGCGGTCATAACAAACAGCACGGGACCTGTCTATGACGTGGAGTATGTTTTTAACAACGCTACGGGGATGTTGGAGAAAAAAGTCAACCGTCAGGGGACACTTAGCGGCGATTTGGGAATGCTGCATATTACGGTCTTTTTTAGCGAGACAATGCAAACCCCGACGGTAAAGATAAGAACTGTCCAAGAAAATGTAGCTAATTCATTTGATGTCAACGGAAGCTATCAGGATACGGAAGCGGTCATCTCGATACTCGCCTGTCGGCTATCCTTCGACTACGCTCAGGACGGCGCTCGATAACCGGATGGTTTAAGAAAAGACTTCATAGGTAACAAACCGGTTATCGAGTTTTTCGCGAAGCGAAAAGTATCGAGATAACAAACCGGTTGCCGAGTGCCGAACCCAGCACCAATTTGTAAAGCCGTACCTAAAGTAGCCTGCAAATTGGTGCTGGGTATATCGGGATGACTATATAACATAAAAACAACAGGAGGAATAATATGAGCGAACTAAAGGTCAGCGTTTCGGGTATCAGAGGGATTTGGGGGGATTCCCTTACGCTTGACGTGCTTTTCGATTATACAAAGGCTTTCGGGGAGTTTATAAAATCCGCGGGGGGAAGTAAAGTCCTTATCGGCAGGGATTCCCGTCCCACGGGCGGGCTTGTTTCGATATTCTGCGCAAGTATTTTGAACGCGATGGGGATTGAAGTAATCGACTGCGGGATAGTCCCGACCCCGACCGTGCTTTTCGGGGTGCGCTCGTTAAATCTCGACGGCGGGATTGTCGTTACGGCATCGCATAACCCTGTCGAATGGAACGCGCTTAAATTTGTGAAACGCGGGGGGCTTTTCACCTCTCAGTCCGATATTGATAAGATTATTGCGCTTAAAAAATCATCGCTTAAACACGCCGAATATGATAAAACCGGAGCTTACGCTAATGATGATAAAATAAGCGACCTTCATATCAGGAGAGTTATCGAACATATAGACGCGAACGCTATAAAATCAAGGAAGTTTCGCGTGGTGCTTGACCCCGTCAACAGCGCGGGAAGCCTTATAACTCAATGGCTTTTGACTAAACTTACCTGCGAAACTCTTGTGGTAAACGGCGAGATGGACGGGAATTTTGCGCGCGCACCGGAGCCGACCCCCGAAAACCTGTCCCACCTCAAGGAATATATACGCAAATTTAAAGCGGATATAGGTTTTGCGCAGGACCCCGATGCCGACCGTCTTGTTGTCTTGGATGAGAACGGGAACGCCTTGTCGGAGGAGTTGACGCTCGCTCTCGCGCTTGAAAGTGTGCTTTCGGTAAAGAAAGGCGATATCGTGGTGAATATGTCCACCTCGCGGGTTATAGACGATATTGCCGATAAATACGGGGTTAAGGTTTATCGCTCTAAGGTTGGCGAGGCTAACGTTGTCGGCGATATGGAAAAATATTCCGCGCTTATCGGCGGTGAGGGTAACGGCGGGGTGATTTACCCCTCTATAAACTACGCCCGCGACAGCCTCGTAGGAATAGGACTTATCCTTGAACTGATAGCCCGACGTCAAAAACCGTTGTCGGAAATTGTGTCGGAAATTCCCGTATATATCAGCCGAAAGGAAAAGATAACTTTCTCAGGCGATTTGGATAAGGCTTATAATAAACTTCGCGGGGAATTTAAAGATACGGAACTCAACGATATAGACGGGCTTCGGTTTGACTGGAATGAAAACGATACTCCCGTCTGGATACATATCCGTCCGTCAAACACGGAACCTGTCGTGAGAATTATCGGCGAGGCAAAGGACAAGGATATTTTGGCAAAGGCTTTTGAAAGGGCAAAAAGAGTTTTATCGGCGTAGCATTGCGCAGGGACACTTATCCTCGGCTATGTTTAGAGAGCGGGTGCCTTGATACCCTTCGACTTCCTTCGGATGCGCTCGGGACGGGTTGCTCAGGGCGTTCCCCTCGATACTCGGTCTTACGACCGAACTCGGCAAACGGTTTGTTATCTAAAAGTCTTTTATTAAACCATCCGGTCATCGAGTTGCCCCGATGGAACGGAGGGGCAGTATCGAGATGGCCGTCTCCGTAACCGGTTGGTTGCCTCGATACACCTCGCTTCGCTCGGCACTCGGCAACCGGTTTGTTATCTAAAAGGCTTTCTTAAACCATCCGGTCATCGAGCACCGTCCTGAGCGTAGTCGAAGGATAGCCCCGAAGGAAGGGCTTTGGAGTATCTGGAGTATCGAGATGACCGTATTTTATATCTCCAAATCGGCGTTAAACACAATATTAGCGCTGCCGGTCATAAAGACCGTTCCGCTTTCAGCCCATTCAATATCGAGAGTTCCGCCGAGAAGGTTGACTTTAACGTTGCGTCCTGTTTTCCCGTTAAGCACACAGGCGACAACGCTTGCACAAGCCCCTGTCCCGCAGGCTAATGTTTCTCCGCTCCCGCGTTCCCAGACCCTCATTTTTATTTCACTGTCGGATAAAACCTCGATAAATTCAACGTTTGTGCGCGATGGAAATATATCGGTATTGTTTTCAACGTTTCGCCCGATTTTTTCAACGGGAAAATTATCGGCGCTTTCGATAAAGGTAACGGCGTGAGGATTACCCATCGACACAAGTGTATAATCAAGCCCGTTGATAAGAATTTCGGCAAAACCTTCGTTGTTGACTTGCGCGATTGCAGGAATTTTTTCCGGCTCTAAAATAGGAGCGCCCATATCGACACGGGCGAATTTCATTTTGCCGTTTTTGTCTGTTTTTATCGCGATGGTTTTCACACCCGCAAGAGTTTCAATACGCATAGTTTTTTTATCGACAATCCCGTTATCGAAAAGAAATTTTGCTGCTTGGCGAATACCGTTACCGCACATCTCCGCCTCGCTACCGTCGGCGTTGAATATCCTCATCATAGCATCGGCGTTCTGAGACGGCAACGCAAAAATTATCCCGTCCCCGCCGATACCGAAATGACGGTCGCTGAGTTTACGCGATAATGCTTCGGCGTTTCGGATTAACTCCCCGTATTCCCACCCGTTGATAATTATATAATCGTTGCCGAGCGCTTCCATTTTTGTAACTTTTAACTGCATTATACCCTCCATAAAAAACGGGAATGACATAAGCCATTCCCGCAAAATTTATTAGGAATTACTTAACTATTCAAGATTTGGCTTACAATATCTTTTACGGTTTTTCCGTCAGCCTGCCCCTTAACCTGAGACATAACCTCTTTCATAAGTTTGCCCATATCGGAAGGGGAATTAGCGCCGAGTGTTTCTTTAGCTTTAAACGCGATTTCACGGATTTTTGATTCGGACAACTGTTCGGGTTGATATTTTTCAAGTATAGCAAGCTCATCCTGAGCTTCTTTAACAAGGTCATCTCGTTCCGCTTTTTCAAACTCCGCAAGCGCTTCTTTTTTTTGTTTTATGGATTTTTGGACTACCGATATAACAAGCTCATCATCAATATCTTCTTTTGAGCCGTTAATTTTTTCATATTTGATATCGGAGACTAACATAGAAAGAACCTTAGACATAAACGTATCGCGGCTTTTCCTTGCAGAAATAAAATCTTTTTGGATACTGTCAAATAATGACATATCACACTCCGAATACTTTTTTAGATATAGCGATTCATATGTTTCATTTTGCGCATTTTTTTCTGGATTTTGCGCTTTACTGCAGCAACTTTCTTTTTTCGGGTCTCAGAGGGTTTTTCAAAGAACCGATGTCTTTTTTCCTCGGTAAGAATCCCGTCCTTTTCCACTTCCTTCTTAAAACGCTTTAAAGCGGAATCGATTGTTTCGCTGTCCTTAACCTCAATCTTAAGCATTGAGCCTCCTATAATTATTTCAAGAATTTACATAAATCATCCGGGTGGCCATTTCATAGGACGTCCGCCGAGCAGGTGAAAATGAACATGATAGACTTCCTGTCCGCCGTCCCCTTTGCAATTTGCCACAACCCTGTATCCGTCTTTATCAAGATTTTTCGTTTTAACCACCTCGCCGATTGCTTTAAATATCGACGAATAAATACCGAGATTTTTTACGTCATCAAGAGTCTCAATATGTTGTCTCGGTATAAAAAGTATATGTACCGGCGCTTGGGGCTTGATGTCGTTAAACGCTATTATATCCTTATCCTGATAGACCAACTCCGCGGGTATTTCTCCGTTAGCGATTTTACAAAATATACAGTCGCTCATATTATCCCCCGTTTTATGGAGTTATATATTATAATCCCAAATCGATTAATTTGCAAAAAAAAATGGAATAAAATTCTTGACATAATAAAATTCGTCATTAAAATAGACTATATGTTTTTAGTTTAATTTTGGGAGATTGTGATGTATTCAAAGGATGTTTTGGGCGATTCAATTTCCGATGACATCGAATTTGATGACCTCGAAGATTTCGATTATGTTGATAAGTTTATCGATGAAGGAGACGAGGATTACGGAGCGGATATCTACGACGATGAATTCGACGACCTTGAAGACCTTTATGATGATGACGGCGAGGACGAAGAGGACGAAGACGATATGGACGCTTTAGACGAGCTTGACCACTCCTTTGTCGATGAGGATAACGAAATCGAGGTTCATCTTGTTTGCGATGATTGCGCTCACAAGTGGATTGATTATGTTTCGGAAGAGGCCTACGAAAGCGACTTCGATGTTTATTGTCCTATGTGTGGCTCTGCGGATATTACAAAGCTAAGCTAACTCTCCAAAAAATTTTCGGAGTTCTTAATGGTAAATTTTTTAAAGAGGTTTGGGGCTAAAGTGATTCTTTTCTTTAAACGGCTGAGGCTTTTTTTTCTTTTTCATTTCCGCTTGAGACCGCGATTGTTGAAGATGTCGAATTATGTAAGCCGTATTGCCACTTTGAGAAAAGACGTTTTTCCTATCGGTAAAAGTCTTTTTGTCTTTCCGGGCGACGGGGATATTATTTATTTCGTGATGTTTAAAGAAGGCGATGATATCCGCGTGGTGGAGGTTTTTGACGAGCTTTTAAACCGTCTTCCCGAAGGCTATAATATCCTTAAACGGGTAAATCTTCAAGACCTGTTGGCTTAATCAAAAGCGTTTGGTATTTCATTCCTTGTTATTTTTAGTAAAACAAGTTAAAATATCTCTGCATTTTGAAATCGGGAGTTTTTTATGAAAATAGTTTCCGGAAAGCCGGAGTATGCTCAATATGCCGCGGATTTTTTTACTATGACGGGCGAGGAACTCCAGTTTTATATGTTCGGAAAAAATCATCATAGAATGCAGACGGAATGTTATAAATTGGAACAGGGAATTTTCTCCTATAAGCACAGTCTTTTAGCAATTGATGATAATGAAATGCCGGTCGGGATTGTCCAGCATATTGATTATGAAACCCATCAAAAGGAATTAAAGGGAAATTCCGCTATGATAAAACACGGCGGATTTTCAACCTTTCGGCAGTTTGTCAGGATGAGAACAATAATGGACAAAGCCCCTAAAAAAATATATCAAATGGTTGAACCGGGCTACGGTTATATAGTTTATCTTGCGGTTTCGCCGAAGTTCCGTTCTAAGGGTATCGGGGCTGTCCTTATAGATAAAGTCGCTAATATTTATCGTGAAAAGGGGCTTAAATACCTTACGCTTGACGTTGAAACGGAAAATGAGGATGCCGTCAGGTTTTATGAGCGCAATAATTTTTCCCGTGATTACGAGTTTGCCTTTAAATTCGGTAAGAAAATTTTCCCGCTTTACAGGATGGTAATGGAACTTTAATATATTTCGAGGGTTCAATATGCTTTATGAGTTATTTTTTCCGCTTTCGGTGCAACATACGATTTTCAATCTATTGCGATATATCACTTTCAGGGGTATAGCCTCTTTTTTTACAGCCTTTTTTATCGGCGTTTTTATTGCACCGTGGTTTATTAAACGTCTTAAACATTTTAAATTCCGCCAGTCAATTCGGGAGGATGGTCCTGAAAGCCATCAGGTTAAAGCAGGCACGCCTACTATGGGCGGCATTTTTGTTATTATCGCCGCGCTTATTTCTATCTTGCTTTGGGCTAGACTCAATTACTACGTTATTGTTGTCGGACTTGCTATTATTCTTTTCGGCGGTATAGGGTTTATGGATGATTTCCTCAAAATCAAGCAGAAAAATTCCAAAGGGGTTACCGCAAAACTTAAACTTGTTCTTCAAACTTTAAGCGCATTCATTTTGGTTTTGATTTTAAGTCTTAACCCGGGGAACTGGCAGAATAATTCCTTTTCGCTTGAAATTCGCGACAGTCAAAATGAGATAATCCATTCCCATCCCCTTTCGGTTGAGAAACAGAATTCCTTTACGTGGCAAAACGAGAAAAACGAATATTCCGTATTGATTATGATGCAGGATATTTTCGGAGGGCAAACCGAATTTCCGGTTACAAACATTTCAATTAACGGAGTCTCCTCTTTGGCTTTTGATATTCAGGCGGATGATTTGTCCGTATCGGAAAAAATTCCTAAGAACGATGCAACCATAGTTTTTTCCTGTTCAATACAAGGCGACGGACTTGATAATAACCCGTTAATCGCAGAAATTGTCTCTCCGAAACAATCCAACTTATTTTTCAGCTTTTTTCTCCCCTACTACTCGCGCCCGATATTCGTATGGCATCCGATACTCGGCTTCATTTTCTTTATTTTTACCATAGTCGCTTTTTCCAACGCCACGAATCTATCCGACGGGTTGGACGGGTTGGCATCGGGTATGGGAATAATGCTTTATATTCCGTTCGGAATTTTCGCCTACGTTATGGGTAACGCGAGAGCGGCGGGCTATCTGCTCTTTCCGTTTCTTAGCGGAGCGGGAGAAATTTCGATTGTCGTTACCGCTATGATAGGAGGGTTTACCGCGTTCCTCTGGTATAATATCCATCCCGCAAAAGTCTTTATGGGAGACACGGGTTCGCTTGCTATGGGGGGTTCTATCGCCACTATCGCCATTATCCTAAAGCAGGAGGTTTTACTTGTTATTGCAGGTGCTATGTTTGTTGTCGAAACGCTTTCGGTGATGATACAGGTATTCTGCTTTAAGAGATTCAAACGCCGTGTATTCAAAATGACCCCGATACACCATCATTTTGAGCTTTCGGGATGGAAAGAGACTCAGGTAGTAGTAAGGTTTTGGATATTATCGGCGCTTTTTGCGCTTATTGCGCTTTCCGCCTTGAAAATTCGCTAAGGAGGATGTTTTATGGATAAAATCAAATTAAGCAAAGAGCAAAAAATTAAATTGCTTAAAACCGTTCGCGCTACAATAGAACAAAAACTTTTCGGGTCTCCTAAGACGGAATTTCCCGATTTAAGCGGGGATATATTTTCGCGCAATTTCGGACTTTTTGTTACGCTTACTACTAACGGACATCTGCGGGGATGTATCGGGTATGTCGAGGGGATTAAACCTATTCGCGAGGCGGTAAAGGATATGGCAATACAGGCGGCGTTTCACGACCCGAGATTTTATCCTTTAAAGGAGGATGAATATACCGAACTTGAGATTGAAATTTCCATACTTTATCCGCTTGAAAAAATTAAGGATATAAACCAAATCGAAGTCGGCAGAGACGGGCTTGTTATGGAGCGCGGGTTTCATAAAGGACTTCTTTTGCCACAGGTCGCCACAGAACATAATTGGGACAGGGAACGTTTTTTAAACGAGACCTGCCGCAAGGCGGGATTGGAATCTTTTGCGTGGGAAAACGGCGCGATTATCTACAAATTTGAAGCGGAAGTCTTTAATGAAAAAGAACCCGGCATATCCTGAAATCCGTTTCGGATTTTTTACCCTTAGCGGGCTTAATAAATTTGTCAACGTCAACGGCGAGGGCATAAGTTTTCTCATAAAAAAAAATAATAAAACTTACGACAGGTTTTTCCATAATGTCGGCATGCCCGACCAAAACCCTTCGATACATAAAAACCATATAGACAACCTCTCCTATTGCGATAAAATATCGCTTAAAGCCTGCTCATTTAACCCGTTTTATGCCTCTTACTCTCTTTTCGACAACCGTTTTGAATGGATGGAATACAGCGGTTCAATCCTGTTGAAAGCTCAAATAAAGGATGAGGCGATATTTAAAAAAGAAGGAAATTCACTTTCCGTTAGCGGGGTGGAATTTGCAAAGCCCGTTACGGGAGACTTGCGCATAATAATTTCCGATGACCCCGTATCGGTATCCGACTTTGATAAAACTTTTGCCCGCGTAAAATCCGATATACCCGATACGGCTTTTGATATGCAAAGACCCGAAACTCTGTCCCTTTTCTCTGCCTTTTATAACCTTACGGTAAGCGACAAGTTAAAACATCGCTATTACGTGCCGGTAAACAAGCCATGGGTCGGGATGATAAACAACGCTTTCGGTATAGACGATGCCTTAGACGGGCCTATGATTTTTGCGTGGGATGCCTCGTTTTCTAGCATAATCCTTGCCCGAAACGATACGGATATAGCCAAGGCAAACCTGCTTTCAACATTTGAGGGGCAAACGCGGGACGGGCGTATCCCTCAGCTTCGACTCGGAGACCGTATATCAAACCGCACTAACCCTCCGATATGGTTTATTGCCGCAAAGGAAATTTACGATTTAAGCGGGGACAGGGATTTTATCGCCTCAATATATGATAATCTTCTGAGCAATTATCTTTGGTTTAAGGAAAATCGCGCCAACCCCGACGGGACTTTCTCATGGGGAACGGATAACGAGGACGACTGCGGATTAATCCGTCTTTGCGGAAAAATCGGCGCTATGATGGAAAGCGGACTTGATGATTCCCCGATTTTCGATATAATGAATATGCGGGATAACAAACTTGATTTTGCCTGCATAGATTTATCCTCGCTTATATACCGCGCGGCTGAAATAATGATGGAATTTGCACAAATTATCGGCAGAGACATATCGCAGTTTGCCGATGACCTCAAACTTTATTCGGGTGCGTTTAAAAAATTTTTCGACTACGAAAGTGGTACCGCCAATTCATTTAAGGATACGGGAAATAACAGGGTTTTTGCCCGCGAAATTACCCCGTTGAGCTTTTACCCGTTGCTTGCTTCGTTTGCAGGCAAGCGCGAGGTTTCCCTGCTTGAGGATTTGTTTTATTCATCGCATTTCAACGGCAAAATCCCGTCCCTGTCGTTTAACTCCGGGCATTTCAACGGGGACGGGGATTACTGGCGCGGAAGAATCTGGCCTCCGATGGTTTATCTTAGCGCATCGGGATTTAAGCGTTATAAATCGCCGGTCTATAATAAAATCAAGGAATGGGGTTTTCAAGTCTTACTTGAGGAATGGAAACGGCACGGGCATATCCACGAGAATTATTCATCGGTTACGGAAAGCGGAGAGCCGAAGGATGGGGTTTATGCCCGAAGTTGCCCTCTTTATTCATGGGGAGGGCTTTTGGGAATATTATAAAGGGCAGTGTAAACTTAATTGTGTCTAAAGAGGCACATAATGATAAGTGGAGAAAAGAGTTATAATGATTTATACTATTGTCATGAGCAAAAAGAAAAAAAACGCTGTCCCGAATGCGGGAGTTTAGAG
>Ga0334899_1003183_pt1 | contig 11790 bp, 9 predicted proteins | sample GraSluR3_MG_FD_207219 | JGI IMG/M metagenome (GOLD analysis project Ga0334899, IMG submission 207219) | Sludge microbial communities from methane-producing bioreactor in Wageningen University, Netherlands - Granular Sludge_8_08-R3 | ecosystem: Engineered > Bioreactor > Anaerobic > Unclassified ... | reverse complement strand
AATTTTGTTCGGTTAAAACCTGACCGTCGTCAAATTCCCATTCAAAATTAACCTGGTCGGCGGTTAAAAGTCGGCTGGTAAAATTCACCTCAAGCTCATCGCATCCGCGTTGTTTGTCCGCTTCCACGGTAAAATTGGGTTGGGCGCCCACCTGTCTGTTTATGGTATCGCTCATGCAACCGTTGTCATCGATGAAAAGAGAAATTACAGGTGGTTCCTGCAAAAAAGCTCCCACCGAAACCAGGTAATTTTGTCCGCCCAGCGTGTCGAGGAACTGGCATCCGTTTAAATCCCAGTGAAAAGTGGCACTGTCGGTTGCCGTGCCTGTAAACGTAAGAATTTGACTGTACCCCTCACATTTCTCATCGTTTTCCATACTAAAATCAGCTTTTGGCGCGGGATGAAACCGGATAAAAAACGTATCGGTTTTTTCGCAGTTGTTCGTGGTTTTTATGTGGTAGTAAATTTCATAATCGCCCCAGGTATTCACTTCAATTTCAGTAGTTGTGTTGGTGGTGTTTTCAAAGGAAAGAGCGGAAGGTTTGTTGGTTTTCCATTCCACACCGCCTTCATAATTCCACACCGATTCGGGAGTTCCCGAAGCAATTGCAGCAATGTTTGCAGTTTTTTCTCCGCAAACCTGCGATGATCCTGAAAATTCAATTTCAGGAACAGGAAAAACAATTAGTTCCATGGTGTCGGCGGCGTTGCAGTTGTACTGGTCGAAAACAGTGATGCTGTAAACTCCGGTAGCATTTACTGTGAAGTTTTGCGCCAAAGAAAGCGTATCGCCCCATTCGTTTTGCCACAAATAAGTGGAGTAACCCTCATCTGCAGAGAGTTCCAGCTCAAACGGCATGCATTCTTCCAGGTACTCCCGGTCGAACTGTACCGATGGCTTGCTTACAAAAATAAAAACCGAATCTTCCAGTTCGCAACCGTCATAGGTGGTTGTTTTTACGCTTTTCCAGCCTTCTTCAGAAACCTGGATGGTTTGCGTGGTTTCACCCGAATCCCAAAGGTAAGTGTCGAAATAATAGCCGGCATCGAGAACCAATGTATCACCGCGACAAAGCAACAATGTATCTCCTGCAAATTGGATACTTTCACCCAAATCGAGGGTTAAATCGAGGTTGAATCCAACACCGTACCCGAAAGATTCGACCCCTCCGAAACCATATGCGTTGGCCAGGAATCCGGCGTTTTCGTTTATATTTTTAATTTGATTGGAACCCGCTTCGATTTTAAGTTGTGCAAACGAAAAGTTGTTGCCGGGTAACGGTTGAAATTCAGTTTCAACAGATTCGCCATTTAGCCTGATGTTTTCAACTTCGCTGGTTGGAGTTACAATGTTGACAAAGTATTTCGAAATTCCCTGGTAACCTTCTATTCCCAGATCAGGTGATTCGTAGGCAACAAAGGTGGCTTCATTTTTCGACTGGTTGACCGGGCTCAGAATAATCATAAACGGGTCGCCGTCGCCTCCGGTAAAGTTGCTGTCCACATCGCGCGACTGACTGAACTGGGCTACCATTACCGGGTTGTCGGCCAGCACCCGTTTGGGGTCGTCGGAATAGACTACGAGCTCTTCAAATTCGCCGCTCTGAAGAGTTACCGGATTTCTGCCTGTTATAAAAAGTGTAGTGTTGTTATGCGCGGCCATTATGCGGTACCTGTCCTGTTGCCGGGTTTTCAGCGGAATGAGGTAGTATTCCAGACCCCAGGAATGGAGGGGTGGAATTTGTTCAAAAAGGTGGTCCCAGCAACATTGTCCGGTTGGAACGCGGGTACTCAGCGAACCGGAGTAAAAAGCCACGGGTTTGCTTGCAGAAATGTAACTTCCGGTGAGGTCGCCCTGCCCCTCGATGTGGGTACCCACAATATTTTCGGACTGCACCTGAAAAGTTTGTCCTTTGTTTAACAGCACGGAAAAAGTGGAATCTTCGGGGAAATTTTTATGCGTTACTCGCGAAGGTGTAATTTCAACGTTTGTGCCATCCTCAGTGGCTACAATCAGAAATTCGCTGTTTCTCCCGTTTCCGGTTACCGGGTTTATCAAATCGATGTCGGGGTAATAGCACATGGCAAAATATTCGGTTCCCAAACTTCCAACCGGATAAATTACAGCAACATCGGCTGAGTTTTGGCTCCAGTTCAGTGCATAAACATTTACCGGTTTTTCGGATATCAAATGAATACCTTTATCCTGAATTTCTTCGGAACCGGTGGACTCCACCAATTCCCAGGGAATTTCTACCTGCCGGGGAAGATTTGCAGTTAGCGTGTAGGTTTCTCCAAAAGGTATTTCATCCGGGCCAATGAAAATTTCAAAAGTGGCAGATTCTTTTGACGTAACTGTAATTTCAAGAAAATGATAATCCTGGTAGTGCCGGCTTTCCATAAAACCAAACCAGAATTCGGTTCCTTCGGTCGATTTACGGCAAATTTCAGTTTGCGCCAGCAATCCGGTAGCAAATCCGGTAAAAAAAAGAGCAACCAGGAATTTCATTTTTATAATTTAACCGAATAAAACTAACGATTAAAAATAAAAGAACCGCATTATCGACATGCGGTTCTTCCGGCTTTATTTAAAAAGTAAGTTATCTGATCCGTGCCGGTTTTATTTCCAGCATCAGGAACTTTTTCGGAATCACATCATCCTTTTTTACATGAATTTTTACAATTTCCCCATCGAATGGCATACGTACCTGGTTTTGCATTTTCATTGCCTCGAGCAAAAGCAGAGTTTCTCCCTCTTTCACTTTTTCTTTGGGTTTTACAAAAATATCGATGATTGTACCGGGTATAAATGAGTAGATTTGGTTCGGGTTGGGCGCTTCCCAATTCACCCGGTTTTCGAATTTCCAGGTATAGGTTGTTTTGTAAACAGCACCCTGAACCACCAGCGTTTTGAATTCTTTTTCTTCTGTCATACCAGTTTTTTTTGATTAGAACGGTGGAATGCCATGTTTTTTATTGGGCAGAAACACACTCTTGTTCTCGGAAACCTGAAGAGCGTGCAAAATTCTGCCCCTGGTTTCGCGCGGTTCAATTACCTCGTCGATGTAGCCCTGAGCCGCGGCAACATAAGGGTTGGCAAATTTTTCCTTGTATTCCTGAATTTTTTGCAATCGCACTTCTTCCGGATTTTCGGCTTCCGAAATTTCTTTGCGGAAAACAATATTGGCAGCGCCTTCGGGGCCCATTACTGCAATTTCGGCTGTTGGCCAGGCAAAAACAAAGTCGGCACGCAAATGGCGCGAGTTCATGGCGATGTAACCGCCGCCGTATGCTTTTCTGAGAATTACAGTTACTTTCGGTACTGTGGCTTCGCTGTAGGCATACAAAATTTTTGCCCCGTGACGGATTACGCCGGCATGTTCCTGGTCCACTCCCGGCAGGTAACCCGGCAAGTCTTCCAAAGTAACAATCGGGATGTTAAACGCATCGCAATAACGGATAAAACGGGCCGCTTTATCCGAACTGTCGGTGTCGAGCACGCCGGCCAGAACCATAGGCTGGTTGGCAACAAAACCAACGGTTTCTCCTTCCATGCGGCCAAAACCAATAATAATATTGGGTGCAAAATGCTCCATCACTTCAAAAAATTCCGAACTGTCGGTTATGGTTTTTATGATGTCCCGCATATCGTAAGGAATGCGCGGGTCTGCCGGCACGAGGTCTTCGATTTTTTTTCCTTTTTTGGGTAGTTTTGGAGGAAAAGGCATTGCTTTTCCGCCGTTGTTGCGCGGAATGTAACTGATTAGCTTTTTAATTTGTTCGAAACATTCCAGTTCGCTGGTGGCAAAAAAGTGGGCATTTCCGGTGAGTTCGGCATGAACTCTTGCGCCACCCAGTTCTTCCATCGAAATTTCTTCGCCTAAAACCGATTTGATGACACTTGGCCCGGTAATAAACATTTTGGAAATGTTTTCCACCACAAACACAAAGTCGGTAAGTGCCGGAGAATAAACTGCTCCGCCTGCGCACGGACCAAGAATAACCGAGATCTGCGGAATTACGCCTGAAGCCAGCGTGTTGCGGAAAAATATTTCACCGTAGCCGGCCAGCGAATTCACCCCTTCCTGGATGCGGGCGCCACCTGAATCATTGATACCGATAAGCGGAACCCGCATTTTCAGGGCATGATCCATTATTTTGGTGATTTTCCGGGCGTGCATCAATCCGAGCGAACCACCGGCAACAGTAAAGTCCTGGGCAAAAATGCAAACCGGTTTGCTGTAAATTGTTCCTGTTCCAATAATTACACCGTCGCCATGCAGCACTTTGGTATCCATGCCAAAATCTTTGGCGCTGTGCTCTACAAACAAGTCGTATTCGTGAAAGGAATTTTTATCCAAAAGGGCCAGGATACGTTCACGGGCGGTGAGTTTACCCATTTTTGCCTGTTTTTCAATGGCTTTGTCGCCACCGCCTTTTTGCACTTCTCTTTTCCTTTTTCGAAGGTCAAGAACGTTACTTCTTAATGACATATAGCTGTTTTTAATTTATAATTACCCTTCATGGAAGGGTTTTCTGAATTTAATAAACCTGGGCAAAATTATAAATTTTTTCCCTCGGCAGGCAGAAATTACTCTTGCAGGTGCGTAATTTAAGGGTGATGGAGCCAATGGAGTCGAATAATTATATTTTTTGTTTGAATGGTAGAAGTAAACGCACTTTTTTATCTTGCCGCCCACCTGAATACAAAAAATGCGATAATGCTGTACCCGAGGTTGGGAATCCAGACTGCAACAAGGGGCGATGCTGTACCGCTCACTGCAAAAACGGTTGAAATTTGCATAAAAAGGATGTAGGAAAAACTGAGCAGCAAGCCAAGTCCAAGGTGAAGGCCCAGGCCACCTTTAATTTTCCGGGAAGCCAACCCGGCGCCAATTATGGTAAGAATAAATGCTGAAAACGGACCGGCAACCCTTTTGTGCCGTTCTATTTCCCATTCCACCGAATTAACGCCACGCATTTTCATCAGCTTAATTTCTTTTTTCAGTTCAGGAGTGGTATAGTTTTCCATCTGGTTTTTCACCACTTTGTAGTCTTCCGGTGTCATGTTCAGCATAGTGTCCAGCCTGTATCCTTTTTCAAACTCTTCGTGGGTATCGTAAATTTTTCTTTTCCACCAGTTATTTAAAATCCATTTCCCTGATTCGTCGTCCCAGCGAATATTATCGGCAGTAAGTTTTTCCACAAGGTGTGCGCCGTCAAATTTTTCGAGGGTAAAACGGTCGCCTACATTGCTGGCATTAAACCGGCGCATGTAAATAAATACACCCGGTTCAATCTGACGGTGAATGTTGATTTCGGTTGAAACCACCTGTGGATTGTTGTCGATGTAAAACTGCCTGAACTGGTTCATGGTTTCATTGGCCGGTGGAATCACATAATTTCCCAGCGTAAATGAAAAAACACCTAAAATAAATGCGGAAACCATATACGGACGCATGAGCCTGGTATAAGAAACCCCACTGCTTAAGATGGCTATAATTTCGGTGTTGTACGCCATTTTCGATGTAAAATAAATAACCGCAATAAAGGTGAAAAGCGGGCTGAACAGGTTTGCGAAATAGGGTATAAAGTTCAGGTAATATTCAGAAATTATTGTTCCCCACGATATATCTTTCGACAAAAATTCATCCAGGTTTTCCGACATGTCAAACACTACGGCAATGCTTAGTATAAGCGTAATGGCGTAGAAAAACGTACCCAGAAACTTTTTGGTAATGTATATATCTATGGTTTTATAGAACTTCATATGTAATTATAACCTGGATTTAAGTTGTTGAATCATATCTGTTTTCCAGCTTTTAAAATTTCCTTCGGTAATTTTTTGCCGGGCTGTTTTTACCAGCCACAAATAAAAGGCCAGGTTGTGCTGGCTTGCAATTTGCGCACCAAGCATTTCATTCGAAATAATTAAATGCCTGAGGTACGCTTTGGAATAGCTGTCAGCAAAAGAATGCCCGTTTTCATCGATCGGGGAGTGGTCGTTTTCCCATTTTTTATTGCGAATGTTAATCACTCCTTTTGCGGTGAACAACATTCCGTTTCTGCCGTTGCGGGTAGGCATCACGCAGTCGAACATATCCACTCCCCGGTCAATCGATTCCAGAATATTTACCGGTGTTCCCACTCCCATCAGGTAGCGGGGTTTGTTTTCGGGGAGTTCGGCATTTACCACATCGGTCATTTCGTACATCACCTCTTCGGGTTCGCCAACCGATAAGCCGCCGATGGCATACCCATCTGCATCGAATGTTTTTACATGTTTGGCGGCTTGTTTTCGCAGCTCAGGATAAGTGTTGCCCTGGACAATGGGGAACAGCGATTGCGGAAAATCGTATTTCGGTTCGGTTTTTTCAAACTGTTCGAAACACCGGTGAAGCCAGCGTTGCGTTAGCTCCAGCGACTTTTTTGCATAGTCGAAATCGGCATCGCCGGGAGTACATTCATCAAAAGCCATAATAATGTCGGCCCCGATTGATCGCTGAATGTCGATAACATTCTCGGGCGTAAAAAGATGGTAAGACCCGTCGATGTGTGACTGGAACCGGGCGCCTTCTTCGCTCAGTTTCCGGATATCGCCCAGCGAAAAAACCTGGTAGCCGCCGCTGTCAGTTAAAATGGGACCATCCCATCGGTTGAATTTGTGTAGTCCGCCGGCAGCCTCAATAACGGTCGTTCCCGGGCGAAGGTACAAATGATAGGTGTTGCCTAATATAATTTGTGCCTGGATGTCTTCTTTTAAATCGCGGGCATGCACGCCTTTAACCGATCCTGCCGTTCCAACCGGCATAAAAATCGGCGTTTCAATTTGTCCGTGGCCGGTGGTAAGAATACCTGCCCTGGCCAGGCTTCCGTTTTCTGTTGCAGTTACATTAAAATTCATTACCCGTTTTTCAGGGCGCAAATATAGCCAAATAACTTGAAAAGAAAGGGAATTTGACGGATGCCGACCTGTTAATAAATTCTAATTTGTTTCAACTGGTTCTGCAGGGTATGAGCTTGTTTTCTATTTGTTTGTCCGACCTGTTTCCATACTTTCTGGCTGTATTGAAACCGGTGTTTATTTGCCCGTAAATAGCTTCTGTTTCAGTGTTGGTTTTTGGCAATTGCCCGGCATAATCCGGTTATCATAAAAAAAATACTTTATCGCTTGGACGAATGTAAATTATTCTTACCTTCGTTACCGGTAGCTTTGTTGCAGTGGTATTTTTGGCTGATTTTCGGGGTTTTGCATCGAATTACCGAACGAGATAAAAAGATGGAAGGAAAGCGAATAAATTTGTCAGATAAAGCCAGGCTGGATTACGAGCTGGTTCAAAAAGCGCTTGAAGGCGATGAAAAAGCTTTCACCCGCCTGCTGGCGCGTTATAAAGATGCCATTTATTTTATGTTGCTCAAAATGGTAAATAACCGCAACGATGCTGAAGATTTGACCCTCGAAGCTTTTGGTAAAGCTTTTAAAAATCTGCATCAATATTCGCCCACCTATGCATTCAGTACCTGGTTGTTTAAAATTGCCTCCAACAATTGTATCGATTTTTTGCGGAGGAAAAAAGGAGCTTATGTAGCCATTGAAAATAACGGAGATTCTGCTGAAAACAGCGAGGTGATCCGGCTTAAATCGAAAGAACCCAATCCGGAGGAAAAACTTATCAGGCAACAGAAAGCCATTATGCTGCACCATATTGTCAGGCGCCTGAAACCCCGTTACCGAACGCTGGTGGAATTGAGGTATTTCAGGGAGTTTTCGTATGAAGAAATTGCCAAAGAACTGGACATTCCGCTGGGAACAGTAAAAGCCCAACTGTTTCGTGCACGCGAGATGCTGTTTAAACTGATTGAAAACACCGAAATGGGCAGCGAAGACTGATTGATGATGGATATTGTTTTGAAATATTTTCCCCGGCTAACACCAGACCAAATTGGCCTGTTCCGGCAGTTGGCTCCAATCTATTCCGAATGGAATTCCAAAATTAATGTCATTTCCCGGAAGGATATCGACCAGCTTTACGAACGGCACGTGTTGCATTCGCTGGCCATTGCCAAATTCATCAGGTTCACTTCAGGCTCCGAAATTCTGGATGTGGGTACAGGTGGCGGATTTCCGGGAATCCCGCTGGCGATTCTGTTTCCTGAATGCCGGTTTCATCTGGTTGATTCCATTGGAAAGAAAATAAAAGTAGTGAATGCTGTTGCAGAAAGCCTGGGCCTAAAAAATATAACTACCGAACAAATAAGGGCAGAACAGTTAAAAGGGAAATACGACTTTGTGGTGAGCAGGGCTGTAACGACCCTCCCTGAATTTGTTGGCTGGGTGGGAAAGAACATTTCACCGGTTCAACAAAATGCTGTTCCTAATGGCGTTATCTACCTTAAAGGTGGAAATCTCGATGCTGAAGTTCGTCCTTATCGAAAACTTGTGTTTGTTCAGAACCTGTCTGAATATTTTGAGGAAGAATTTTTCGAAACCAAAAAACTTGTCCATGTGCCGCTGTAATAAACTTTCTACAGGTATTCATCCCCAAACGAAACGCCCATTTTCCGGGCTTTTATAATGAGCGGATGATCGGGTTCTACCAGCCTTAGTTTGCCGCCAACTTCATCGAGCGGAACGGTAGTGAGTTCGCCTTTTCTTAAGGCCACCATCGTTCCAAAGCACCCATCGGCGATACATTGGGCAGCAAATGCGCCATATCGGGTGGCAAGTATCCTGTCCATCGGCGTCGGACTTCCGCCTCGCTGAATGTAGCCAAGTACCGTTTCGCGGGTTTCTATTTCCGTATAAGTTGTAATGGCTTCGGCCAGGTACGAAGCTGCCGGGCTTTTTTTAGGATGGTCTATCCCTTCTGCAACTACCACAATCGAATAGGCTTTTTTGTCTTCGTACCGCTTTTCAATCTTTTTACATACCGAACGGATATTGTAGGGAACTTCAGGAATTAAAATGATGTCGCCGCCACCGGCCATCCCCGCGTAAAGCGCGAGCCATCCTGCGTTGTGCCCCATTACCTCGATAATCATCACCCGCTGGTGCGAGTTGGCAGTGGTATGCAACCGGTCGATGGCATCGGTAGCAATCTGCACCGCCGATTCAAACCCAAAAGTAACATCGGTTCCCCAAACGTCATTATCAATGGTTTTCGGAATACCAATCACATTCAATCCTTCCTGCGCCAGCATATTGGCTGTTTTCATGGTACCGTTTCCGCCAATACAAACCACACAGTCGAGCCCCAGTTCGGCATATGTTTGTTTTATTTTTTCAGGTTTGTCTGTGTCGCTGTTGTCATTCTTTACAATTTTGTAGGGTTTCTCGCGCGACGTTCCTAAAATGGTACCGCCAACCGTAAGTATTCCTGAAAGTTGTGGTTCTTTCAGTACAATATAATCTTTGTTGATGAGCCCGAGATATCCGGCATTGAACCCATACACCTCCATTCCGTATTCCACAATGGCCGTCTTCCCCACGCCTCTTATGGCCGCATTTAAGCCGGGGCAGTCGCCTCCCGCAGTTAAAATTCCAATTCTTTTTGGTTGGCCCGTTTTGCTCATACCTGCAATAGTTTTTGTTTTTTTAACTTCGAATGATTACCGAAATTACAAAAGAATATCGGAAGTTGCCGGTTAATTTCTTTCATTTTTTCTTCATATTTAAAAAATTTAAGAATGGTTTAAATGTTTTGCATGTAACGTTTTTCAATTATTTTTGTACAACCAACTAAAAAACAATGATTCTTTAACCAATTAAATAGAATAAAAATGAAAAAGATTGTTTCTTATCTCTTTGCCGGCGCCCTGATATTTGGAATATCATGTACCGGCGGCCAGAAAAAATCGGCAGATCAGGCTGAAGAAAAATCTGCTGCAGTTGAAGAAGTCGGACCGAATGAATTGGCCCAGGAAGAAAAAGACGCAGGCTGGGTATTGTTATTCGACGGTGAAACCAGTGCAGGCTGGCGTGGTGTGAACAAAATGCATTTCCCGGCAGGTTGGGAAGTGGTTGACGGAACCTTGCACTGTAAAGGGTCGGGAATGGGCGAAGCCGGATCGGAAGATGGCGGCGATATCCTTTACGACAAGGAATTTTCCAATTTTCACCTGAAAATGGAATGGAAAATTGGCGAAGGTGGAAACTCCGGTATTTTCTACCTCGGTAAAGAAGTGGAGGACTGGCCCATCTGGAAAACCGCTCCCGAAATGCAGGTGCTCGACAACGAACGCCATCCGGACGCCATGCTGGGTAAAGACGGAAACCGCAAAGCCGGGTCGTTGTATGATTTAATACCTGCCGATCCGCAGAATACCAAACCTTCCGGCGAGTGGAACTCGGTTGAAATTCTGGTTTACAACGGAACTGTGGTGCATAAACAAAATGGCGAAACCGTTTTGGAATATCACCTTTGGACCGATGACTGGAACAACCTCGTGGGCGGTTCCAAATTTCCGGAACTGAATCCCGACTGGGCAAACGTGGCTAAATCGGGTTACATTGCGCTGCAGGATCATGGCGACGACGTATGGTTCCGCGATATCAAAATCAGGGAGTTGTAATTTTGTTAAATTATTATTAAAAAGGGCATGTTTTTCAAGCTTGCCCTTTTTTATTTTCCCAATACCACAATGACCAATTTCTTTACTCCGGATAGTACCCGGAGTCATTTAAAATCTGCTGGTGCCCGGTGTTTTTCATCAGTTCCGAAACCGTAACTTCCTTATGCTTTTTCATGTACTGCCGCACTATCTGCCAGCCAATCCAGACTCCGCTTTTCCCGGGCGACTCGGTGGGGAAACCAGTGGTGTAAGGGCCATCATTTACAAAGCGTAAAATATCCATTCGTCTGTTCGAATAAAGCATCTTCTTTTCCACCAGAAAATTCCACATTTGCGGTTCGTTGTTTTTGCACCATTGCAGTTGTTCGGCGGTGTAGCCAATTTTTAGCGAATCGTGCATTTCCGGGAGCAACGCGTCCACAAAATACATCAGTTTTCCCTGGTGGATAATATGGTCGAGCAGGGTGGTGGCAGTTCCCCGTTCGTCAAATTCAGTCATTCCCCAGGCATAAGCCACATCTGAAACCAGTTTTTGCCGGTGCATGTTTTTTATTTTGTAGAGCGGGACATTACTGAGCTGTTTGTAGTAGCTGTTGTCCCGTCCCAGGTACTTATCGAGACTAACTCCGATTAATCCTTCCGCAGTAACCACCGACTGGTTAAAACCCGAAATCATAGGAAAAATAGTGGGTAGTTCATTTTCAGGAAAATGGTACTGAAAATATTTAAAGGCTTCAATCAGCTCCTCTTCTGTTTTATTGAAGTCAGAAAACTCATTCTCTACCAAACGCTTCACATTCAAAATCATGGTATCCGTTAGGAATTCGCCCATAATTTCCGAAAAATGTTCTTCCTCTATACCGCCAACACCAATCACTTTCCAGGTAAACAAGTCGAAAAATTCAGGATATTTGTTTCGAAGCGCTGATAATTCGGACAGTGTATCCCGTAAGGGCAAACTGAAAAGTTCCTGGTCGAAACGCACGATTTCAACTTCGGTTTCAATGTCCGAAATATCTACTTTTAAGGGGTTTCGGTTGCAGGAAGAAAATAATATCAGAATAATAAAAAGGAAGTTGTAAAGAATATTTGTTGTTTTGTACCTGCCGACATTACTTCTGGAGAATCCCCCTTTGTTAAAGGGGGTGTCGAATGATAATAAGACGGGGGATTTATGCCTGTCTCTATTAGGATGCTGTTGATTTTTCTCTTTCATAA
>Ga0334899_1003171_pt1 | contig 11811 bp, 13 predicted proteins | sample GraSluR3_MG_FD_207219 | JGI IMG/M metagenome (GOLD analysis project Ga0334899, IMG submission 207219) | Sludge microbial communities from methane-producing bioreactor in Wageningen University, Netherlands - Granular Sludge_8_08-R3 | ecosystem: Engineered > Bioreactor > Anaerobic > Unclassified ... | reverse complement strand
CCCTCTTTGCTAACCTCTGTAAGAGCCATCTATTGGATATGTGGTTAGTACTAATACAAAATACTATCCCGACCTACCCTCAGCTGCGCCATTCAAAGTTCCGCTTTCTGCATAAAACGGAACCTTCGACCTGAGGGCCACATTACCAGCCAGATCTCCTCAGACCTAGCGTTTAAGGGTTAAAGCACTAGTGTCGCGTCAAAATTGAAATGTCGTAAAGTATAAGGATGGTTTATTTCTGATTTATCAGTAAAATTTAAATAATCAGGGATTACAGTATTTACTTAAGGTGCAAAAATGGCCTCGAAAAGCGAGATGGAACCTTGTTGCATGCCGGGCGGGACGAGCTGCTGCAGAGTGGAATCCGTAGTAAGCGTCGACGAGCGTGGACAAATGATCCTCCCCAAGGATATCAGGGAAAAGGCCCAGATACGTGGTGGGGATAAACTGGCAGTTGTGAGTATGGAGAAGGACGGCAAGATCTGTTGTCTTTCCTTGATCAAAGTCGAAGAATTAGAGAGAATGGTAAAGTCCTTGCTTGGTCCTGTTATGGGTGAGTTTATTAAGAAATAAATTCAATTAAAAAAAGTTCTGAGGATATAAATTACTATATCGATGACGTCTAGGAAGTGAAAACTGAATGAACAATGACAAAGTAGTATCAAGTACAACTAAGAATCAGGCTGGATGCACGCCAGGATGTGGATCTGGATGCAATTGCGGCGCGTCGGGTATCGGCAAAAAGGGAAAAATAATTATATGCCTGGTTGTTGCTATCGCCGCGGCAATTGTTTTGGTGAATGGCGTTATGCAGAAAGCGGAAGCTCAAAGTGATTTGGGACAGAGTGCCCTAAAGACCGCTACCGAGACAAATCAGACAGATTCTTCACTCTGGGGTGATCCTATTGAGTCTCTAGCCGATCTCAGCCAGGAGGCCTCCCAGAAGGACGCAATCTTTCTATACTTGCCCATAAAGGACCAGGGATTGGACGAGAATAATATCGAGAAAGAGATTCAATCCGCGGCAGACAAGGCGGAATCAAAGGGCACAATGATCGCGTTCTTTGCATTGGACGACAGCTCCGAAGATTATGCTCAATTGATAAGTCAAGTGCCTGCTCCGTTCGTCTTGGTGATGGTTAAGGGATGCAACTTGAGTGCGGTTCCTGCTGACATATCAGAAGAGGAGGGCATGAGCATTGTATCTGGTGATATTACAGAAGAGAATCTATTATATGCACTGGTTGCAGCATCTCGGCCGTCAGATGGCTGTTGCAAGCCTTCAGACAATTGCTGTTAATTAAGGGGTGCCTTGAGTGGACTGGATATTTCAGCTTTCTGAATGGGCCAGGATAACCCTTGGTCAGGTGGGGACGAGCCCAGTGACGTTGCCATTCGCATTTATCCTGGGTCTAGCTAGTGCAGTGGCTAGCACATGCTGTGCATTACCTTTGTTTGGTGCCATTGTTGGATACGCTGGAATGCAGGAGAATACCGATAAGCGCTCGGACCTACTTAGCGCATTCTTTTTCATGGTAGGCACTGTTATCTCCTTGCTCATTCTGGGAAGCGTTGCCGGTCTGATCGGGCAGGTCGCCCAAAGCGTCCTTGGAAGTTATTGGAAGATCTTCGCGGGAATTGTAGCCATTATTGTTGGCCTTGGTGCCATGAATCTTCTTCCGTTCAATGTTCCTGGGAGAAAGAGCGGGCCATTCCAAACTCCAAAACGTGGGCTTCTGGAGGCGGCGATAGTCGGGTTTGCCATGGGCGGAGCGATCAGTGTGTGTTCGCTAGGCTGCAATCCGGGAATTCTCATTATCTTAGGAGTTGCCGTTCTTCAAGGTTACACACTCTGGATGTACGGCATCTTGAGCGCCTACGCTATTGGTTTCAGCCTGCCTCTGGCAGCGCTCATGTTAGGTATTTCGCTTAGCAAATCGGCTATCAGGTTCAAGGAGATGGATAAAGCGATACGATTTGTGGCGGGAGCTGTGTTTATCGCTGTCGGCTTTTATTTCTTAAGCACATTTTGAAATATTGGGGTGAAACGCATGAAAGCAGATGATGCTCGAAATAAAGAGGGATTGCTAAACTCTATCTGCGAATCCGTCAAGGGTGTAGGCAGATGTTGTCCTACAAGTAATAGCTGTTGCAGTCCGGAAGGTGAAGCTAAGTCTAAAGACGAAAAGAAAAGTGCCTTGCCAGAAAAGCATCTTGATATAGAATGGAAGCACTTTGCAGTCGGAGATACCACTTGCGAACGATGCGGCAAAACCGGCGAGGCGCTTAATATAGCTGTGGAGGAACTGCGACATGAGCTCACTTCATCCGGAGTGACGATTAACTTTTCCGAGATGCTTCTTGAAAAGGCGCGGATTGCAGAGTCAAATGAGATTAGAATAAATAGCGTATTACTTGAAGACCTTCTTTCTGCAACAGTTGTCTCTACCGATTGCCCCTCCTGCGGAACGCTGGCGGGAGAGATCACATGTTGCCGCGCGACCGAGATTGGCGATAATCGGTACGAGGATGTGCCTGTATGGGCGATAAAAAAAGCTGCTTACAGGGCCATTGGTGTCGAAATGAATTGATAGCATTAAACTTACTGAGTGTTCAATCCGCTGGCTCTTCGCTATTCGTGTGGGTAACTTCAGGATATCACCTCAATCTACCTGGAGGCTGATATCAACCCCACCGACATCTTCGCCAACGGAACTCAAATTGAGGAGGCTGGGAAGGTTAACCAGCTCCTCATAACCTGGCTTAAGGGCTGGGAGGCGGTTCTGAAGGAGACCGAGATCAAGCAGATGCAGGAGCAGATAAAAGAGCTCCAGAAGGAGATGAGCAGCCGTGGCCGAAGATAGAACCGACATTCCGCAGTAAGGCTATGCCAAATCTATATTTTTTAACTTGCTTTATCAAGTGCTAATTAAAGTCCACATCTCACTTTTTGGCAATAATAATTTAGATTATATCTGTTAATCCAATGTTAACGATCGAATATTTATAAATATATACTTATATATTAGTTATCATGATTGCCTGAATCTAAGCTGGGTTCAAATTACAGCATTGCAGCATGTCGATTCCAAAAAAACCGATAGCAAGAAAAATGATGAGCGTTCAAACCGTTAGTGCGAAATGGCGGATAGAACGCTGATCGAGGAGGTCCGGGCGCTGGAGGAGAAACTAGCAGATCCCCAGCTCCCTCCTTCCCTCCGGTTCCTTCGGCGCGAAGTCGCCGAGATACGACGATCGATTGAGGGGGAGGGGAGTAGGACATGACCCTGGACGCTGGAGAGGATTGCGAGCGAGCTTGAAAAGCTGAAGCGACAGGACAGGGAGGAGGACCCCGACTCCTGACCACCGGTAGAGGACGAGGGCGATAACCTGGCTTATGCACTTTGGGCCGGGTTCCCTGAGTTTCCAAAAGAGCGACCTGGACCTCAGACCGGTTCCCGCCAAGACCCTGAAGATTGGCTTATTCCGAAGTTCTCTCCAGGCTATCTGTCGTCAACCTTTTCAATGTACAACAAGCCTACAAGGGTAGACCTATAGCCGCCGATGACACGCTCTACGACCAGAGCTTTCTCTAGCATCGCCAAGTGGAAAGCCGCCCGCCTTTCATTGATGCCGAACTCTTTGGCGACCTCCTCCGCCGATCGAATGTCCTCGTCGATGAACTTCAAAATATCTCTCCTGATTCTTAGCTGCAGAACCTCCAGGGCGAACCTGTGGTCCTCGGCCGACTCCCACCACCTCGGCTCCTCTCTCTCGCCTTCGGCAGGAGAAATCCCTGATTCTGCACCTGATTCGGACGTCTTGCTCATCCTCTGGACCGTCTACTCTAAAACGGCTTATAGTTTTCACTCCGAATTCATAATCGGTTGTTCTGCGACGTAGAGCATCATAACCGTTTACAATGCCGCAGTTCACGCATTGCGATGCTGATCACTAGCCAATCGTTCTTCAGGCGTCGAAATGCTCGTAGCTCTTCTTTCTATGGTTGATGTCCGCCGTCAGGTAAATGCTCGTTGTACGAACAGACTGATGACCAAGCTGCTGCTGTAAGTCGTTCAGGGGAACACCACGATCGAGCGCATGAACCGCGTGCAAGTGCCTCATCGTATGCGGTGAGACGATGTTCAGTGTCTTGCCCGCTTTGGATGTGGCATAAGCCCTCTGCACTCCCGCTTGCCGCGCAGCCTTGTCGATCACCATTCGAATCCACCGCTGGGAGATGTGCTTGCTAGGATCGCGTCCTGGGAACAGCCACATGGACCCTTCTGGCAGGCTCTTGACCCATCCCTCCAGGTCTGGGATCATCGACCGAGGTATGATAACGTCCCGGTATTGTCGGGTCTTCGTCCGGCTGGCATGGAGGTGGATCTCACCTTTGACTGTATCAACATCTTCAAGTTTAGTGCTGACGAGTTCCTCGACCCGGCATCCTGTACCGAAGAGGAGCTTGATAACGATTCGGTCTCGCTCGGATTCCACCTTATCGACCAACTTCCTGAAGTCATCTATACTGATGAGTTTTGTGATGGCCATGATCGATATCTAGCACTTCATTCTATGTATGACTTCCGATATTAGACATATTCGGAAGTCGGGTGGTGGCCCAAACCTTTTTTGCAAAGTAGGACGTACTTATCTCCAGGAGGTAGGCTCGACGGAGATCCTGGCTTTGGTCCTAGTTTTTTTCTGCGGGCGGTGGGCACGTCCGAGGGAGATTCAGATTCTCGTAGCGTAGTCCAGGCCACCGAGATCTTAGCCGCGATCGAGCGAGGAGAACCAATCGAATACGACTTCGTGATCGTCGAGGGAGAGTTGAATCTAAGCGAGCTGAATCTACCCACGGAACACGTCGAGAGAACTTGGGCTGATATCGAATACTTTGGTCTAACCGAGGATGTGAAACTAGTCGAATCTCTGCCTGTGGGTTATGATGGGGATCTCTCAATATCATAAATCGGAAATCGGTCGCCAGATACGGTTTTAGTTTCTTAGTCTGGTCTTTAGATAGTCCCATAAGGCGAGCGGCGTCTTTCGTGGTGGTTTGACGAATCCGAAAAATGTTTCGATCACACCTCTTTCACACTTCTAATCCAAATCGAATCCCAGGTCCACAAGGAAGGATTTTAGGTCCTCATGCTGTTGATATTGTTCTCGGTAAATCCATCTGGCGCCATATCGTCGGCCTTTTCGCTTCCCGGGCCATGGTCTAGGCCTCTGGAAGTAGACCCCCCCTAGATCATTTATTTGATCGCACCAGAGAGTTAAATATCCCGGTCAAATAGAAATAGCGGAGGATGGGGATAGGAAGGGCTCCAAGTGGGAGGGACGATCACCCCTCCCGGATCTTCGCCGACGCATTCGATGCCACCCATCGGACCAGCTTGTCTTTATCCTGGAGAGCCTCGATGAGTGGGGCCACGGCTCTGGGATCTCTGATCTCACCGAGAGCCCTGGCAGCCCCCCCCCGGACCCTACTATCCTCATCCTTTAGAGACTTAATTAGAGGTTCCACGGCTCTGGGATCTCTGATCTTTCCGAGGGACATGGCAGCCGCCGTTCGGATATACTGATCCCCATCCTTTAGAGACTCAATAAGAGGACCGACAGCATTGGTATTACCTATATCAACAATCTTCGCTAGTGCAAACGCGACACTACGACGAACATCCTGGTCCTCATCCTTTAGAGCCTCAATGAGAGGATCAACAGCCTTGGGATTGCCTAATTCGCCGATAGCATGGGCAGCCTTCGATCGGATCCCGCAACTCTCATCTTTTAGAGCCTCAATAAGAGCTACTACAGCTCTGGCATCTCCTATCTTGCAAATAGCAGTGATCGCACCCGATCGGACCCCGCAACTCTCATCTTTTAGGGCCTCAACAAGAGCTACCATAGCTCTGGCATCTCCGATCTCACCGAGAGCCCTAGCGGCCCTCGATCGAACCCGTGGGATTTTATCCGTTAGAGCCCGAATAAGAGGTTCTACAGCTCTGGGATCTTTGATCTTACCGAGGGACCAGGCAGCTGCCTTTCGAACGCTTGCGGCCTCATCTTTTAGAGCTTCGATGAGAGGCTCTACAGCTCTGACATCCCCGACCTCACCTGGAAAAAAGGAGGCACCGATCTTACCGAGGGACAAGCCTGCCACCTGCCGGACCAACCTGTTCTCATCATTGAGAGCATTTGCGAGGGGATCGACTGCTCTAGGATCACCGATCCCGCCGAGAGCCCTGGCAGCCCTATCTCGGATCCCAGTGTCCTCATCCCTGAGGGCTTTGACGAGAGCCTCGACGTCAGTACCGATGAGTCCCTCTATGTTCGGATTTAGGGTATCGCCATCGTCGTTTCTCGTCATTTTTTCATCTGCTCCCGTCGGGAGTTACTCGGCTCGAAGCTTCTCCAGCGCTTCGGAGGCCGCCGTTCTAACATGTTCGCTTTCGTCATTCAGAGCCCTATATGTCAACGGATCAATTGCTCTTGGATCACCGATCTCACCAAGAGCTCGAGCTGCACTAACCCGTCGTCCAGTCTGGTCATCACTCGTGACTGCGGACGTGAATGTGAGAGCCTCGATGAGTGAATCGACCGCCCTGGGATCACGAAACGCACTAAGAGATATCGCAGCATAAAAACAGACATCCGTTTCATTATCATTGAGAGCCTCGACGAGTGGCTCGATCGCCCTTGAATCATTGATCTCTCCAAGAGCCTTAGCAGCCGCCGCTCTAACATCCCAATAATCATACTTGAGAATCTCAATAAGTGGTTCAACTGCTCTGGGATCGCCGAGCTTGCCAAGAGCCTTAACAGAGTAATATCGTACCCCGTACGCGTCATCGAGAGCCTCGATGAGAGGCTCGACCGCCCTGGGATCACCGGACATGCCTAGCATTTTGGCAGCTTCTTGTCGTTCAAGTTGCATTCCATACTTAAGAACCAATATTAGATCGGCAACCTCGTCCGCCGCGGCAGGCGCTGCCAATTCGTCTCCTCCTTGGGAACCCTGTATCGCCACCAATGCTTCCGACGCCGCATTTCGAACATTCCCATCGCAGTCCTTCGAAGCCATAACCATTAGTGGATCGATTGCCCTCGGATCGCCAATCTCACCAAGAGCCTGAGCCGCATTCTCTCGGACGTCTTCGATATCGTCCTTGAGAGCCTCGATGAGCGGTGCGACCGCCCTGGGATCACCAGTCTTCCCGAGGGCCTCGGCTGCATATTCTCTAACCATCCAGTACTCATCCTTCAGGTCCCAAATGATCTGGTCGAGGTACTCTGTTCGACCTAATTTCACTAAAGAACTCGCCACAGCCAGCCGGACCCAATGGACCTCATCATTGAGGATCTCAATGAGCGGATTGATCGCCCTGGAATTACCGAGATCTGAGAGAGCCCAAGCAGCATTTCGCCGGACGATCCAAGAGTTATCATCTAAAGCTTCTATAAGGGGATCGACTGCTCTAGAATCATTTGTTGCAACAAGCTCTTCGATAGCTGCGATCTGTACGTCGTCATCCCCGTATTTTAGATCCAATATAAGATCGTCCAATTCGTCCGAAGTAACGGTGCCAGTCAGCACCACAATTGCCAGTAATGCCAGAAAAGTTTTCATTTTTCCCCACCTATCTTATCCCCAAACAATATAGGTTTGATTCACAAGTCTGAGATTAGCATTTTCTGGCGTGAAAACTATGGTAATCTTATAGACATCAAAGGCATTTGGATCAAACTCGCTGGGCAGTTTGGTTTTCCATGCCAAAAGGGACCGCTCAATGTCTCTATTGCTCAACACATCCATACGATGGAACTCTTCACGATTAACATCGTAGGTTTCGCTAAACACAAACTCGTTAACTTTGTCGGGGTCGTTGTCCTGAAATTTTCCCTTGAACATGGTTATGACTGCAACTCCCTCAGATGTGGTCATATCCTGCTCCGAATCACGAAGCACAAAGTACACGTCATGAGAGCTTCGATCCGATATTGTCCCAACTTCGACACTTAGAGGCGTATTTGTACTGAAGTCGTTTCCGCCAGAATCTAGACATCCGGCGAGAATGCCCACCGCCATCGCTAGGAGCACTGCTGTTAGCGTCAAAGATGTCTTCGGTTTCATCTTAATCTCCCTCTGGGTGATGAGTAATCATGACACACCAAAAATGCTTCGATGCCGCCCCCCAATCCCGGCCCTCTGGCAAAGGGGGGTTGGGCACATGAATAAGGGTCCAACGATACCAGAGGGCTTTCGGGGCGAGGCCATTACTCTCCGTCCTCTGCCTGACTCTCCACCCACGCCGCCACCTCGTTGGGATATTCAGCCTTTAGCTCTTCAAGGATTGCGAAAATTTGAGAGCGGGAAAGATGGAGTGCCACACCTTCGTGTCTTCGTGAAGGTTTAAACCTCTTTCTCTCCACCGTGACGGCCCGCTGCTGAAAGATCTCGCCTCAGGGGATGGTCTAGGACCCTTCACAAAAATAATACCTTAAAACGCTTCTAGCGAGTTTAATAAGAGTTTCGAATATAAAAAGGGTGGAGATTACTCCCAACTCTCGGAGGCCCCGTCCCGAACCATCTCTATAACCTGCTCCAGAAAGTCGATTGTAATCTCATTAGAGACGTCGGGATCACTGAAATCTAGAATGACGCCATCATCTGTTCTCCAGTTATGGTGCGTCCCAGGTTGAGTAGGCGTTCTACGTCTCTCTGCCGCCGTAATTAACCAACTAACAGATGTTTCAGCATCCTCCAGCTCCAGGCCTGTGCGTATATCAAGCTCCAACACCCGTCGTCCTTCTACCTGACCCTCGTAATGGTCATGCCCACCCTCTTGCCCAACGAATACCGCTTCAATCTTCTCGCTTCCACTCATTTTCTCAGCTCCTCGATCTCGGCCCATCCCTCATCGTGGTCGGAAAAACACGTAGCCGAGCCTTTCCATCGCAGCCACGAGATCTTTCGCAGATATTTTCCAAATCCTCTCAAGCTGCTTGTCTATATATTCTGCTGTGCTTATCATGTTAGCACCTCTTATAGTCGGTGCATGCATGCTATATAAGTTTAATTACTGGATAAAGATTAAATTCATCACCGGGTTAAAAATTATATTACATAATAAAGATAAAACTTATTGACGTTAAATAACGCCGCTAAATAACGACGATAAGTTGGAAATTTCCTAGACAGAAGCCACCCACAGCGTTTAGGAGAGGCTCCCCGAAGGGAACTCCCTTTCTCACGCAGTCTCCAACCATAGTTCTCCAAATTTCCCCGCGTGGATCACAGTGTATAAAATTAAGTTCTGTCGCCTGTGGCGAGGGACGGCATACCCGTCCGCTTTCTCTCGTCGCGCACGTCGTCGCGAGGATTAGATTCGCGCTCACTATATCCAAGCAAAACCCATACGGGCCGAGATGCGATTGCAAATCTCGCCCCAAGCTAGTTCTTGTAGAGGTGTGAATACTTGAGAAGAAGAAAACTGAATATAGGGATCTTTGGGCCGCCTAACACGTCGATGGCGGATCTGGGATTTGCTCTCGAACCCTACCTCGTGAGAGAGATCATCTGTCAGCCAGAGATCTCGCCGATGGCAGCCATCAATGAATGGGCATCTATTGTGAAGACTCCAGTAAACCGCCCATGCATTGAGATGCCAGGTGACGAACCTATACCGCAAATTGCAGCGCGAAGGGCCAGAGTGAGAAGTATCCTGGATCACAGTGATCTCATTCTCATCGACGCAGAGTTCGCCCAGAAGAAACCAGACCTCTTTGAGATAATCCTACGCAGCAAGCGCCCAACCGTACTATTCTGGCGCCAAACCCAACCACCTATTGCACCAGGTCAACTGAACCTGCTAGGGCAAGAGGTGCAGTTGGAACCGCAACTCGTATAAGGTATAACTAATTCCTTATACCAGTTTCAGTGGGGTGTTATAATTAGCCCAATTATCACAGCCGATGCTATCTACGACAAACAGGCGATGCCACCCGTTCGTCGATCTGATGGGTTCATCGTCCCATGGTCTCGGGACATGATCATAGATGTCGGCCCTACAACAAACGTTATACCTTCGTCGGTCCATCTTCCCCCGTCCTGATATGGGCAGTTGTAAAACCCTTAACGGGTGCACATTCTCATACGCGTTCGATGACGCATTCTGGCATCCGCCTGGGTAATGGTTAGTTTCCGCAACGAGATCTGAGTCCCAATGTCGGAGCGACCTTCACTGCCCGTATCATGACAAAATAGGCGATAGCCGGTTTTACATCCTTCGGGCATGGGCCTTTGGATCATGGGCGTTTCCGCACTAACGGTCTAATCTCCAAACATTTCCTCTATAATTTATAGCAAAGATTTATTAAATATCCCGTTATATCCCATTTTTAGGGGTAGCAATTATGGAGATAAGAACCCTCCCACTAGATCATCTAGGTTTAGTTTCAGGCGTATTCGACCAGTTAGACATCGCCGATCTGATCGATGATCGACTTCCTAAAAAGAGAAACCACAACCTAGAGCATTCAAGGCTCATAAAAGCTATGATCCTGAACGGACTGGGCTACGTTGGCCAGAGACTGTATTTGTTCCCGGAGTTTTACGAGAAGCTTCCCGTCGAGAGGTTGCTCGGTGAAGGTGTCACCGCCGCAGACCTGAACGATGATGCCCTCGGCAGGACGCTTGATGCTATTTACGCCTACGGTCCGACGGAACTCTTCAACGATATAGCTCTGAAGGTCATGAGCCAGCTGGATCTCGGAGTTCAACGGCTTCATGCCGATACTACGAGCTTCAGCGTCCAGGGAAATTACGAGGGTCCAAGCGGTCGAAACGCTATCGAGATAACCCTTGGCCATTCAAAAGACGGCCGGATGGACCTGAAACAGTTCGTTCTAGGATTGGTGACAAACCAAGACGGCATACCTCTTTTTGCCCAGGCCCATTCCGGCAATGCGTCAGATAAAAACACGATCATGGAGTCGTTCCTGAAGATCAAGAGCGGGCTGTATCTGGACGATGCTGCCTATTACATAGCTGATAGTGCGGTCTACAGCGAGAAAAATATCCGGCAGCTAGGAACTGAGACGCTCTGGATAACTCGCGTACCTGCAACGCTAACAGAATGTAAACAGCTAATTGATAGCGATCTTGATATGGTTGAATGTTTCGATCCCAGGTACAAGTGCTTCTCGACAACCTCAAACTATAAAGATATTCCCCAAAAGTGGGTAGTTTATCAGTCTGAGCCGATGCAGGCGAGGATGGAAAAGACCTTTGAAAAACGGCTCGAAAAAGAAGATCGGCAAGCCGAGAAAGACCTCGCAAAACTGAGGCGTCGCGAGTTCGCATGTGAGGCAGATGCGATAAAAGAAGCTGAATTATGGATCGCTAAGCTTCCGTTATACAGATTCAAGGATTTATCGGTAAAATCAGTGGTCAAGAAGGTGGAAAAGAAAAGGGGTCGGCCTAAGAATGGAGAAAAGCTCATTGAAGTCTATCTAATCGATGGCGGGATAGAATTAGATTATGATAAGGTATTAAAAGAGAAATCAAAGTTAGGAAGGTTCATTTTAGCTTCAAATGACATCAATATAGATCCTGATACGATTCTAAGCTACTATAAAGGGCAGCAGGAGGTTGAAAGAGGGTTCAGATTCCTCAAAGTGTCAACGCCGGTCTAAAATTGTCCAATTATGGCGGAATAAAACTGTCCATCTATAGATAAGGCTTCTGCTTGACCAGATCACTTCTAACAATTATCGAGAATAGCTCTTGGGGATCAGTCCCTG
>Ga0334899_1003156_pt1 | contig 11849 bp, 8 predicted proteins | sample GraSluR3_MG_FD_207219 | JGI IMG/M metagenome (GOLD analysis project Ga0334899, IMG submission 207219) | Sludge microbial communities from methane-producing bioreactor in Wageningen University, Netherlands - Granular Sludge_8_08-R3 | ecosystem: Engineered > Bioreactor > Anaerobic > Unclassified ... | reverse complement strand
TGCTTGACGCTAGTCTGCCACGTGGCGAACGGTCACGCATGGTACAGCAGATCTGCGCGAAGGAATACCGCATTCCCCATTCGAAGAAGACCAGCGTCAGCGAGGCTACGGTATGGAAATGGTACCACGCCTACCTTGAGAAGGGGACGATCGATTCGTTGGCTCCTTCAGGTCGATCGGACAAGGGAAGGAGGCGTACCATCACGATCGAGACGGAGCAGGAGTTGCTACGTCGCTATCGCGAGAAGCCGGGAGTCCCGGTAAAATACCTGGTGGACCAGGCAATCCAGGACGGCGTGTTCGGTCCCGATGACACGATCAGCATCAGTGCCATCTACCAATTGATCCGTAGGGAGAAACGGGGCTACGAACCGACGCAGAAGGACCGCAGGGCGTATCGTGCCATAGGATCACAGACTATAGAAAAAGAGGTCTTGGAGAGACTACTAGAGGCTGCCCACAGTGCACCTTCCAGTGCGAACAATCAACCATGGCGGTTGGTGACCGTTACCGAAGCAGAACAACTCGCTGCATTGAAAGAGACCCTCTCTAAGGGCAACTATTGGGCGCAGGACGCACCTGCGATCACCGCATTCGTGACGCATCCCGATTGGAGTATGCGTATAGGAGGTCGTGATCTCGCGTTCTTCGAATTGGGTATGGCTGCGATGGCATACCAGATCCAAGCGGTCGCAGAGGGGCTGTATGTCCATCCGATCGTCGGATTCGATGCGAACAAAGCTAAGCAGGTCTTGGGAATCGATGATGAGTTTGTCTTGGAAATCCTCATGGTAACCGGCCTTCCTGGCGATGTGAACACATTGAATGAGAAGCATCTAGCTAGTGAACGCTCGGCGAGAATCCGCAAGCCGCTCAAATCGGTGGCGACCTACGACAGGTGGGATGACGGCCTTTTCCCAGAGAATAAGTCATGATATTCGAATGAATTCCGAACTCAGCGAACCCTTCCATTGTATCCCTATTTGACGTTACTTGATAATTGTCAACTTGACTGGTAAAATCCTAGCATATTCGGAGGAGTCGATTCATGGACCGCATTCGCCAGAAAACTTCGATGCAAGATATCGCAACCGCTTTGGGCATTTCGAAAAACGCTGTTTCTCTGGCTTTGAACAACAAGCCTGGGATTAGTGATAATCTTCGAAATAAAGTCATAAAGACAGCGATCATGATGAACTATGGCGGATACGGTCGACTGGGTACGGCGTTGGAGCGAAACCTCGTTGCAATTTGCGTCCCCAGTGCCATCAGTGGATTTTCCCAGTTCTATTCATCCATATATTGGTCTGTAGAAAGGGAACTCGGTTCCCACGGGTACAGTCCTCTCCTCACGAGTATCTCAACCGAGATGGAGGAGGCTCTTACCTTCCCTCCTATCCTCCATGAACAAGAGGTGAGGGCTGTGGTAGTTGTCGGCATTTTATCCAAGCGGTATGTAGAGAAACTTGCAACAGTCTTTGAACATCTTGTCCTTGTTGACAACCATTATATGGATCTCCCGTTGGATTCTGTAGCCACAGCCAATGTGGAAGGTGGGTATGAGGCTACCAGGTTTTTAGTGGAGAAGGGGTTTTCAAAAATTGGATTCGTAGGCCAAGTCCACAGATATGCAGCTTATCATGAACGTTGCACCGGATACCGCAAGGCTCTTGATGATGCTGGTCTCCCATTGGATGAATCGATTATCTTTACCGACTCCAGTCTGTTCATACCGGACCTAGATTCCGATGCGATTATCGATAGCATCATTGCGAAGCGTGTCGAGGTTGTCTTCTGCTCTTGTGATCGTGTGGCGATACAACTGATAGGTAAGTTGCACGCCCGTGGATTGCAGATTCCTAAAGACGTATCGATTTTGGGTTTTGATGATATTGAAAATGCCGACATTGTGAGTCCTCCTCTGACCACGATGCGTGTTTCCAGACAAGAGCTTGGTATGCGTGCAGCCCAACTTCTCATCAGCCGGATGGAGTCGAGTGAAGGTTCTCACAGCGCAATCACCATCTATCCTCGCTTGATACTTCGCGAATCTGTTAAAACTGATAGGTAATATACGCCCTTTATGCATACTGCCTTTTACTTAAATGGCTAATATGTCAAGCTAATAGTTAAAATTCTAAATATTAACTAAAATGTTATTTAATAATGAAATAATAATATCTATATGATATATTAGTAAAGAATATATCTTGAAAGTCAAATATTACTTGACATATGTAAATTTGAAATTTACCATAACCCTATGGAAGGCGTGAAGCCTACCAAATTTTAGGAGGAGAGTTCTATGAAAAAAGGAATGACTCTTGCACTGCTCACCGCAGTGATTCTCAGTATGTGTTTCCCTCTCTTTGCGGGTGGGAATACCGAATCGGAGGCAGAACAGAAGAAGCTTGTATTCATGTTTCCTTACGACGCCAATTCACCTATGACCTTGTGGTATCAAGAGAATGTGGAGTTGTACGAGCAAGCTCACCCTGATGTGAAGATCGATATTATCAGTTCCTCGACCGGTGATGAATATCTCACACAAGTAACCACAAAGATGGCTAGTGGAGATCCGATCGATCTCATGCAAGGTTGGACCCTCGCTAGAATGGAGCCATTTGCTGAAGCTGGACGTCTTATGGATCTGGTTCCGGCATTTGAAGATGATCCAGAGTTCCGGTCTTTCCTACAGGATGATCCCCTTTCTGCCACGACATTCGATGGTGGTGTCTATGGTATCCCTTTGGAACTGGCTGTTGAGGCAATATTCTACAACAAGGCGATATTCCGTGAAGCTGGTGTGGATGTCCCCACTACGTACGCCGAGTTCCTTGATGTTATCACAGCTGTGAGAGATGCAGGATATATTCCCATCGGTTTAGGTAATTCGGAGCCTTGGATCGGTACGATTCCTTATATGATGCTAGTCGAGCGTATTGGCGGGCTTGAATCGTATGAGCGTACGGTAATGAACGGAGAAGGTTCTTGGACAGACGCACCGTTTGTGGAGGGAGCAAAAGAACTTCAGCGTTGGATTGAATTGGGTGCTTTCGAACCGAACGTGAATGGAATCCCCGCAGTGGAAGGTATCGCTCGTTTCAACAACGGAGAAGCTGCAATGTTCTTTATGGGGTCTTGGTCCATGCCGACTTTTTATGAGGAGTTGGGCGATGATCTTGGCGTTTTTAATCTTCCTACAATGGAAGATGGGAAGGGAAGTGCCGATCATTGGTTGATTATCCCGAACCAAGCATTGTCTATCGGTTCGAATTCCAAGCATCCGGATGTTGCTGTTGATTTTCTCAAATTCATGCTTTCACCGGAGAGACAAGAGGAGCTTGCTAAGAGTGGTTTGATTGTCACTACAAAAGTCGAACTCTCTGCCGATGACATCAACCCGATTCAAGCAGAAATTATTGAATCTTTGGCACGAGCGACAGGTGCTATGTACCCATGGGATGTTCCGATGGGAAATGCCTTAGGTGCTGAGTTGAACAATGCGACCGTAAATTTCTATGATGGAGCCGACCCGATGAAAGTTCTCGCAGATTTCCAGCGAATCAGCGAAATGGAGCGATAAGAATCGATGGTGAACCATTGAATAGAATCTTGAGTTTGTAGAGGGGAGGGATCCGAATGGACAAGATGCTGAGAAATCCGTATACCATAGCTTTTTTCATAACACCAGCATTCTTGCTGTTTCTATTCGTGATCCCTATCCCAATATTCCAGACGTTCTTCTACAGTTTAACGAGTTGGAATGTCATCAGTGATCCGACCTGGATCGGGTTAGATAATTATCGTCAATTGTTCACACAAGATCCTCACTTTGTGAAAGCACTTATCAACACATTCATCTTCGCGTTGGGGTCATTCTTATTGCAAATCCCGTTCGCTTTTCTTATCGCGAATCTCCTATTGAGACTGAAGCGATTCACCGGAGTTTTTAGAAGCATATTCTTCTTCCCTTGTTTACTATCTGCAACAGCAGTAAGTCTGCTTTGGAGATTCATCTACCATCCCAATATGGGACTGATCAATTCTGCGCTGAATTTCTTGTCATTAGAGGGACTGACAAAGTCTTGGCTTTCCAATCCAAACACGGCATTGTACGCTGTTATGATCACTGTTGCTTGGCAGTGGTTCGGGTATCATATGGTGATATTCATGACAGGTGCGTCCTCCATTCCCAAGGAGTTGTACGAATGTGCCGATTTGGAAGGTGCTACAGGGTGGCAATCTGTTAGGTATATAACCTTTCCGTTAGTGAAATCCTTTATTAAGATCAGCACAGTCTTGATTACCGCCTCTTCAATCAAGGCCTTCGACAGTATATATATACTTACTGGCGGAGGGCCAAACAACGCTTCCACTGTGTTAGCGTTGCAGATGTATAATCGGGCATTCAAACAAATGAAATATGGTTATGGTAGTGCCATATCAGTCTTATTGATGATAGTCGCGATTGTAATAGTCACGATTCTCCAGAAAGCGATAAAGATTGAGGAGGTTACCTATTGAGCCGTATATATTTCGATGCACATGATAGATCGCTACATATTTTAAAGAACATCCTAGTCTATGGTTTTTTGGTGACTATAGGCATAACAGTGGTATATCCGCTTATCTGGACATTCTTTGGATCGGTGAGGGATGAGACGCAATTCTCCTTGAATCCCTGGGGATTGCCGGAGCAACTTGACTTGCGAGTCTACTGGGAGGTTTTGGTTGAGTTCGGTTTGGCACGCAATATCATGAATAGTCTGCTCATGTCAGTGGTTGGTGTGGTTGTAATCCTTTGGTTGGCTCTCACTTCATCCTACGCACTGGCACGGATGCGGTGGAAAGGATCTAAGTACGTTATGGCTTTCTTCCTCTCAGGAATCATGATTCCTGTCCATTCCACACTTATCCCCCTCTATGTATCCTTGCGACCAGTATCCAGAGTCGATGAACGGTTGGCTCTGATGATTCCATACATAGTTTTTGGTTTGCCTATAGCTATTTTTCTCATATCGAGTTATATGAAATCAATTCCTCTATCTCTCGAAGAGGCCGCTGTGATGGAGGGATGTACGTTGATAAGATCATTCTTCAACATCATTATTCCCATGACCACCCCTGTGATCGCAACTGTCTCCATATTCAGCTTTATGGGAATTTGGAATGAACTGATGTTTGCTTTGGTATTCTTGCAACGATCGGTTGTTCATACCTTGCCATTGGGAATACTTCGGTTCACCGGTCTTTATACCACACAATGGCAACCCACCATGGCTGCGATTGTCATTGCTATGATTCCGAGTCTCATTCTCTACAGCATACTACAAGAAAAAATCATTGGTGGTATGACCGCCGGATCTCTCAAAGGATGAAATAATGAAACAAAACAGTCTTGATCTCACAACTTTTACATGGACTCTTTACGGTACTATGCCCTATGCATGGAGAAACGCAGTCTCCATTGAACTTGGTCTTCGCTTCGAACCAGAGATCGGGCCAATACCGGCTACGGTTCCCGGCTCAGTTCAAAAAGCACTCATCGATGCTGAGGTGATATCCGATTGGCGATACGATTTGCATGCTCGTTCGATGGAATGGGTAGAAAACAGACACTGGGTTTTCAGTTGCAACATCCCCAAGGACAAGATCGGTTCCGATTCAGTTGTGTTGGATTGTGAAGGATTGGATTACTCAGGTTGGATATATTTCAACTCTTCCCATATCGGATCATTTTCGAATTCTTTTATTGAGCACTCGTTTCCCATCGACAGCGAGCTGGTGGAAGAGGAGAATCTTTTGCGAATTATTTTTAGAGAGCCTCCTCGATGGCTTGGCCAACTAGGATTCACTTCGAAGATACGGGACTGGAAACCGAGATTCAATTATACATGGGATTGGATTCCGCGTGCAGTCCAGACAGGTATCACCGGTTCGGTGAGCTTGAGAAAATGCGACCTGCCATCGTTTGAAGTTTCCCGTTTGGTCTCCTCTTATGATACGAAGACCGCTACAGGGAGCATGTCGATTTCTGCAACCGTTTCCTCGCAAACATCCGTTACTCCTGCAGATCTGACGCTTCAAGCCACCTTGCTTGATCGCACCAACTCGGTGGTGGCTCAAAGCCGTGCAGATCAACACCATGGAGAGTGTCGAGAATTGAACATGGAACAACTGGAGGTCAAACCGTGGTATCCGAATGGTTTGGGTGAACAACCTTTGTACACGCTGCTATTGGAGTTGGTCACCGAAAGCGGGACGGTAATCCTTTCGGAACGGTCGCAGGTTGGATTCAAGGAGATTGCCTGGGAATCTTGTGAGGGTGCTCCTAAAGAAGCCACTCCATGGATTTGTGTGGTCAATGGTGATCCCGTGTTCCTCCAGGGTGTCAATTGGACCCCGATCTCTCCTACCTACGCAGATGTTACCGACGCTGAAATTGAGAAACGACTACACCTGTACAAGGAGATGGGATGCAATCTATTGCGGGTGTGGGGTGGAGCTGTGCTAGAATCCCGCTTCTTCTATGAGTCTTGTGATCGATTGGGTTTGATGGTTTGGCAAGAGCTACCGCTTTCATCTTCCGGAATAGACAATTGGCCGCCGGAGGATCAAAAGGTGATCGATGAGATTGCAGTGATCGCTGAGAGCTACATCAAACGTCGGATGCATCATGTATCTTTGCTTATGTATAGCGGAGGAAATGAATTGCAAGGTGATCTCGAAGGTGCGAAAACGGGTACTGGAAAGCCGGTCGATTTCTCTCATCCGATGATGGCTCAACTGAAGGGCGTTTTCGAAAAATTCGATGGTACGAGACGTTTTATTCCCACGTCTCCTTTCGGTCCCCGATTCAAAGCGGATATGGAAGATTTCGGCAAAGGGCTTCACTGGTCGATACATGGTCCTTGGAACATTGATACGGTGCTCGATGATCGCTGGAATCAGTATTGGAGTAACGATGATGCATTGTTCAGAGCCGAAACTGGCTGTCCTGGAACCATGGATCTCGATAGACTCAAACATTATGTGCCGTCCTTGCATGTCTTTCCGATTACGCAAAGCAATCCGGTATGGGGGAGAACTAGTTGGTGGATCGAATCGGATATCTTTGAGGAAGAGTTCAATCGACTCCCTATGGATGCAGCCGAATATTTTCAGTGGAGCCAAGACAGGCAATCCCGGGCATTACGTATCGCAGCTGCGAACACAAAGAAGAGATTTCCCTCTTGTGGCGGAATCGTCATTTGGATGGGACACGATTGCTTTCCTTGTGCTGCAAACACCTCAATTATTGATGTCGATGCGGTTCCAAAACCAGCCTATTATGCGCTGAAGGAAATCTTCACCAGCGAAAGAGAGGTTATCGATGTCTGAACGTGTTGGAACATTCAATTATCTGAGAGGTAGCGGATATTGGGCTAATAGAATCGGCCGTGAACTGGATTATGCTAGCATGGTGATGGAGCTTTATCCCGACTTGCCGAGTGAAGCTTTCGACCATGCATCAGCATTAGTGCGAGAGATGCTCGCAGAACAAGGGAGCATTTCCAAATCAAAGGTCCTAGAAGCCGAACAGCTACTCGCTCCATATGCCGAGAGGGCAAAGTCGTTCACAGTCCATTGCGTTGGCCATGCCCATATCGATATGAATTGGATGTGGGGAATGCATGAGACGGTGTCAATCGTGCTGGAGACGTTCAGGACCATGTTGAGACTCATGGACGAATATCCTGAGTTCACGTTCTCACAATCCCAAGCGGCGACTTATCGTATCGTGGAAATGTATGAACCCGAGATGTTGAAAGAGATAGAAAAACGTGTTGAAGAGGGACGTTGGGAAGTCACCGCAACTGCTTGGACAGAGTTTGATAAGAATCTCTCTTCTGGGGAGAGTCACTTCCATCAATATCGTGACACTTCCATGTATATGAAAGGCCTATTTGGACTCAGTGATGATGACCTGTCCGTTGGATTCGAGCCCGATACCTTTGGCCATAATTCGCGTTTACCCGATATCCTGTCACAATTTGGCATTCGTTATTACTATCACTGTAGGGGTGAAGTCGATCATACCTTGTACCGATGGAGGGGAGTGAACGGTGGGGAGGTTCTCGTTTACCGTGAGCCCACTTGGTATCTCGGACCCACGGTATCGCCTTTGGACGACCCCTCTCGTGGTACCATGAAGGCCTTGGAGATGGATATGGCTTCCGAGGTGATCGATATGTTCACGTCATATGGTATTGCCGAGACGCTACAAGTGTATGGTGTAGGTGATCATGGTGGTGGACCTACAAGGATGGATATCGAAGGTTTGCAGGATATGGCCACATGGCCAGTCTATCCTTCGATACAGTTTTCCACCTATCGCAATTTTTTCGAATCGGTGGAGGCGTATCGAGATGGATTGCCCGTAGTGACCGGGGAAATCAATAACATATTCACCGGCTGTTATACTTCGCAATCGGCAATAAAACATGCTAACCATGAGAGCGAGGTGTTGTTGTATGAAGCTGAATTATTTACAAGCCTTGCAACTTTCAACAACGTTAGCATGAGGTCAAACGACAGCCAATTACTGAAGAATTCATGGGAACATATCATGTTCAACCAATTCCATGATATCCTCCCGGGATCCTGTACTCCTGATTCTAAGAATTATTCGTTGGGATTATACCAGATAGTCAGGTCGGGGGGTGCCACCGTACTTTCTCACGCCTTGCAGAAGCTTTCACAATGCATCGACACCAGTGCTATAGATAAAAAAAATGATCATGGAGGGAAGCGTGCCCTTGGTGGGGGATTCGGTTATCATGCGAATCGTCTTGGCTCATCTCCACATGGTTCTGCTGAAGGACCTGTAAGAATCGTGACAGTGTATAACAGTACGATGGCGGAACGATCGGAGATCGTGCAGGTACTGCTTTGGGATTGGGAAGATGCTCATCATCGCATTGTTTGTAACGGTATCGATGGGAAAAGGATTCCCATCGAGGTCGACCCACAGGTGGAGATCTATTGGCAACATAGTGCAACCAAGATATCGGTTCCAGTCACTATACCTGCATGCGGTTACACCACACTGGTATTCGAATCGGATGATTCGAGTCCTATACCCGTGACGACAGAGACTGTACATAATCCAAGATACGAGGGATTGCGGGAATTTGTTCTGGATAACGGCCTCGTAAAAGCCGAATTCTCATCAGATCGTCTGGATTTGATTTCTTTGAAGAATCTGACGACTGGTGAAGAGATGGTCGAAAAACCGAGTGGATTCGTTTTTATGGAAGAGGATACCTCTGATGGCATGACATCTTGGATTGTTGGTCGTGAAGCACTACCTACAAATGTTTCAGTCCGAGTCCATGATGCAAAGATTTTCCGTAACGAACTAAGACAAGTTTTGTCATACCACGTCGAAATTAACCGTTCAAAATTTGAGGTGCACATTACGCTAGAGTATGGCTCGAGGCGGTTGTTGTTTAAGACGAGAGTCGAATGGCATGAACTTGGAACAGATCGAGCAACCCCTCAGTTATCCTACGCATTGCGATTGAAGGACTCGGACGAATCATTCATCTACGGTGTTCCATACGGAACCATAGAGCGTGTTCCTAGTTACCGGCATGTGCCCTCATTGGGTTGGACAGCACGGAATTGTGGTGCGAGTGTTGTGCAAGTTTCCACCAGAGGTATATATGGGTTTAGCACAGATCGAGACCAAGTGAGAATAATACTCTTGCGTAGTTCCTCGGATCCAGATCCTATGCCAGAGATAGGTCAACATCAAAAGGAGTTCACGATAACCATACATGAACGATCTCATGTGACAAGAAAGAAACTTCTTGATGAATACATGCAAATTTGTACTGAGGTACAGCAGGTGATACATGGACAGCATGGTGGTGCATTACCCTTGGAAGGAAGCATACTTGGTATCGAGGGGCCGTTCTTTGTGACAGCGATCGAACCTTCGTCTGATCTGGATACCATCGAAATACGTGGACATGAGACTGAAGGGAAGGGTGGTATCGTATCCCTTGCTGTTCCCAAAGGTTTTATCGTCACAGGACATGGAGCATTCGGAGAAATCGTGTCTATCAAGGATTCCATGCAAACAAAAGAACCAAGGGAGAAAATTCACTTTGAAATCGGTGCCAACGCATTATACTCGGTTATGCTCAGGAAATCTTCAAAGAGTTGAACGATGGATAGCAAGAATCGCTTCCTGACTGCCATGCGCAATGGGATTCCCGACAGGGTCCCATGTACTCCTGACATCTCCAATTACATTCCCTGTAAGCACACTGGGCTACCCTTTTGGGATATCTATTTCTCAGAGGATATTTCATTGTGGGAAGCGCACATGGCCGCTAGTGAATATTATGGAATCGATCAATGGCTCGCCTCAGCATGCGATATCCCGGTCGACTATTCGAACAGAGAAGTTGTGGTAAAGAAAAGATTGTCCTTTGATGATTCAAGAGATGCGATGATTGCCCGTTTCTCCTACACGACACCTGATGGTGAACTGGATGAAGAGTTTATCTGTTATCGACAGGAACCTCCTGCGAGAACCAAACGTCTCATCAAAGATATTTCTCAAGATTGGAAAAGATTCAGATGGTTGGCCACACCTCCGGATTCTTTGGATTTGAAGGAACTGAAACGAATTCGAGCTGCGTGTGATGAATCTGGGCAAGCCTTTGGATGTTCCATGGGGTATCCGGGATTCCATATGTGGGAAGGGTATATTGAAGGAGGTATCCAAACTCTTTCATTCCTAGATTGTGATGACGATACAGCTTTGGACGCTTGGTTTGAAGCAGATATCGAGTGTGGAACAAAGCGATTGGAACTCTATTTGGCAGAGAAACCCGATTATCTCTTGTTTGGAGGTTCTGGAACATTGACGATGTCTTCTCCTCGACTGGTCGAACGATATGCGATCCCAGCTCTCAGAACATGGTCTAGGATGGCGAAGGATGCCGGCATAGCAACCATGCTACATAGCTGTGGAAAATCACGGTTACTGGTGGATATGTTGGTGGAGCATACTGATATTGATTGCATCAATCCGCTTGAGATGAGCCCGATGGGTGATGTGGATCTCATGGAAGTAAAGATCGCACACGGTGGAAAGATCGCTCTGATGGGAAATTTGCATACCACCGATACTATGCTTTTTGGAACTCCCTATGATGTGTATGTGGCATCAATGCATGCCATGGAAGTCGCTAAGGAAGGTGGCGGTTTCATCTTGAGTACCGGAGATCAATGTCCTATCGATACGCCAGATGAAAATCTGTTCGCTATGGTCCAAGCTGTTAAAGATTTCGGCTCCTATCGGTGAATACCCTCTAGATGGGCTTCAGACAATTCGATGCCGGCAAGGGTACCGGTCTCTTCGAAGATGGTGTGGTCGTCTTTGATATCTACCACCTGTAGGAGGATGGTACCCTTGATACTTTCGAATATGCCCCGTTCCATCTTGCCTTGCCGGGGAGCTGCAAGATGGGCTGTGGGGCCGAGCTTTGCATCGAATTTTAGCATATACCGCTTGTTTTTGATCACCACATGAGCATGCCTATCATCCGACTCGAGTTCGATGATCTTGGCTCCGGTATATGTTCCAAAGCGGATGAGTCTTCCTTTGATCAGAACGAATCCTAAGAATCCGGTGAAAGACCTTCCGAGGAAGGGAATCGTTGCGACCGAAAGCATACATCCTGTCTCGGGATCACGTATACTTAAGTTCGCAATTTGACAGTAGATTGAAATTGGTCATGAGAAGACCCATACTAGTAAGTAACCAAACAAAACTAGGAGGGAAAACA
>Ga0334899_1003152_pt1 | contig 11859 bp, 10 predicted proteins | sample GraSluR3_MG_FD_207219 | JGI IMG/M metagenome (GOLD analysis project Ga0334899, IMG submission 207219) | Sludge microbial communities from methane-producing bioreactor in Wageningen University, Netherlands - Granular Sludge_8_08-R3 | ecosystem: Engineered > Bioreactor > Anaerobic > Unclassified ... | reverse complement strand
CGAGGACAAAATTACTAAGGGGGCGCTACATGCCGGATGTATTTGCGAAGAATACCGCTACTAGTGCAGAAGAGGCTGCGAAGATCATTCCTCGAGCCGAATTCAGGGTTTTTGGACAGGGGATGATCGATCTTGTGCAGAAGCATATGTGGAATGGGAAGACGGTTCTGTTCAAGGCTAGAAGGATGCCGCAGGAGACATATTTCCTCTCAACAGAGACCAATGAAGCCAATGTGAAGGTCAGAGATGGACTGTTGGACATCAAGACAAAGGTTGGTGAGACACCGGAAGGTTACGAAATCTTCCAGCCCAGAGGGAAGTTCCAGTTCCCAGTCAAAAAGAGCGATCTCCAAGAGATCCTTTCACATTTGCAGGTTGAGATCGATCTTGATCAGGATGAGTATCCAATCGAGACTTTCATCGAAATGGCTCGAAAACACCCGAATCTTGCACCCGTGACCGTGGAAAAGATGCGATATGGTTTCACCATCGATGGCATCATCTGTGAATATGCCACTGTATGGTTCAATGGTGCGCAGGTTGAGACCGCTTGTGCCGAGAGTGAGAACTATGCGGGAATGCAGGAAGTCGTCAAGTCTCTTGGTCTTGAAGGACTGGAGAATACCAATTATCTCAAGGCAGCAAAGAAAGTGCTTGGGATGATTAAATAGAAAAATTTTGGAAATATAGTTTATATAGTAAACTAAGGAGCGTACTGTGAAACGATTAATTGTTTTATTATTGTTTGTTGCTATCTCTGCAAGTATCTTTGCTGGTGGCCAGCAGGAAGATGTTCAAGTCAGTGATGGACCGTGGGAACCCTCGAAGCCGATCGAGTTGGTTATCTATCCCGCCCCTGGTGGACAGCTTGATCTGACTGCGAGGAAATTCATTGAGATTGCAGGAAAATATACCGATGCCACCTTTGTGCCTTCAAGCAGAACTGGAGCCGGCGGCATGATCGGTCTTGCTTATGTGCTTGACCAGCCTTCTGATGGGTATACACTCATGGCTGTGACCAAGACACTTGTAGCTAACCTGGTCATCTCCGGTACCATCGATACGACACCGGTCAACTCTTTGGACTGGATCGCGTATCTCATCAACGATCCGGAAGTCGTCATAACCCAGAAGGGTGCAGCGACTGAAGCCTTTGATGCATTGATGGCTGATGCCAAAGCCCGCCCCGGTCAGCAGATTTGGGTCGCACCTCCTGGAGTCGATGAAGTTATGGCTTACAAGGTATGGGACGCTGCTGGTGTCACCGCTCAGTATGTACCGTTCGTCGGAGGCGCAGACAGTATGGCTGAAGTAATGGCCGGACGTGCTCAGGCGTACGTTGGAAACCCTGTGGATGTCCGTGGACGTGAAGACTATCTGACCATCGCAGCAATCGCAGGTCATGAACGATACCCACAGTTCCCCGATGTTCCTACCTTCAAAGAGCTTGGAATCCCCGGTCTCGAGGAAGAGTCGATGTGGCGTGGATTCGCTGTCAAGTCGGGTACACATGAAAACGTGATTGCTTGGTATGACGACCTGTTTGCCAAAGTCAGCGCCGATCAGGAATGGATCGATCACTTCGAGCGTGATGGCATGCAGATCATGCATCAGCGTAGCGAAGCGTTCAACAACATGATCAATTCTCAGATTGTTGAACTGGAAAGATATCTCGGTGACAACTGATTGAATCTGGTTGTATGATAGAACTTCCTACCGATACCCATCGGTAGGAAGTTTCTGCCGTCTGTACAGTTTATTTACAAGGAGTCGATTACAATGCCGAAAGAGCTTGGAGTCTTTTTGAACAGCACCAATGGGTTGTGGACATTGCTTGCCATAATGGCAGTATTTCTTGTCTCAATGGTGCCGGTAGTAAAACGAGTGTTTGGCAAGGAATACCTCGGCCAGTCCCTAGTATTGTTGGGGATGTTGTATTTGGCAGGGATATTCTTCCTTCTTTCCCTCTGGTTCCGACCACCTCGTCTTGGAGGGGTTCCTTCTACAGTGATCCCCAGGCTATGGATTGTCGGTATCGTACTGGTAGTTGCGTATCTGTTCTCTAGAATCATAACCAAGACTGAAGAACACGATCCCGCATCGGGAGATCTCAGAAGAGTTCTTCGGTTCTCCATATCGGTGATTATCTACCTTATTGTTATGGTCTATCTCGGATACTATATTTCGAGTTTTCTCTACCTGGTCTATGGTATGTGGTCTTTGTCCTACCGCCGCTGGCCGGTCATTCTCGGAGTTACCGTCGTTTGGGTTGCCGCTTCTTACTTCGTCTTCTATCGCCTGCTGTATGTCTCTCTTCCGAGAGGCCTGTTGATCATTGCACTGTTCGGCAGATGATCACGATGGGAATTCGGGAAAACATGTTCGTCTGAAATAGAGGAGTCTTACATGGAAATCTTTACATATATGATACAGGGGTTCAGTGACATTGTTCAGATTGGACCGCTGGTAGCCATCGTTCTGGGTGTCATCACGGGAGTAGCCGTGGGAGCGATGCCCGGTCTCTCACCTGCGATGGGGGTGGCACTGTTGCTCCCGTTCACGTTTCAGCTTCCACCCCTGATTGGGCTGGTGCTGCTCTGTTCGGTCTATCTGGCATCAAACTATGGTGGATCGATAACTGCCATTGCAATCAACACCCCGGGAACGCCATCTGCGGTGGTCACCGCCTTTGACGGCTATCCATTGAATAGGATGGGAAAGACTGGAATTGCCATGGGTCACTCTCTGGTATCCTCGGTCGTCGGTGGAATAATCGGTATCATCATACTCATCATCTTCGCACAACCACTTGCAATGGTAGCTATTCAGATGCACCCGGCCGAGTATTTCGCCCTTGCGGTCTTTGGACTTACCACGGTGGCATCACTTGGCGGAGATCACTGGGGGAAAGCATTCCTCGCAGCCCTGTTCGGCTTGCTCATCACCACAGTCGGTATCGATCCGATCGGTGGCGTGCGACGGTATACGTTTGGTGTCCGATTTCTCTTTGACGGCTTCGCCCTGATTCCCGCACTCATCGGGTTGTTTGCCCTGAGTGAACTGTTTATGAAGTTGGAATACGATATGAAGGGGAACTCGGATGTGACCATCGAGGATCGATCGGCGAATGACCGATGGCCTTCGATCAAGGAGTACTGGGCAGTCAAGAGGACTACAGTTCAATCTGCAGTCATGGGGACACTGATCGGTTGTTGAGTTCCAGAATAAAGAATTGAAGATTAGAAGAAATTCTCACGTTCTGTGAGACAAATTCATACAATATATTGTAGCATTTACAGAACACTGAAGGAAAGGAAGGGGAGCACCTCCTCGCCAAAGTTGTGTGCTCCCCAATAAAATAACATCGTACTGTATTGTGTCTTGAGCTTGGACAAATTGCAAGAGCTCGGTAAGGAATATCCCTGGGTAAAACCGTTGAAATGCCCGAGTTGTGGAGGCCGTAGGTTGTGGGGCCATGGGTATGTGTATCGGTATTTCCAAGAGGTTTCGATCGGGTTATGGATGAAACGATGGTATTGTCCTGAATGTGGACAAGTACATACCCTGCGACCAAATGGGTATCAGAGTAGGATCTTACACTCGTTGGAAACCATACGTACGAGCCTCCTGCATAAACTGCAACGAGGATTCTTCAAGGCCGTTGGCGCGAGCAGGCAAGTGCAGCAATACTGGTGGAAACAGCTGAAACGTTGGATTCATAGTAGGACCCTGCATAGGGATCGTCTGGTAATCGAAGAGCATATTCGCAGCAGTTATCATCTTCCTGTCAGTACCAGTGTAAGCAATCGTGTGATCAGCTATGCTGTTGATGAAGAGCAACCCTACCTGCCATTTGCACTGAGCACCAAAGTTCCCTTCGATTAGAGTGGAGAGCATTCTACATAGAAGGAGCACAGGCATGACAGAGAAAGAAAAAGAGCAAGTGGCAATCTTTCGCTTTGGGGTAATCTTCCCATTGCTGGAGAGTCAGAACCAACCGTGGGGAACCAAGAAGCGGTTATTACAGCAACTGTCCGAGCGGGAATGGGAGATTCCATTCAGTGAACGGACGCATATTAGTCGAGCCACTTTACTGAATTGGGTACAACGATACCGGCAGAATGGAGAACGTATTGAAGCGTTATTCCCTTCTGACCGTAGTGATTGCGGTCGCCAACGAAGTATTTCCGATGAGACTTTGGCAGCATTATTACAATTACGCAAAGAGTTACCGCGCCATACGATCAAGAAACTGGTCGAGGAGGCGTATCGGAGAAAGATCATCACCGGAGCCGACCACATCAAGCTGCCGACGGTCTACCGATTGTTCAAACTCCATCATCGTCAGACACTACAAAAACAAGAGGACATGCGTAAGTTCGAAGTGGAATTGAGCAACGACCTGTGGCAAGCGGACTGCCTACATGGTCCCAAGGTCAGCTACCAGAACAAATTGGTCAAGAGCTACCTGTTTGCCATTATTGATGATAAGAGTCGCCTCATCGTGGGCAGTGGATTCTACCTTGCAGAGACCGCACAATCGTTCATTGACTGTCTTTCCGATGCATTGCGCAGTAGAGGCGTGCCACGGGTGCTGTATGTCGATAACGGTAGCAGTTTCAGAAACCATCGATTACGCATAGGATGTGCGGCATTGCAGATTTCACTCCGATACGCGACAGCATACCGGCCAGTCGGGAAGGGGAAGATCGAGCGTTTCAACCGGACGGTACGGATGCAATTCTTACCCGACATCTCTGAAGGATTGTCACTTGAGGAACTGAATAAGCGTTGGCAGAAGTACCTCGGTGACCGCTACCACATCAGTCGTCACAGTAGTACCGGTCAAAGCCCTCTGCAACGGTACCTGGATGATTCACACCTGCTCAGAGGAGCTCCAGAAAAATTGCCCGATTATTTTAGGAGCCAAGAAGAACGCACGGTTTCCCATGATCGTACTATTCGTTTAGGGAACCGTCAGTACCAAGTTCCCATCGGTTTTGCCGGGCGCAAGGTGATCCTACGTTACGAGACACTCGATCGGGTCGAGCTGTTCTACGATAAGATTTCCTATGGCTTTCTTGCTGAAGTTCCCTTACGTGCGAACAGCCATGTGGGTCGTCATGAGCCGCAAGCAGCACGCATACCCACCGTCAGTGGATCGCTGTTCAATGGAGGTGAATGATGATGAAGGACATCCGTCATTTCTTTTCCCTCAAACGTGATCCATTCCCCTATGAGATTGACACAAAAGATCTGTACCATTTGCCTAGCCTCAAACCGATGCAAGATCGGATCGCCTTTGCCATTGCCATGCGCAGTTTCTCATTAGTCACCGGTGATGTGGGAGCAGGCAAATCCACGAGCCTGAGGTATGTGGTAGAGCACCTGGCAAAAGGTGAACACGAAGTATTGATGTTCACCGCTGGCAACTACACCATGGTCGAATTCCTCCGACAGATATTGCTCTGTTTTGGCATCGTGTCCAATTCCTACAAGATACCCTTGATGATGCGTCAGATCCAGGAGCAACTGCTGGAGCTCCATAGCAGGCATGTGGTTCCTGTATTGGTAATCGATGAAGCCCACATGATGCGTGATCAGATCTTTGCACAACTGCATCTGCTTACCCAATGGAAACTCGATAGTTCTCCCCTGGTCCCGACCATCCTCTGTGGGCAGGATACGTTGTTGGACAAGTTGATGAATCCTCAGGCTAGACCGTTGGCTTCTCGCATCATGGGTCGCAGCCATTTGGAGGCAATTCGCAAAGATGTCATGACTGAATACATCGCTCACCACATGGCGCTCGCGGGAGCCAAGACCTCGATATTCTCCGATGCAGCGATTACGGCAATTCACCAAGGCTCCGGAGGGTTACTCCGCAGGGCGAATTCCTTATGTAAGGGTGCGCTTCTTGCCGCTTCCATGGAGAAGGCCCAAGTCGTCGCTTCAGAACATGTGAGGTCTGCTTTGACTGAGTTGATCTAATGGGTAAGCAGGCTACTTGAACAGTAAATCTATGATGATAAGGATGTCTTCTGTATTACAAGGCATCCTTTTCTATTCGGCTAATCTTTCGTGATAATGTGTCTCACTCAATGTGATAATTTAGGTTATTTTATTTTGAAATTCAACATCGGTATCTTCCCGGGAGCAGGTTCAGCGATCGCTTCGTTCATCTCATACGATTTTGCAAAGCGAACGAGTAAGAACTCAGAATCTTTCGGAAAGGGCCAACCTGAAGGTGTTGCAGCTGCTGAAGCGGCAAACTCAGCTTCGGTCGGAGGTGCACTCGTACCCTTGTTGACACTCGGTATTCCAGGCAGTGCGGCAACTGCGGTCCTTATCGGAGCACTGCTGATTCACGATCTGGTTCCTGGACCACAGCTGTTCCGTGACAGTCCAGATATCGTATATGGGATCTTCGCATCATTGTTGATCGCCAATATTGCCATGTTGTTTGTCGGATTCGGTGGAAGCAAGCTCTGGATGCAGGTCATCAAGCTGAAGCCGGCGATCCTCACACCGATCATCCTTACTGTATCATTCATCGGAAGCTTCTCCGTGCAGAACTCGATGTTCGATGTCGCAGCTTGTTTCGGATTCGGTATTCTGGGATGGATTCTTCGACGATATAAATTCCCCGTTTCGCCAATCGTTTTGGGGATGGTGCTCGGAACACTGGCTGAAGAGAACTTCCGCCGAGCAGTGCTCATGGGCGGGTACTCGGTGTTCTTTACCAGACCAGCTACACTCATCCTTCTGTTTTTGAGTGTCGCCTCGTTTGCCGTGCCATTCATACAGCAACGGAGACGGAAGCGGAAAATGGCGAATACCAAGTCGTAGTTTTATCACACCCATACGATACCGGGCTCTCAAGCCCGGTATCACACGTTTCACCCACCACAAGGAGGTTCGTGATGCATACGAAGTCATCCGGTGTATTCATCGCTTCGACTGGACAGCACATCGGGAAGACAACGTCGACCCTCGGTCTGTTCTCCAGCATGCTGAAACGATTTGGCAAAGTGGGCTACATGAAACCCGTAGGGCAGGAGTTCGTAGAGATCGATTCCACCACCCGTGTGGATAAGGATGCCCTCCTGTTCAGGGACCTCTTCTCACTTACAGGACCGATCGAACACATGTCTCCGGTCATCTTTCCCAAGGGATTCACCAAGAACTATATCGATGGCAAGGTCTCGTTAGATGCCTTGAAACGAAGGATACAGGATTCCTTCACTAAAATCGTTGAGCAGACACCTGTGGTCCTAGCCGAGGGAACCGGTCATATGGGAGTGGGGGCTATTGCCGATTTAGATAATGCGACCACCGCGAACCTGATGAACCTCCCGATAGTCATCGTGGCATCTGGGGGCCTTGGCTCCTCATTTGATACGATCGCTTTGAACAAGTATGTCTGCGATCGTCTTGGCGTGAGAATTGCAGGAGTCATCCTCAATCGAGTCCTTGATGATAAACGTGAGATGATCGTAGATTATATGGGGCGTGCACTCGAGCGATGGGATATCCCCCTCATTGGGACGATACCTTTCAGTCAGATCCTAGCTGACCTCCGTATGGACGATTATGCACAACTGTTCAAGGTTCCACTCATCACCGGTCTTTCCCATCGATATCGATACTTCGAACATGTGCGGCTGGTAGCAACGAGCAACGAAGTATATGAGCAAACGATGAAACGGAGACAGCTCACGATCACCCCTGCAAGTAGAGAGGACATCATCAGATCGACTCTCCAGAAGTACGAGGAGTACAAAAAAGCCGAACACAACATCGATATGGAACCCGGTATCCTCCTAACCGGTAGGTTCCAGCCGAAAGACCGTCTCGTCAGACAGTTGGAGCAAGCGGACATTCCGATGCTCTATGTTCCTGAGAATACGTTTGAGGTGATGAAGCGGATAACTCAGCACACAGCAAAGATCCACATTGAGGATGAACAGAAGGTCCAGCAAGCCATCCAATTGGTAGAATCCAACATCAACTTGAATAAGCTTCTAGATAGACTCGACATCTGATAGCCTGGTGCTGATTGCCCAACGAAGCGAGTGCAGGAAACGAATGCGCAGCTAGCATACTTCTCATTCATGAGAGAAAAGAGAAAGCCGCATGTCCTGGAGTGTCTTGGACAGCGGCGATCTCAGGAGAGTTACCTCGTATGTGGTTAGAGACTGTCGAAGAAGTCGCTCATCACCGGCTGCAGTTTCTTTCTGGAATAACCAAGATTTGCCTGAGCGTAGAGTGCTGTGTTAGCTTCGACCGATCCATCAATCTTTGACAACCCAAGATCACTGCCCTCCAAGAAAGCAAGTAACTTTTTCCGAAGCGCTTCATCTGCACAATAGACAACCAACTCTCTGGTGAACTGAGGCTGAGTGTAGGCATTCATAGCGATCAGAACATCAAGGTTGCACGCAGATGCATAGGTTGCCAGGGAGCTGGAAAGCTGAGCATCTTTCTGCAACCAGTCTTTCACCGAAAGGAGGACCGATGCGAAACCGACATTCTGGTCTCCTAGCTTCCACTCCTTGTAATCCTTCCGAAGAAGATCGGCAGAATCGAGAGAAGAGACATTGAACTTCTCTTCCTGCAGTTTATCAAACAGCTGCTTTCGATTTGCGCCTGTCAGGTTAAGCAGCGCATCGACCACGTTTCGATCCTGATCGGTTGCACGCTGTGCTTCTGGATCCAGATTGACCGTATCAAGGAGAATCGTACCGAGGAGCAGTACAGCTGAACCCTCTTCCAATACTTCAGGTCTTTGCAAAAGCGCCTCAGCGACTAGCGTAGCTGCAGAACCCACCGGAGTGATCGTTTTGGAAGCTCCGGCATAGAGTTGCTCATCTTTGTGATGGTCGAGAATCTCGACTACGGTCTGCTCAAGATGGCCTTGATTTGAAGCCAGCTTGTTGTGGTCGACAAGGACGAGCTCCAGTTTTCCTGCCTGGTTCAATACACCGAGATCGATATCTTCGGCGAACAAGAGCCAGTCGGTCTCGATTCCCGCATGGGAAAAGAGGAATGCGGCTTCAGTACGTAATTTGAAGTCATCCCGTGGAATGTTGATCATCGGGATGTAGACCCGTGTATCATCGGCTGGGGCTGACATCGCTTTATAGTATGCATAGATCACAGCTGATCCCATCGAATCCAGATCGGCGGCTTCGTTACCCATGACTACCTGAATCTTCTCTGCAGTAAGCATGGCGGTTTTCGCTTGTTCCAAATAATTCTTCAAATCTTTAACACCTGGGGATAAAGTCATTATGGACCCTCCTAATTCTAGTACTGGTATCATCGCTCGAGAGACTGAAACCTGTCAAGTTTTTCGGCCTACTTCAAGTATAAAAAATTCTTTTAGAAGGTATAAGAGAAATTTTTAACTTGCTATATTAAATAGAGATAAAAATTCATAATGGTCATGATTAAGTAAATTTATTGGACATGGGCAGGTTTCAACAGTATGATAACACGCCTGGACATACAGTGGCGGTAACGCACATTCTACGCATGATACGCATCGCCGATCCCCTGATGCCCACGACAAGGAATATGTACAGATCGTGCTTGTATCCCGAGTCATCCATAGTCACTTCAACACACCAGGAAAGGTAAGGAGCTTGTTATGAAAAAAGAGAAAAGCGGTGCATTGTTCACATCCAAGGCGAAATCTCTACAGTTGGAAATGGAGCAGTATTTTGAACTGATCGACGAAGGAGCGATGATGCTCGAAGATGGTCTGGCAAAATATCTTGCAGGAAATCTGGAATTGTTTGAAGAGACTATCAAAGAGATCGATCGAGTGGAGCATGAAGCAGATAATCTGCGAAGGCAGATCAAACATCGATTGTATGTGGAAATGCTCATTCCCGACTCCCGTGGTGATGTGCTCGGCCTTCTCGAGACGTTGGACAATGTCTTGGACAGCACAAAACATGTAGCGATCAGCATCAGTATCGAAAAACCAGAGATCAAGGCTTTTCTCAAAGAAGATTTTCTAGAACTCGTTCGAACGACTGTCCTTACCGTGCGTGAACTCACCTTAGCGGTACGAGCCTTCTTTAGACAGAATTTTCGGGTATCGGAACATCTTGACAAGGTCCACTTTTGGGAATCTGAGAATGACAAGATTGAGGATAGGATAAAGAGAAAAGCCTTTGAGAGTGAGGAGATCGTTCACTTCAGTAAACGGGTACACATGCGTTATTTCGCTGAACGAATCTCAAAGATCGCTGATGAATCCGAAGAGGTTGCTGAGCGTCTTGCCGTATATAGCATCAAGAGAAGCATGTAAGGAGGCTCTGGCATGGAATTGACTGGATTGTTGTTTCTATCGAGCGGCCTCTACATGGGGTGGTCCCTCGGTGCCAACGATGCCGCCAACATATTTGGCACGGCTGTTGGAACCAGGATGATCAGGTTTCGCACTGCCGCAATCGTCTGCGCCATCTTCATCACCCTCGGAGCTGTGGTCAGTGGAGCTGGTGCAGCAAAAGGATTGGGGGCCATTGGTGCGGTAAATACGCTCGCCGCATCGTTTGTAGTCTCAGGTGCCGCCGCTACCACCGTGTTGCTCATGACTCGGGCTGGATTGCCGGTATCCACGACGCAAGCGATCGTGGGTGCTATCGTCGGCTGGAACCTGTTCACAGGAAATCCAACCGATCAAGCTGCACTTACACGTATCGTGGGAACCTGGGTGTATGGACCGCTCCTCGGTGCTTTGTTCGCCTTCGTTCTATACTTTATCGTTAAGGCTGTTCTCAGAAAGATCGATATCCATATGATTATGCTCGACAAGTATACCCGTACCGCATTGATCCTTGCCGGAGTCTTCGGATCGTATAGTCTCGGAGCGAACAATATGGCAAATGTCGTGGGTGTGTTCGTTCCTGCCTCTCCGTTCAATGACTTTCAGGTGTTCGGTTTTACCTTCAGTGGAATACAGCAGCTCTTCCTTCTTGGTGGGTTAGCTACGGCAGTGGGTGTGGCAACGTATTCAAAAAAGGTCATGATGACCGTTGGTTCCAATCTCTATAAGATGTCTCCTGTGTCTGCTACCATCGTAATCGTTTCGACTGCTCTGGTGTTGTTCCTCTTTGCGTCTCAGGGGCTCAAGGATTTTCTCGTCTCTATGAACTTGCCTAGCTTTCCTCTTGTTCCGGTCTCTCAATCGCAGGCTGCGGTTGGATCGGTTATCGGTATCAGTCTTGCTAGGGGAGGGAAGAATTTGAATCTGAAGCTCCTGCGTAATATTTTCATGGGTTGGATTACTACTCCCGTGGTGGCAGCTGTCATCTCCTTGATTTCACTGTTCATCATGCAGAATGTGTTTATGCAGTCGGTGAATATGTAAAGAATCAAGCAGGGTAGAATGCCACATTTCCACGTTCACCTTGCTTCTCGGGTACTAGGATGCACATCTTCGTGAATTCCGCCGCAAAAGCCTCCTCGTTCACCTGCATTCTAGGGGTGTTCAGAGGGGGCTGTATGGTGGAAGGCTGTTTACCTAAGTCATTGATGATACTTGGATCAAGACGGTTTGGACGACATAACTCTAGGCATCGTGTGATTATTCTGCGATAGACATGGTCGACGATGCGAGCTAACCGCTATGTCTTGTTTGAATGAACGATTCCAATACCCGTAGTATGTTCAGGACACAGGAGGCAAGCATCCTTCTCAGTCATTGCGAGGCACCGTTAGAGCTCTTTCCTCTTCGTCCATAAATCAGCAGGGAAAGGAAATATGATCTGATCAAGGTGTATGTAGAGATGAAGCGACGATAGTTCATATTCTAAAAAGGGTCGCTCGGTTGCCATATCTCCTGAT
>Ga0334899_1003134_pt1 | contig 11919 bp, 9 predicted proteins | sample GraSluR3_MG_FD_207219 | JGI IMG/M metagenome (GOLD analysis project Ga0334899, IMG submission 207219) | Sludge microbial communities from methane-producing bioreactor in Wageningen University, Netherlands - Granular Sludge_8_08-R3 | ecosystem: Engineered > Bioreactor > Anaerobic > Unclassified ... | reverse complement strand
AGAAACCTTAAAACCCGAAGGATTATGGTAGAAAAAACAATGGCAATTTACGTTTTTCTCGACGATATTTTCAAATTTTCGGGGCATAAAGAGCCCGAAAATCGCCGAGTAAGCGATGCGGAGGTCATCACCACGGTGCTGATCGCTGGCATGTATTTTGGTGGTAACTTCGAGCGCGCGTTGAGCTTCGTCAGAGGGACCGGGCTTATTCCGAATATGCTGGGTAAGAGTAGGTTTAATCGTCGGGTCCATGGGGCTAGTTATTTGATGGTGGAAACGTTTCGCCAGCTGGCCACTACAATTAAGCGCCTGAACATCGAATCGGAGTATGCCATGGACAGCTTTCCCGTTCGCGTGTGCGACAACATCCGCATCAAGCGTTCCAAGCTGGTTAGAGGGCTCGAATACAGGGGCTATAAGCCCTCGAAAAGGGAGTACTTCTATGGCTTCACCGTGCAGGTAATCGCTACGGTGGATGGTATTCCCGTCGAATTCGCCATCACCCCAGGGCATATGCATGACAGCGAGGGAATGCGCCACCTGTGCTTTGATTTGCCTGAAGGCAGCAGGGTATACGCTGACAGCGGCTATACAGACTATCTGCATGAGGATGACCTGTATGAAGCGCTGGGGATAAAGCTCTTGACCGCCAGAAAGTCCAATTCCAAGCGCAAGCGTGAACCGTGGGAGGAATTTCTTGTATCGCATTACAGGAAAGGCATTGAGGTCGTGTTTAGCGATATTAACAAACTGTTCCCTCGGAGAATACATGCAATCACTCCGGAAGGTTTTATTTTAAAGATAATAATGTTCATTCTAGCATATGTATTTACTAAAATCAACTAGCAACTTAAATTAAGTAGTTTTTTATCAGGATAGCATTAATCATTATGTGTTTAATAATCTATTATTCAAAGGTTTGTGTTTTTTTACACTTGTTGCCAACGGCTGGGGGTGTGGCAAGTGTGGGAGAGCGTGTTACGTTTTCGTCCCCCGATGAAAACGCCCGAGCAGGCGAAACCGCTCTGAAGTTCCAACATCAACCCACATTGGCTACACCCCTTGTTGTAACCAGTTGATTTTATCTTAGTAGGGTCTCAATTTCTTGTTTTAATTTCGGAAGGTGTCTTACAATTGTTCCCCAAATAATCTCATTGTCTATCTTATCATAACCGTGGATTACACGATTCCTCATATTGACAATTTGCTTTTTGCTGGAAATATCAATTGTAGAATCAATTTTTTCAATACGATTCATTGCTTCACCAATAATTTCAAATTCTCTTTCTACAGCCCTTCGAAGCATTTTGTCAGCATTGTAGATATTGAAATCTCTTTTTTCTCCAAGATAATTTTCAATCGATTCAATTGATTCTTTTATGTCGTAAAGAAATTTTCTAATCTCAAGCTTCATATATTGGAGTCTTGGTTTGATTAATTGATTCAATAAAATATGGATTTCCCAAAGATTTGTCTGTAACTAAGTCAACAGGTCGCTTGAATATAGTCTCAAAGTTTTCAACTAATTTAAAATACGTGTCGGCATAATCTCCGTAATCCATTGGTTTCAATGAGATTAATAAGTCTATGTCGCTGTTTTCATTAAATTTTTCTGTGCATACAGAACCAAATGCATGTAAAGATTTCACATTGTATTTTAAACACAATGCCTTTAAGTTTTCAAGATTGTCTATCAATATTCTATGCATAACTTATTATTTATCCTTACAAAAATAGTCTTTTTATGAATGATATGCAAGTCATCTCTTTTACAATTGGTTACAACTTACTTATCTATGCACTAAAAGTGCATTTATCAATCCATTTTGGTCGGCATTGTGCTCTTTTAGTTACCGTTTAACAAAGGTAAAATTTTACTACATATCGTCAAATGGTGATTTGATCTTTTGTGAATTTTGCTGTGAAGCATGGGTGTAAACACCTGTAGCCCGACCGCTTTTATGACCAGGTAGCAACCGGATAAACGCTTCGAGCAGGTATTCGGAACTGCTGTTCACATTGCTGCCGGTCGGCTGGCTTCGCCGGGCTCCCCGCCGGCTGGCGGGTAGGTTCATGGAGTGTCGGGGTTTTATGCCCAAAAACATTTCAGGGCTAATCCTACCCCTCGTCCGGAGTAGGTTGAAGCATGCCAGCCCTGAACATCCTATAAGTGGGCAAAATTTCTGCTAGCTGAAGCGTTCCTTCCAGGATTGGTACTTCAAGCTAACCTCGTTTTCCCAAATTGGATCGGTAATTTTCTTGTAATCCTTTGAATAGGCATCTAAAAAATTACAAACATCGGGGTTAGAAATCACCTCGTAGCTGCTGTTGTAGGAAGGCCTGGCGTTGTGCTGCTTAACAACATCCCTTAAAACCTGGGGATTATCAATTAGAGCGCATGGGGTGAGAAGGTTCTTATTCTCACAATAGGGTTGGGCATCCTGAATTGCCTTGAAAAATGGGGATTGTATAACGTCAAGCAGCTTTTTATCCTTAATGTTATCCACCGAAAACTGCAGGAAAACGCATGGCTCAACATCGCCCTTGCAGTTGATGTGGAAGTATCCCCTGTGCCGTCCGCCGGCAAGACATCCGCCCACAATTGGACCATCGTTCCAGAAATCGCCGATAAAAATTGGCTTGGTATTCCTAATCTCCTTAGTCCGCTGCCTGATGAAATTTCTTTGCTCGGGAGTTGCCATGAGCGAAACGTTGGGCTTACGGCCAATAGGAACGTACTGGAAGTACCAGCCAAACACACACCCCTTTTGAATCATCAGGTCAACAAATTCGTCCGACACCAGCAATTCGGAGTTGAGCCGTGTTGGTGTAACAGAGTACCCGAATACAACACCTGCCTCGCGCAGGTTGTCCATGCCATCCATCACCTTTTTGAAAACGCCATTCCCCCTACGGGCATCCGTTTCCTTTTCGAACCCCTCCACCGAAATTGCCGGTGCCACGTTGCCCAGCCTTGCCAACTTTTGGGCCATGTCCTTGGTTAGCAGCGTGCCGTTGGTGTAGGTTTGGAAAAACATATCGCTATGCTTCCTGAAAATATCGAGCAGGGGAGGCCACGTGTAGGGTTCCCCACCTGATATGGTGATAAAGTACATGCCCAGCTCTTTGGCCTCGGTAAAAATACGGTCAACCAGCTCGAATGAAAGGTCTTCCGACCTGGTGTACTCCCCTGCATAGCACCCCTTGCAGTTGAGGTTGCACTTTGCCGTTGGGCTAATAACAAAAAACCACGGCATACCAATCCCCAGCTCCCGCTTCAGCTCTTCCTGCCTTTGCCTTCCGGTAACCCCCGCATTGATGAAAAAATTCTCAACTATCCGCTTACGGCTCTCCTTCGATATTCTTCTAAATGTGCTTTTGGCCAGCTCGGTTGCGGGATGTTTCTCCTCAAATAGCTTCTTAATCTTTTCTGCCGTAAACCTCACCCTTTCGTCGGTAACCCCTCTCATGAGGTGCCGTTGCGAAAGCTCAACCATTCTAATCAGCTTTTCGTCCGATAGATTTGAAGCCAGCCTAACCATCCGGGTTAATGCTCTCTTCTTTAAAAGTTCTGCTTTCATGGCTTAAAAAATTAATGAGACAAAATATTTTAGGAATAGCTTTTTAAAAAATCTGCATTGAATATGGAAAATTCAAACCATCCCTTTATTTTATGAGCCTTAAACGTGTTCAAAAGGTACTGAATAAAACCATATAAAACCATAGGCATCCAACCTTTTTAACATAATTTTTATTTTTATTATGGATACTCAATGCGTTGCCTAAAATAATCACAATTAGCTATATAATAGGTCGTTATGTAAGATTTCGAGAAAACAGCAGATTTATCACTATATCATTGGGCTATGTCAAAATAGGTGTAACATTGAGCATTCATTTCTATAAAAAAATGCTTCGAACTCTGTAAATGTCTTTTATGATTATCCGCTATAATGCCTATGACAAATGAGCTGATTAAAATGACACGTCATTGCGAATCCGCCAGCCGGCGGATGAAGCAATCTTTTAATTAGCAGGATTTTATAGATTGCTTCAACCCTCAAAGCACGAGGGTTTGACTTCCTTGAGCACTTCGTGGTTCGCAATGATGCAAAGGCTTTAGGTGTCATAACGGGCAATCATTATGTCTTTTTCATGGCAAACACTTTTTATGACAATGGAATTGTAGCGCATTATATACTTTGCAAGGGTTTAAATACACCACACCTCGCCAAGTTACAAAAGCTAACCAAAGTTTTGAGAGATTTGAATTTGCAATAGGGCAATACAATATTAGGCTACGTGTCAGCGTCAATTAATACCTATTAACACCGAACCATGCTTTAAAAAGATAACCGTAACCCAAATCCACTTCCGAACAAATAGCCTAGCCATAAACGATAAAGCCATTTTTTTCATACATTTGTGAGCTGCAATAAGCAGATTGTTAATTCACAAATAATTTCAGTTTCAATGAAGATTTCGTACAGCTGGCTAAAGGAGTATATCGATGTAAACCTCACCCCCCAAGAGATATCGGACATACTAACCTCCATAGGTCTTGAGGTTGAATCGCTTGAGAAAGTAGAGGCGGTGAAAGGTGGTTTAAAAGGGGTTGTGATTGGCCAGGTACTTACCTGCGCAAAGCACCCCGATGCCGATAAGCTAAGCATAACCACCGTAAACATTGGCAAAACAGAACCCCTTAACATTGTTTGCGGTGCACCCAACGTGGCCGCAGGACAAAAGGTAATGGTGGCCACCGTTGGCACCACGCTGTACTTTAACGACAGCGAGCTCACTCTGAAAAAAACCAAGATTAGAGGTCAATTATCAGAAGGGATGATTTGCGCCGAGGATGAGCTGGGGCTTGGAACCTCGCACGATGGCATCATGGTGCTCCCCTCCGATGCCCCAATAGGAACACCTGCCTCCGATTTTTTTAATCTTGAGGATGATTACCAGTTCGAGATTGGGCTAACCCCCAACCGCATCGATGCCGCATCGCACTTTGGCGTTGCCCGCGATTTGGCTGCGTACCTAAATCTAACTAAGGACACCAAGGCCACAAAGCCTTCGGTTGATCATTTTAAAATTGATAGCAACAACCTACCTATCCCTGTTGAGGTGAAAAACGCTGAGGCTTGCCCACGATACAGCGGTATAACCATTAGCAACGTTAGGGTTGGGCCATCGCCCGAATGGTTGCAGAAGCGCCTTCGCTCCATTGGGCTTAGCCCAATAAACAACGTGGTGGATGTCACCAACTTTGTGCTGCACGAGGTGGGACAACCCCTTCACGCCTTCGATGCCGATAAGATTGAAGGGAAAAAAGTAGTTGTTGGAACGCTTCCACAGGATAGCCCGTTCACCACGCTTGATGATGTTGAGCGAAAGCTAAGCAGCGAAGACCTAATGATTTGCAACACCACCGAGGGTATGTGTATAGCCGGTGTATTCGGAGGGAATAAATCGGGGGTTAACGAGGGCACCAAAAACATCTTCCTCGAGAGCGCCTACTTTAACCCTGTGTGGATTCGCAAAACGGCCAAAAGGCATGGCCTTAGCACCGATGCTTCGTTTCGTTACGAACGTGGTGCCGACCCCAACATCACCATATGGGCCCTTAAGCGTGCAGCTTTGCTTATAAAAGAGGTTACCGGTGGGGATATATCATCGGAGATTGTTGATGTGTACCCAAACCCCGTGGAGAACTTCAGGGTGGAGCTAAGCATCGATTACACAACCAAGCTCATAGGAAAAAACATACCCAAGGAAACCATTAGGCAAATTCTTACCGGGCTTGATATAGCCATTGAGGCTGAGAACGATGATATGTTAAGCCTAAGCATTCCGCCCTATCGTGTCGATGTTCAGCGCCCTGCCGATGTGGTGGAAGAAATACTCCGAATCTACGGATACAACAACGTGGAAATATCGAACAAGGTGAACAGCACCCTGGCGCACAGCACCAGACCCAACAAACAAATGGTTACCAAGCTCATATCCGATACGCTAACAGGCATTGGGATGTACGAGATTATGTGCAACTCGCTTACCAAAAAGGCATACTACGACAAGCTTAAAACTTACCCAACAGAAAATACCGTTGAGATTATCAACCCCCTGAGCACCGACCTAAATGGCCTACGACAAACCTTGCTGTTTGGTGGGCTGGAATCGGTAATCTACAATATCAACAGAAAAAAGGGCAACCTTAAGCTATACGAGTGGGGCAACTGCTACACATTCGACAAGACCAAGGAAAGCTACGAGGTAGCCCTAAAGGCTTACAACGAGGACATGCGTTTGGCGCTATGGTTAACGGGTGACGATACCGAGGAGAGCTGGATGAAAAAGCAGGAGAAGGTTACCTTCTATCATCTTAAGGCTAAAGTATTTAACATTCTCGACAAGCTGGGTATTGACACTAACAGCTTAAACCTGAGCGAGGCACCAAGCGATATTTTCGAGTACGGCATAAGCCTTGTTATCAATGGCAAAACCTTGGGTTACCTTGGAATGGTTTCGAAGAGGATTTGCAAAGATTTTGATATTAAGCAGGAGGTGTACTTTGCTGAGCTTGAGTGGGAGTCGCTATTTAAAATGGCGAAGAAAAATAGGGTGCAGTTCAACGAGATACCTAAATACCCAGAGGTGCGCCGCGACCTAGCCCTGCTCGTTAACGAGGATGTGACCTTTGCACAGATTAAGGAAGTTGCTCAAAAATCGGAGCGCAAGCTCGTAAAGGATATCAACCTATTTGATGTGTACAAAGGTGCGAACCTGGGCGAAGGAAAAAAATCGTACGCCGTATCGTTTATCCTACAGGACGATAGCAAAACCCTTACCGACAAACAGATTGATAAGGTGATGAATAATCTTATTGGTGCTTTCGACAGGGATTTGGGGGCGCAGATTAGATAGAAGGAATTAGCTCATATTCATACGCAAATGCCAAAGGGGATTAAACAAAACTCCTTTGGCATTCGTTTTTTAACCCAAATTTGTCATTAGCGATTCTTTTTCTAATGACCGCCATTAGAAAAATACACAGCTTATGGGATGATTATATGGGTGTAAATTTGACAAATCGATGAAGAAAAACTAAAAAATTTGCAAGCATTTATGCTTACAAATTTAGTTTTTCTAAATCATCTTGTCCCGATTCTTCGGGAGGGTTAAACCCAGCTAAGCCATTAGTTCTCAAAACTCCTAATGTCTAATCTGGGTTTAAAAAACAATACCAAGCCAAAAACAGCTATTACGCATATTTTCGAATTGGCATAAGCAAACTTTTTGAATAACTTTGATTTGCACAATTAAAAATACACATGAGGCAATTTACTCTATTCGGAAAGAAGGCTTCACCGCATGATCCGCTTTCACTAATCAAAGGCGATATCACAACCCTAGGTGTTGATGCCATTGTGAATGCTGCGAACACCTCGCTACTTGGGGGTGGCGGGGTTGATGGGGCAATCCATAGGGCTGCAGGTCCTGAACTGCTCAAGGAGTGTAAAACCCTTGGCGGATGTCCAACGGGCGAAGCCCGAATTACAAAAGGCTACAATCTCCCAGCATCGTACGTAATACATACCGTTGGCCCAGTATGGCACGGGGGCCACAGTAACGAAAAAGAGCTGCTGCAGAATGCATACATCAATAGCCTTAAGCTGGCGAAAGAGTATAAGCTAAGCTCTATTGCTTTCCCGAACATAAGTACGGGGGTATACGGTTTTCCAAAACAGCTTGCTGCACAAATTGCAGTCGATAGCGTAGCATCTTACCTAAAGAAGAACAAATACCCAAAGGCGGTTGTGTTTGTTTGCTTTGACGATGAGAACTACGCCCTGTACAGAGACCTTTTAAGCGTAGATTAAAATCTCGATTCTGCTTCAAACATTTATGGATAAAAGTGATTCGAGAACCTCTGACCCATCATCAAACTGGCATTTTTTGAATTAAAAAACTAGCAACTGCTCTATCATGTTTCTACAATCTTTCTAAACAGACTTTACTTCCTAAGAGCAAAAAAACAATAAGCCCTGCTTGCCAATGGCGATAAAGTGGTTACATTTGAACCAATATTAGCCCCAATCCAAAACTAGCTTAAATTGCTAATAATGTTTTGTGTATTGATAATGCCATTTGATATATTGTACAACAGTGGGGCAAAGCAAATCGATTGATCTATGCATCAACAGGGTTTAGCTTTAAACAGAATAGTAAACTTACTTAACAACATAAAGATGAAAAGGATTACCACCCTAATAGCCCTTGCTGCTCTATTTTGCTCGCCCTTATCTGGGGTTGGAGTAGAATCGGACAGTATTCCACAGAAAGAGGAAAGCACCCTAATATATAAGATAAACATCATGGAGGACATCATGCCCTCATCATGGCGATATATTCAACGGGGGTTTGCCGAAGCAGATGAGCTTAACGCTGAGATTATTCTTATCCACCTAAATACCTATGGAGGGTTGGTGAATATGGCCGACTCCATTCGCACCAAAATACTAAACAGCCCAAAGCCCGTTTGGGTGTTTGTCGACAACCAGGCAGCCTCGGCAGGAGCCCTAATCAGCATTGCCGCCGACAGCATCTACATGCGTCAAGGCGCTAGCATTGGTGCGGCCACCGTGGTTGACCAAACGGGTGCAGCAGCACCCGACAAGTACCAGTCGTTCATGCGGAGCATCATGCGGGCAACGGCTGAGGCCAAAGGGAAAGTTCCTGTTATTGAGAATGGCGATACCGTATATAAATGGCGCCGAGACCCTAGGATTGCCGAAGCCATGGTTGATCAATCAATTTATATTGAGGGAGTTGTTGATACCGGCAAGATACTAACCTTCACCACCGAGGAGGCCATTCGATGGGGTTTCTGCGAGGGCAAAGCCGAATCGGTTAGTGAGCTCATTAGCAATGTGGGCATAACCGAGTATAAGCTGGTTGAGTTCAAACCCACCACCATTGATAAGCTCATTGGGCTGCTCACTAGCCCAGTTGTTTCAGGACTACTTATCATGCTCATTGTTGGGGGTATATACTTTGAGCTACAGACCCCTGGTGTTGGGTTCCCCATAGCTATCTCAATTCTTGCAGCCATTCTATACTTTGCCCCATTGTATATCGATGGGCTTGCCGAGAATTACGAACTGGTAATCTTTATAATAGGTATAATCCTTATCGCTGTAGAGATTTTTGTAATACCCGGATTTGGTGTGGCAGGCATTAGCGGAATAATACTAGTGATCGTTGGCCTAACCGTGGCTATGATTGACAACGATATCTTTAGGGATGCACGCCCCTTTGCTTGGGTAGAGATTCTTAAACCGCTTGCTCTGGTGGGATTCTCACTTCTCTCGGGCCTTATCCTATCAATCATCCTGAGCAAAAGGCTTATTACTTCACCTACTTTCCCATCGTTAATGCTGGGCTCGAGCCTGAGCCAAGAGGATGGTTACGTGAGCATCGACAAGCATCAAAAGGATATGCTGGGCAAGGTGGGAATTGCCAACACCGTGTTGCGCCCCTCGGGAAAGGTAGAGATTGATGATGAAATTTTTGATGCTATCTCAGAGGATGGGTTTATCAATAAGGGCGATAAGGTTAAGGTTATAAAGGATGAGGCGGGCCAAATTTATGTGATGCGTAACGAGTAAAAAGATCATTACCTATTGCGCTCCCCTACCCGATCGGTATAAGAATCCAGGGTCGAAATTCTCGGTTGGTGGCTGAACCGGCAATGGAGCTCTCTCCCGTCTTGGGTTTCGAGCATCAATGTCGGGGGTATAAACCCAATATCCATCTGCAAAGCGAAACCCATCGAACGATAAATCGGGGACGTAGTACTGGAAATTCCCAGCATAGGTAGGCTGCATAGGGGTTAGGTGACTGCTAACTATCATGCTATTATCGCTATCCCACCGAAGAATCATTGTGGCACGCGATGAGTACTCAAAAATCACTCGGCTTATCATCCTGTCCTTAAGCTTTATGATGGGTGCACCAAAAACAGGGATTCCATTCTCTAGGGTAATAACCTCTACTATACGTTTCGACGAGAAGATATTGTTAAGGTCAACACCCAGCAATGTATAGTATGCTTTCCCTTGATGTTGCCGCGTAATTAGCTCATAATATAGTGCGCCAAACCACTTGCTGGGTGTTCCAACATCCAAATGTGGTGATTCAAATTCAGCTCGTTTATCCTCCAGCTCAAACACTTGCACACCCTCATCTTGCTTAACCATAATAAAACCAAAGTACTGTTGCAACCCTCTGGGCAAAGGCAAATTCCAAGTAAAGACCCGCAAAACATTATCAGCCGATTTTTGCTTCCCGACGTTCACCAACGAATCAAACGGGTAATCGAAAGCACCCTCAGCTTGCAGAGCTATCTTAAACTGTTTTAAAAACTCTTGGTTTATCAAGCTCTTGTCTGCCTGATTGGTCTCCTCAACCAATCTACTTAACAACACCTGCAATTCCTTTTCATGCTTTGGTAATAAGCCAACCGAGTCAGATGCAATTGAGCTGCCTATGCAAAATGTTAAGACCATGAAAATAAAACTATATGCTTTGAACATATTTACCTATATGTATGTTTACAACCAAGTACATTACAAATCCAATGCAATTATCATGAATTTAAACGACTTTTTCAAAAGAATATTTTCAATCCGACTGCTATTGGGGCTAGCCATTGGGGGGGCTCTAGGTTATGCTTACTATCACTTCATTGGCTGTAGAGGGGGAAGCTGTCCAATGTGGGCCGACCCCTGGCGCAGTACGCTTGTAGGCATGGCCTTTGGTGGAATCTTACTTTTTGACACCTCCAAAAAGAAGTCTAAAGAGAATCAAGAGCTTCAAGAATAACCCCACAAACATCCTCAATCTCCTGTTCAGCTATAATCAGGGGGGGGGCAATTCTGAAAGCGGTATCGCAAAACAAGAACCAATCCGTAAGGAAACCTGTATCAAGCCCCTGCTTAATAAGCTGCTGAACCTTACCAAACGAGCCAAGTTCAACCGCCATGAAAAGGCCATGGGAACGAATGCCCTTAACCTGCGGATGATTACTTAGGAGCTTAAGGAATAGCTGAGCCTTTGCTTCAACGCCATCGAGTAAATTACCACTCGTTAAAACATCAATGGAAGCTAATGAGGCAGCACATGAAACGGGATGACCTCCAAAGGTTGTAATATGACCTAGCGGAGGGTTATTCGTAAGACAATCCATAATTCCTTTTGACGAGATGAAAGCGCCTAAAGGCATTCCCCCACCAAGGGCTTTGGCAAGCAATAGTACATCGGGCACTACCCCATACCTTTCAAAGGCAAACATTTTCCCTGTTCGCCCCATGCCTGTTTGAATCTCATCAAAAATAAGCAACGCCCCCATTTGTGTGCACCTTTCTCGGAGAGCAATCAGGTAATCGGTGGTGGCTGCAATAATGCCAGCTTCACCCTGTATGGGCTCAATAACCACGCAGGCTGTTTGCCTTGTGATTCTATCCAAATCATCAAAACAATTTATATCGATATGGTGTACCCCCGGCAACAAGGGTCGATAAGAACGTTTAGGCCCCTCGTTCCCCATTAAGCTAAGCGCTCCATGGGTGCTTCCGTGGTATGCATTTCGCATCGACACTACTTCGGGCCTACCCGTGTATCGCTTGGCCAGCTTAACGCCTCCCTCAACGGCTTCGCTACCCGAATTAACAAAGTACACGCTCTCGAAATTTGGGGGTAACAATTTGACAATAGCATGTGCAAGCTTAACCTGCGGAGCCTGCACGAGCTCGCCGTAAACCATTAGGTGCATATACTTTGCGGCTTGCTCCGATATGGCGCTTACCACCGCTGGGTGCGAATGGCCAACATTACTTACTGAAACGCCAGAAATTA
>Ga0334899_1003131_pt1 | contig 11921 bp, 20 predicted proteins | sample GraSluR3_MG_FD_207219 | JGI IMG/M metagenome (GOLD analysis project Ga0334899, IMG submission 207219) | Sludge microbial communities from methane-producing bioreactor in Wageningen University, Netherlands - Granular Sludge_8_08-R3 | ecosystem: Engineered > Bioreactor > Anaerobic > Unclassified ... | reverse complement strand
TCCTTCGGCATATTGTTTATCGAAGTTTTCCATCATCTCTGCATAACATTCCTCGCAATATGGATCGAATGTATCAGCGCATTCTTTACCGCAACTATCACAAATCATCTTTACCTCTCCTCTGATAACGTCTGCTGACCTTTCAGTTTCAGGATCCACTCACGGAGATACTTAATCTCTTCCTCCTTTCTCCGGATCTGTTTTTCATATCCTGCTATGATCTCGTCTTCATATAGTGGCATTTACATCACCCTCTATCATACGATTACCATCTGATGTTGAATCTGATCCTGATACTTCACAATATGAGCATCGCACTGATGCCGGGATGGGGTGGTTGTATCAACTGAATCAATACCCCATCTATCCATGATTGTCAGACCTTCCCAAGTCCCAACACGCCCCACATGGCATTTTAGTCCTTGATGATGGGCTACATCAGCCCAATGTATAGCGGTGCGATATTTCCAATCAATCGAACCGCCAACAAAGATTCCGTCGTAATTTTCCAGATTAAAGAAAATGTCATTGATTCTCATACCATCTTGAACTGCTAAATATCGTGGTTGCGGCAGGTTATGAACAACTGATTGAGAATATCTGAAAGAATCCATGCCCCCACAAACAATATCAGGAACTACAAGAAAATCAAAATCAGGATATTTTTCAATCAGTTTTAGGAATGGTTCTATCTTATATGGTTTGTTGTTTTTCCAAGCTGAAAATGCACCATTGTCAAGGAAGTAAGACCCGCTCGGAACATTCCGGTGGTTGTCTGGTGTAAGAACCCAGCCACAGTGATGATCTTGTGCGAAAGCATGGACCTTTTTTGATCCAACAATACCAAGATATATCTTCATCTTTACATCACCCTCTATCCTGTCACCTGCTCTTCCTGCAGCTTCTTCCACTCGCTGCAGGACTCCCGCCACGGGCGCGACGGGCAATGATGCTCGAACCGGCAATAGTCGATCCGGGCAATTTCGTCTGGTGTGTACCCCATCAATACTACCTCTGCACCATCGCAGCAACCCGCCCACGGGACGCCAACACCGTCTCAATCCTGCTCTTTGGCGCATCCTCGATCACCGGATCACCTACACGGTATTCCTCATACGTGTGGGTGTCGGAATAGAACGAACATGCAACCCACGTCCCACGAGCGTTTGTGGTGGTCACGCACAGCTCGCCGTTAACCAGGACATCAATAGTATACTCACCGGCAGGTAACACCGGCAACACCATCACACCGTCGCCACCGTCAACCACGAACCCGGTAAAGTCCATGAATACGTGTGTTTCGTCGGCATACGGCAGACCGGAGATAACCATAGTATACTGCTCGTCTGGCGTTATGTCACCCATGTCGAGGTATCCTACACTATCACCGTTCCGTCCCCAGGCAACACCATACCCTGCCCACCCGTTGGCAAAAATCAGCGACCCGACACGGAACTCCGACAGGTCGTAAAACACCACGACATCATCAATCGCAACCGTTGAAGATATCCCATCGCCGGTCCAGGTCATGATCTCCGGTGTCTCAACCATCCCGTCGATGTGGATCGACACCTCGTCGCCGGAAGACAAATTGCAAAACTCAAATACTGATACATCAGTCTGTTCCACCGTTGTTGCCGAAACACCGGCAACGCCAGCACACGCGGCGATGACGAACACCACCGATACGAAAAATCTCACCTCTTTCATGATAAGATACATCGCGTCAAAACAATAAAAACTTACCTACACACATACCAACCAACATTTAATATACCCGAACCAACATACCAATATTCCAATGAACTGTAAATTCTGCGGTCACGACGACTGCATCAAATACGGGTTATATAAGACGCCAAACGGCGTTTACCAGCGGTATCGGTGCAACAAATGTTACCGGACATTTGTCTGCGTCGATGAAGAAAACGAGGTGGAACAGGTATGAGCGAGTATTGGGAACGGATCCCACAAAAACGAAAACAACCAAAACCACGACGACAACAGTATGTCGAAGAAGAAGACGATTTCGACCGCGATGTTGACCTGTATGACGACGCTCAACGGGTCGCACCGAAAGCCACCGAACCGCCGCAACTGACACCACAAGGACAGTTCCGGTTCCCTGAACACCTTGAACGGCGTGGCAACGCCCCAAGACCACGGCAGACCCCCCGGGCAACCCCCGCAACATACGAAACGATGGACCGGATCCAGCAACGCCGGGAGGATATCAAAGCGTATCACGAAGAGAACCCCGAAGATGCCGAAGTCCGGCCTGCACCAAAGAAACGCCGCCGGTTTAAGTTCTCTACCGGGATGCTGGCAGTATTCTTTATCATGTCGATAATCGGGCTGGCGATGGCAGCGATGAACTTCTGGTACGCCCGGGGGATGGAGAACCTGTCAACATCGGTATCGTTTTTACATGCCGAAATCGGGTTAGTGTTCGTTGCGATGATATCCGGGTTTGTCGTGCTGGATATGGGGAATAGGGGGGGTTGAAATGTCAAAAAGTCCCCCAAACCCAAATCGTTGTGAAACTTGCAATTATTATGTTCCCACAAATAGATATGCAGGAAGATGCCATAGGTTCCCACCTCATAAAGGGTACACCCAAGTAGAAAAAGACGATTGGTGTGGCGAATGGAGCATTTCTGGGGAATAAGGGTGGTTGAAATGTCAAAAAACAATTTACAGATTGCGGGGGCAACAATCTTCATATTAGTAGGAATAATCGGTATATTATGCGTCTACATCATTACTGATCATAGTTCTTTGGTGCAACCACAACCCATTGATTACTATTATGAAGGGTATCAAGACGGTCTTGCTGCAACGTGGAACGGGTATACAATCCACGACCATGTTAATGCCGATATTTATGAAATTGGGTATCAACGCGGGCTTAACCAATATATCGCAGAGAGGGTGTATACAAAATGAGCAAACTGTTCTGGCTTGTACCATACCTTGCCGGGGTGTTCCTGGCAGGTATCGCCGCATTTTCGGTGCTGTTCGGCGGTATCACCGACCGAACCGTGCTGCAGGCGGTGTTTGGGGTGATATTCATTGTTGCCGCATACGGGATATATAAAGACATCCAGGCAAAGAAGAGGGAGCAGAAAGGATGATTGGTATGAATTATCGTATGTTTGCGGCATCGGTCCTCGCGGGGTGCGTGATATTAGGGTTTGGAGCCGTTACCTGCATCCTACATAGCGATTATACCACAAACGGGTTGTTCCTAATGGCGGTTGGACCGATGGTTGTATTGGCAGGAACCTACGCATCGGTTGTATTTAAAAAAGGAGAACTGCATGTTTCTTGACAATCATGTGTTGTGGCTATCTGTTGTTGGGCTGGGATTATTCATCTTTTTGATGTTCGGAATGATTGTAGAAAATACCGAATGTGTCATTTTCGGCACGATCATCTTATTAATCGGGCTTATAATGCTCGCTGGATCATGCATATCGTTGCTTGAACCTTCCCAGGAATGGCAAGTGTATTCAGACGAACGAAACGAGTCCTGCAACGAATGTCTCCAAAACCACGGATGGGGCGTCACGGCGGGGGATTACCCCAACATGTCGCCATATATGTATGACCAGTGCCCGGACTGCAGGATGTGTTTCTTCCCATGAAACTCCCAAACCTGTCAGCAAAAATACTGATCCTCGCCGGAATTGTGACGGTTGCCATAGCCTTACGGTTATACCATCTCACCGCCAACCCGCTCTGGATTGACGAGGGGTGGACATTATACGTTTCAACACACGGCTGGATGGAGATCCCGTTTCTTGATGTCCACCCACCGGTGCATTACTGGTTGATCAAGATAGTCACATCGGTTATAGGAACCAGTGAAGCAGCAATCCGGGCAACGTCTGTGGCGTTCGGTGTTGCGGCGGTCGTGATGGCTTACCTGTTCGGTAGGGAGTTTACCGGCCACGACTGGCCAGGATTAGTTGCTGCAGGGATAATGGCGGTCACCCCTGACCAGATATTCCACTCGCAGGACGCACGGAGTTACACGATATGGGTAACAGTCTGGATGGTGTTCATGATATTCTACCTTCGCAGCATGGACCATCCTGACAGTAAACGGGGTTGGGTCATCACCGGTGCGCTTGCGGGGGCGTTGATGTGGGTCCACTACTGGAGCATATTCCCACTCGCGTTCCTGGGAATGTATGCGTTGTGGCGCAACAGGCGGGCGTTGGTCGCACCCGTGTATGGGGTAGCGGTGTTCACCGGTATATTCATCCCGCTCATCCCGATATTCCTGCGTGGCATCTCCATCAAATCCGTTGAGGGGTGGACAATATTCCACCCGTGGAACGTGATCCTACAGAACACGTGGATGGCATTCTCCGGTGGGGACACGGTGGTTGCCATCCTGTTCCTGGTGTTCACCTGCATCGGGTTGTTCCTGTTGCTGGAAAACCGGAAATACGGGATGCGGTTCGAGATCGCAATGGTTCTGTTTGCGTCCACGGTGATCGTGTTCCTCGCATCGTCGCCGTGGTTCATGGTAATTCCCAAATACGCAATGTATCTGGCTCCAATTGTCTACTCGCTTGTAGGGGCGGGCGTATGTGCGATCACCGTGCCGTTTGTCATGCACAACAAGAAACTCGGTGCGATAGTCATTGCACTGGTCATGATCTGTTCGGCGGTCCCGCTGACATCGTATTACGCGGAAACCAACCGTGGCGGGTGGTATGACCACAACAAGGAGCTGACGGCGATCACCAACGGGGGCCCTGTTGCAATCCTCGCCAACCCCGGGTTGTTCACACAATGGGTATACTATTATTCCGGTGAAACGGTGTTGTTCTACAACATGGAACATCTTGAATGGTATGCTCACCGAAGCAACCACGTTCGGGGGTTTGCGAACAACTGTGATGTGCAATACTTCTTTGTCCCGACGGGCGACTTACCAGACGACGTACCGGAAGCGAAACGGATTTATGACTACCTGCAGGAGAACGGCGAATATATCACCACGTATCGCGGGTTTGAAGGGTGGAGAGTGGGATGAACACACCTACACTATATCATGTTATCCGAATATGGGGCATAACATACCTGATGACGGTGTTCTTGGTGTTCACCGCGATGGAACTGGTTGCCTGGGCGACAACTGATACGTTGCTGCTCACCTACAACGCATCGGGCGAGAAACCGTTTGAAATGGCTCTGGCGGTAATCGGGGTCCCGTGCGCCATCGGTGTGGTCGCATCAACCCTGAAAGAGTCGATTGTTGAGATGTTGAACAACATGAAAAAAGGAGCGTGAAATGAAATGAATGAACTACCATCAGTGTATGAAATTAAAGAATATGCAAATCTCATCGCAGAGGAGATGCTTGCAAACAAAGAAGAGAAGATTAGATCAAGCGGGTTTAACTCCGGTTTTGTTGCAGGAATATTCATTACCATGGCAATCGTTGGGCTGATCCTCCTAATTTTAATTCCGGGGTGAAATAGAATGGATCTATCTACTACTACAATGATTATCGCAATGATAGGCGTAGTTCTAAACTTTATAATCGCATATAATACCAAAAACGATCTTTACTATATGGTTGTGGTATTCGTAATATGCAGTCTCTCACTTGCTTTCTTTTGGATGTGTTTAATGACCTTTTATGTAGTTCCAATGATTGAACCGCACACAACTGGAGAAATCATCAAGTTCTATGCAAACGGCACGGTGTTGGTTGACAACGGCACCGTAATGCCGTGGCCGTATGGTGGGTGTGGGAAATGAGTACTCACACAATCCTACAATGCGACGGGTGTCATGCAGTACTCCATAAAAGTGATTGGTACATATCAATCAAAGATGCGGTGTATGGAGAAGACAGGCTTATATTGGGTCGAAACCTTGATTTCTGTTCGGTTGAGTGCCTGACAAAGTTCGTACAGGAAAAAGTGATAAGATGACCGACAAAAAACCATTACTCAAACAGATCAAAGACACGATCTCGCCACCGCCCACGCCTGCACAGGTGCGGGAGAAAGATATGATAAAACGGTGGAAACTGAAAAAAGACCCGAAGATACCGCACCGATACTGGATTGACGATGTGAACTATATCCGGTTCGTTGCGGCCGATGAAGAAAGCGTCCTGCAGGCAGAAGCAGTCTTGCAGGGCCATTTCCGAGGCCAACAGATCGAGAGTGCAACGCCCGACCAGGTTGCACGGTCGCCATACGCCAAGACAAAATCCGGTGGCAACTCGCCGCTGGACAAAGTTGCAGAAGCAATGGGCGACCTTGCACCGATTGGGAAGAACGCCAACGAGATAACTGACAGCATGTTTTCCGGTGTCACTGTGGGGCAACCCTCCAATCGCACCACAACATCAAAACAAAGATCAGCAAAAAAACGCCGGAAGACCAATCCCTATGCTGACACAAACTTCGTGGACATCAATATCCCGACCGACGAGGACTTCCTGTAATGAATATCCCCCTACTATCACGATGGTTGAACGCCACCGAGCGGTCGCCCCGCGATGTGTACAGATGCACATGGAGCAGGGCGACAACATATTTTCTCGGTGTCGCCATCGGAGAGATAGTCGGTGTTGGGATACTGGCTGCCAACCTTGACCCTGCGACAACCGTGATGGACGTTCCCGGGTTGATATACAGCCTGGCAGGAACCTTCGGTATGGCTATCGGTCTTGCACTGTATACCCACATGGTGTTCAAAGAGGAGGTGACGAAAAAAGAGTGACACGTCGGTGAAAAAACATCCATAGTTGTACCTTGCACAACCCTTTCACATCAAAAAATATACAATATTTGCCTATACTACTATTTTTCCAAAAAGTAGCAAAAACCGGAGGATGTATACTATTACGTTGGTTACGAACCGCCAGTGTCGTGAATCCTTACCGCTTGGATTTTCGTCCGTTTTGCGAATGTTTCACTTTATGGGGTTTCCCCCGGATCGACACTTTTTGGTGTCCCGGGGTCTTCTCGAACTCCCCGGACGCATGACCGTACGCCAACCACCGCTTGTATGCAGCTTTGGTTTTGAAGTTTCTCCTGGTTGCCATATAGTTGTGTCACCCAAACTTTCTCAAAAACTCTGATACCGACATCGCACCGACACGGCGACCGTGACCGCCTGCATCGTATATCGGAAACTCGGTGTTCAACATCTTCTCAACTTCGCGTGGCGACAGGATTGCCCGGTCTTCGAGTGCTGACAGGTCAAGCACGAAATCTTTTCGCCGTCTGTGCTGTTGCGTAATTCCATCTCTCATTCTATATCATCTCCTTGATACTGCGATATACACGATCAACCCCATCGTGGCGGCGATCATCAACGCATACATCATATGGACCCCTTCCTGGGTGAACCGTTCGACCATGAAGAACGCAAAGATCCATGTCGCCATCAGGGGTATCAGAACGTTTCGTTGCCGGCCGAACATCGTGATGATCAACACACCGAACACGGCGAACCAGACGACACGCCAGGCAAACTCGCCGCCGCCGAACGCATCGACCAGTGGTTCAGGCACAATCGGGCCGATAACCGCCCACGACAGGTTTGACGCCTGGATCTCGTCGTAATACTGGCCGACGGTTGTGGGTATCACGGTCACTGATCCAGAGAACGTAAGGTTGGCTGCCGACGCTGCAGGTGACAGGCAGACAGCCAACATGACCAGTAGGGCAACCGCCGACCAGTTCCGGTTCACCCTTCCATCCCTCCCCACGGAAATCTGGATATCAACTGGACAAAGAACACCGCCCACGATATTGCCACGATTGCCTGCAACACGGTTGCAAGAGCTTCCGGGACACCCCAAATATCTATCAGCGCGTCGTATACGATGAACGAGTTGTATGCCAAATCCTTGACAAACCCTAACGCCACGAAGAACCCTGTCACAGATAACGACACGTCGTCCTGCGGGGTCCCGTTGCCAAACGTCCCGTTGACATCCGACATTTCGTATGCAGAGTTTTCGGGTTGGGTCATGTAATCGGTCCCGGTGAACCCCATGCTGTTGGTAAACCCGATTGCCAGCGACATCGCCAAGATCACCCAAAAGATATAATAGAACTTCATGAGTCCACCTTCGTAATCGACGCCCGCATGTAGTAGATCCCGCCGACGAAGAACACCATCGTGATAACTGCGGTGGCGATGCCCGGCAACCACCCGATGTACCAGAACATCCCGGCAGTTATCGGGACAAACATCGCCCCGACTTTCGTATCCATCTCACCAATCGACCCGGCGACGATAAGGATCCCGGCAAACGATATCAGGATATACCACAGGTCAGGCCACCCGAAGTCTACCAGTTTGCCGGTGCCTTCCAGGTCAACGCCCCTCGAGGCGGTGATCGTGCCATGTGCGGTGTTCTCGGCAACGAGTTTCGCTTCAACCGATGTCCCACGCACGTTCTCAACGTCGTAGGTTGCCGACCCGGACCCGCCGGTCAACGAGATGGATGTGTTGTATAGTTCCGTGCCGTTGATGTCGTTCACGTAGAACATTGCTGATGTGGTGGCATCCGCCGCATCAGTATAGTTCACCGACAACCGAACATACGAATCGTTGACAGAATACGCAGTGATGTCGTATTCAGGGTAGTCGGTCGCCAACGGTAACGAACCGATGCGGATGAAGTATTCGGATTCTTTTGGGTAGACCTGGATCGTGTGGTCGATGCTTTCCGACCCTTTCACGCACCGGATTGAATACTGCACCGATTCAAGCATCATGAACGACACGCCTCCACCAGAATCGGTATACGCAACCATCGTTTCATTCCGAATATCAACTGTGTTAGTATCAAACCCAAACGCACCCGCCAGCCACGACCACGGTGTTGATGAAGAAATTGCCGTTGCCGTGACCGTCGCCTCGGTTATCGGGTTGCCCCACGCATCGACATACGTGAACCGTACTAAATGTGGGGGGTAATTTGACGATGGTCCACTGTCGCCAGGGTCGGTTTCTTTCGACAAATATACAGTTTCGGTGTCGCCTGCAGAATCAACCACAACATATCCTGTCGATGCGTAATACCCGTCAGCAGACACGTAAAGTGCATACGATCCATACGACAGGGTTGTAAACTCCGCCGTACCGTCAGTCGGGTGCGAAACAGTTTCGCCAAGTATCACCGTTACATTGGATGTGACGTAAGACGCGGTGTTACTATCCTTCACATGCACCGTAAGGCTGTATTCTTCCCCAAGATGGAAATCCTTGCGAGTGAATTTATCGGCAACACACGTTATTGTGGTGTTTACCGTCGTATACCCGGTATGGCTCACTTCGATGTAGTACTCTTCATCATCAGAAAGCCCGTCACTCTCGTTAAACTTCCACCACCCACCTGTGCCCGTAGTTGTGGTGTTGCTCCACGATGCGTTACTGATCGTGATACTGTCGCCGCCACCAACGTCCCACAACTCGCCATGATACACGATACCCCCACAGGCTGTCCCTTCGGCAGTAGTCCAGTACGATGTGTTCTCTGCACTTGATGAATCGTCTGTGTAGGTATACTCGCCTCTTGCCAGGTAGAAATCTTTTCGACCGAAATAATCTTCAACTACAACCACACTGGTGGATGAGGTTTCATATCCCGTTTGTTCAGCGGATATTGTGTATGATCCGGGATATATCCCATCACCCATTTCGCTAAACATATACCACCCGTCGCTTCCCGATTCGGTTGATGCATTCCATGTCGCGTTGCTCATCGTCACGGTTGCCCCGGGCAACGCGGCCACCATTGCACCGCCATATACATAACCCCCAACCGCGCTGCCATATACTTCCGCCGACCAATACGATGTGTTTGTGGACGAATACGTTGTGTTGGTAGAATACGAGTCGTTACCGGTGTTCGCCCAATCGCCCGGTTCAGCACCACCAGCAGGGATTAACGACAGGTCAACCACATATTCATGTGTGCCTGATGGGGAGAACCCGCTTGGGGAACATACCCACCCATCTTTTGTGCCGTTTATCCCAACCCACAACGAGTCGTAAAGGTCGTCTTTCCCATAGAACCCCCACGTTGATGATGTGGTATACGATGTGCTGCCAGCTTGCGATATCGACACGTTTACCGCACTAAGCGGTGTCATGTTTATCGCGTCGTATGTCGTTCCAGAAACAGAAACATGCTCAAAAAGTTTGATGGCCGCAGCATCTGACGCCAGCAACGTCTTGGATCCGGTTGCTTTACTCTCCGCATACAACACACAATAATAACTTCCAGACTCGCTAAAAACGGATGAATCAATATATTGACTAATGATAGATCCACTTGGTTGAAATTCAATATCCCACTCTTGTATGTCCTGAACCCCATCTAAATCTAAAATTTGCCCATAATAGTAATACGAACCAGGATTCCAATCAGAGTCACGGATATAATACGTGATTATCGCTGTTTCTCCTTGGGTGTAAGCAGATTTATCCCACCGGATGGTTGTTTCACCACTAATTGGAGGTGTTGTAACGGTGATATAAGCGGTTTTGTTCTCCCATGCCTCGCCATATTCATTTTGTACGCACTGCTGCACCGTATAGGATCCGGCCTCATAATATGTGTGGGTTGGGCCACCCTGAGGATAAGGGCCATATGCAGTATCGGTATACTCCGTATAATATCCATCTCCGAAGTACCAGATCCAATGGTCCCCGCCTGTTGAATCGTCCCAAAATTTGACATTTAATGGTGTGTCCCCGGTTGTTGGGGTTGCGTGGAATCCGGCAACAGGGACCGGGGCATCATAATTTATAGAATAGTTGTCTCCTTCATCAACTCCAATCGATTCGAGATCCTGGTTTAGGATATAAAAATCATCAATATAGACCTCAAAAGTATAATCGTCAGAATATGCGCTACCTATGGTAAATGCCGATACACCATTATATCTGAATCCTGATGGTATCTCTGATACAACCCAATGCCAACCAGTACCGGCTGGCACTGTTGTATAAGTTGCTGTTGATACATAATATACCGGTAGGGTTTGCGCGGTTGATTTTGTGTTATATACCCAAAAGCCTACATATTCCGCTCCGGCAAACTGGTTATTTTGGTGACGGATATAACATCCCTCCGATGAATCTGTCCTTTTCATATAACCCGAATAGGTCCCGCTGTATGCCTCAGTGCTTGATTTTTCGGCTATATTTGGGGATGTTCTGGTATATATCCATACAGATTCCTCAAAAGATGCGTCAGTACATTCATTACCAAAGACCAGCCAAATTGAATACTGGTTATTATCTGATATATCGTAAGATTCCCCGTTTAAATCGCCGCTGGTAAATGTAAGCGTATACCCAATTAAATCATCCTCGATATAACTCGCTCCGGTATCAGTGATGTAATTAGTCCCCACATCGGTGACCGATCCGTATGTTGTCGCCATAACTGGCGTAGTTAAAAGAATAAGAAACAAGCAGAACCCAATTAATATCTTTTTAATCATCGTTACCGCCTCCAGAAGAGAAAACCGATGATCGCGCCACATCCGAGCAGGTAAACAAAATTATCAGAAATAAACGCAATTGTTGCATCAAACAGGGATTCCGGATCTTTCAGGAGATCCTCTCTCGTTGGTATCACATGCACGATAAGGCCGCTGTCAGAGAAAACGATCGTGCTTGTGGTGTTATATTCCCCGATATATTCACCTGTTCGTTCAACTCGATAAGTGCCTACAGGAATATCATCATCGCTAAACCATACTAGATTACCGCTATTGGGTGAAGGATTAATTGTATAGGAAGCCCCGCTTGAAACTGTGACTAGAAGTAATAATCCCAATATAAAAATTACCCGTTTCATTCCATCCACCGCCCGTAAACGATTGTCCGAATCACGTTGCGGAACACTACCACAA
>Ga0334899_1003121_pt1 | contig 11963 bp, 7 predicted proteins | sample GraSluR3_MG_FD_207219 | JGI IMG/M metagenome (GOLD analysis project Ga0334899, IMG submission 207219) | Sludge microbial communities from methane-producing bioreactor in Wageningen University, Netherlands - Granular Sludge_8_08-R3 | ecosystem: Engineered > Bioreactor > Anaerobic > Unclassified ... | reverse complement strand
CTGATGTTCTTACCCGAATTCCGGTATACAACAATGATTACCGTCTTGGCCTGGCAGACCTGCTTCCTCACAACTGGAAGAAAGCACGGCAGTGTCAACCCATGTCCAACTGATTCCAAAAAAAGTTGGAATTCTTTGGACCGGTCGCATTACTTATCTAAAATCTTATTGAAAAATCCAAGCCGAGTCCGAATTATTCCTAAATTCGTTGGACATTATCCGACGTGCAAGACCGAATGCTTACAGTCAACCGGTAGCTTTTTTGAAATACAAAACGATTTTTTTAAGTTGTCAATCAAGTCGTTAAGTTTAAAATCAGTCAAGTAGTGAAGAAGTCTGTTAAAATCGTAAATCCCATAAATCGTTACCGTTTGTATTGAAAATCTCCGTTTTCTAATCCTTAAAAGTCAACGACGGATTGTCATAGCGTTATCAACTCACAGTATTTACCAAAAATCACGAAATCAAGTCAAAGAGCGAAAAATCCGAATAGTTGACAGTCCACCGTGTACTTTATAACTGTCATTAAATGAGCGTCTTCAATATGTGCTATAACGGTCGGCGGTATGAAACGTTGGGGATTTCGGAGCTGCGAATGTATCCCCCGACACCGAACTTGATGCGTGGCAGAATGTTTGAATAACCACTTAAACCCCAATGTTTTATACCGCGTGTTACCGCCTGGTGTTCTTTGCTTTCAGTCATTTTTCCTATCAATTTGCTACATCGTTTTTGTCTGCCGTGCGTTGGGGTAGGCAAGCTCTTTTGCAGGTTTTGGTCTTAGCGTTGGCTGGTGCGACCTGCAAATGTGCTTGACTACGAAGCGTGGGCTAATCTTTTGGCGGAGACCTTTTATGTGGCTTCACTGGTACTGTTTTTGGTCCTGGTTTTGGTGCATCAGGATTTTTTCTTGGTGTCGGTGATGGTGTTGACCTTTTGTGTGGTTTTACTGGAACTGTCTTTGTTGCCATAATTTAAAGTTTAGATTTTTTACTGATACTGTGAATATATGTTTTTAGGTCGGTGTCGTCATAAAAAACTCTTTTCTCAAAGTTTTTCTTAATTTTTAAAAGTTTGTCAAGGTTGATGTTTGCAATTCTTAATATCAGCTTCTTAACTTCTTTTACCTTGTCTTTCTTTATTGTCATAAAGTCAAGATGAATGAAATAACTTTCGTAAGCACTGTATAATGCCAAGAAATAAACAAATGGTATAAACAAAATTGTAATTGTGCTTGGTAAAAGGAATGAACCAAGGTTTTGAATATTTAAAACATCATCAAAGTTTATAATGGTTTTGTAGAGAGAATAAGAAAATATCGAAAGACCTGCTATTGCGATAACATTTTGCAAAAACTTTGAAACAACCTTATGCTTTTCGTCTAATTCCGCGACAGTTTGGGTTGTTGCTAAAACAACTAATACAGGCAAAATGATTATTTCAGTAAACAGACTGAAACTATAAAGGTTAACCACAAATTCAAGAACAATAGTCCATTTGATTGCTGATAGGAAAATGTCTTTAAAATATGCGTTGCTCTTGGCATCATTGATTTTGAAAACCAAGATTAAACCAACTGAAAAAAGCCAAAACAAAACATCTTTCAAATTAGCATTTTGCCAAACATCAAGATTTTTCAAGAGGAGAATTATCCCGAATAGGTATGCTCCGATTAATGAAAAGATAATCAAAAACATACGCTTTGTTAAGATTTGAATTATTGGAACAAGCGATTTTCTTAGTTTAGAAAGCAATACAGCCAATACAATAACAACAATCCAAAGAAGTAATGCTATTTCTCTGTTGTTAAATATCCCTTGTATGTCATTCCAAAAGTTCATTGTTTCTCTCCCTATATTATAGTTTTATTTTTCGTCCAAGTAGTTAGCCCGTCAATCAAGCTATCGGTCAATTCCAAATCAGAGTTATAAATCGGGTCAATATTTTCAATGTCAAAAGTTTCCCACTTCTTCCAAAAATCACAAAGTACATTATACAATTTCAAATCCTTATCAATTAAATATTTATGATGCTCTATGTAGTAGTTTTCCTTTATGTGGTCTGCAAGAATTGAAAATAGGCAACCAATAAATAGGTTAATGGATTGCGAATTATAGAAACCTAAAAACTTTAGCTTTATATTTCTTATGTCGGAAATTGATGTTTTGAGTTCAAGACCGTTTTTAAGAAACTTCTTTGGGCTGTATCCCATTTCTAAATATTTCGGATACATTTTATAGTGGTCGCAACAATTGCCAATGTAGTCGCAAAGAAATTTGTTTAAAAACTTACTTAATTTCTTATCGCTTTGTGTGCATAAAAATATATGATTACCGATACTGTAATTAAATCGGTTAAGCCAAATATGTAGAAGCTCGTGGGCTATAGATTCCGAATTGACAAGTTTTGGATTATAATATATTATTGCCGTTTTACTCTTTTGAAACACTTCACAGTAATCAATATTCTTTGTTTCAAAAGATATTTCGAAATCAGTTCGTAAATCTTCTAATAACTCCATTGTTGCTCTATCCAAATTGTCTGGTGTCATCTACATTTCAATTTTATCAATCTCTTTCATAAGTCCATCCGTTGCTGAAAGTGCCACAATGATTTTTTGATAGTGCAAAATATCGTCAAACTCCAATTTGCGGTCTTTTCGGTCTTTCAGCCATTTTTGTGCGGGTTGAAAACCACCAACGTAAAACTCCCAAGCTACTTGCGGAACATTGTCAAAATATTGAGTTTCGTTAATGAAAACTTTACCACCTTGATATTTTGTTTTACCAACAACATTATCTCCATCAATTGGATATTGCGTAATGTATTGCTCTACGGTTGGGCTTTCTAATAAGTGAATTTGGCGAATTTCACCACCCAATTTTACCAATTGCCAAAAAGTATTTTTATCCTTTGGATATGGAATTTTAGGGAAATCGGTTTTTAAAAATTCCTTGTATTTTGTTCTGAAAGCTGGAGAATGTAAAACAGCATAGATGTAATCTGAAATATCAATCGGAGCAAAAGTGTTTTCATTGTTTTGCTTTTCATTTGTAAATGTTAAGCTAATCTTCGCTTCAATTTTATTTACAATTTCAAGATTGAAATTTGGTATTCTTTCAGTTGTTTGTTCAATTATTTGTTGTCCTGTATTGTCTGGATATAAATAAAGTGGAAAAAGATTAACTCCACCACGTCTGAAAATATTGGCATCTACTGGATGTTTTGACACAGTTGTTAAACACCAATCTATATCGCCAACTGCCAATCCTTGTCGTCCAATACCCAACAGTAAGTTTTCCTTATTCAGAACATTTTGAATTAGTTCCTTTCTCGGATAATCCATCATAACATAACTAAAATAGCAAGGTCTTTCATCAAAAGGTCTATATCCACACTTTACAGCTTTAGTTTCCCATTCTCTATCGATTTGTATTTCATTCCTTGCTTTTTCAAGTTTCCAATCTCGATTATCACTTATTGAATATTTTTTATAAAGCTCTTCATTAGTAATTTCCTTATTGATTAGGTCTGATGCTCTTGATTTAATATTCTTCATTTCAAAATCTACAGCGAAGCTATCCCTGTGAGTTTGAAATCCCATTACATTGACTTTGAAAAGGGTTAAAGGATTTATTCCTTCATTGTATTTTTTCAGCATTGATTCATCAATGCTTTTAAACAAAAAACTATTTTTGAAAGGCGTAAAACAATTATATTCAATTGATTTGAGAGAGTTTTCAGAAAGAAAATCATATTTGAAATCCCGCTTACCGAATAAATCATAATGAAATACTTGTCCGAGTTCGGTTGGTTTCTTTTTGCCTGTTTTTACGAAAATATTTATTGAAACGCCTTGTTCAATATCAAAAACATTAATGTCTGCCGAACCATCAGGTGCAGTTTCTTTTTTCTTGGCGTTTCCGTGTAAATCTATCGTGTAAATTTTGTCATAAGTTTTTAGCAAATGCCAACGCATACCCCGAAAAGTTGGGTTATCTAAAAATCCGTGTGGATTAATGTATGCTAAAACACCACTTCCATTTTTCTCAATAAAATGCTGACCGTAACGCAAAAACTTTACATAATCATCATTGATGAATTTTGAATTTTGTTCTTTTAATTTTTCCTTTCCGCCTGGCTCTTTTTTGTAATCTTCCATCAATTTCATAATCCAATCGCCTTTATTGGCACTTTCTCCGCTGTAAGGTGGATTACCAATAACACACATTACTGGTGTGTCTCTTTTGATGTGATTGGCTTCATTGGCTTCTGTACTCAACCAATTGGCAAATAAAGTACCTGTGTCTTGGTGGTGTTCTTCTAAACTGTTGGTCAGGTAAACTCTAAATCGTTGGTTGGTGGTTGGTTTGTAACCTGTTTCAGTTAAAAGCAAATCTAATTTAAGGTGAGCCATTGCGTAACTTGCCATTAGCAACTCAAAACCGTTCAAGCGTGGCAATAAATGCGTTTCAACATAATTGCTCCAAATGCCTTGTTGTCCTTGAAATTTTTTGTGAATGTGTTTTACAACTTCTGCCAAAAAAGTTCCTGTTCCTGTTGCTGGGTCAAGAATTTGTACTTTGTGTACTTCTTGCTCCACTTTTTTTCCTTGTAAATCAACTTTAATTTTGGTTTTGCTAGTATCGGCTAGACCTTGAGGCAAGTCAAATTCTGTTTTTAAAATGTCATCAACTGCACGAACAATAAAATTTACAACGGGTGCAGGTGTGTACCAAACGCCACGAGATTTACGCAATTTTGGGTCGTATTCACTAAGGAATGTTTCGTAAAAATGGATAATTGGGTCTTCCATTTTAGTTGACTTTCCGTAGTTTTTCAAAATTTCTTCAACATTACAAGCCAAGAAAATATCTGTCAAACTATCTACAATCCATTTTATACGGTCGTCAATATCGGGTCCGGCTATGTATCCAAAAAGTTTTCGTAAAAAAGGATTTGATTTTGGAATTAATTCAGCCGCTTCTTGACGGCTAAAAGTACCTAAAGTTGGGTCGTGCAAACGAGCCGCAAACATTCCGTAAGCGATGGTTTGAGCGTAAACATCTGCAAAACTTTGTGGAGTAATGTCGTGAATTAAAATTTGTTTGAATGCCAACATTTGGTCTTTCAGTGTACTGTCTTCTTGATGTTCTTCATCACTCGATAAAGCTTTACCTATAATATCAGAAAGAAGGCGGGCTTTGCCCGCCATCATTTCTGCGAGTTTTTTACTGCTTTTTATTGTTTGCCCAATATGGGTGCAAAAATCTTTAATCAGGTTTTCAAATCGCTCGAAATTCTCTGCTATTGGTTTTATTCCTTTTTCAGTTACTTCTCCAATTGCAATTTTGGTTACAAATTCACCTTCTCGGTATAAATGAAAACTCAAATAGTCCGTAAAAATCAAGTTGTTTAATGAAGCCTTGTATCTATCGAATTGCTCTTTATTTCCAGTTTTCTTTGCTCCTTCAAGGTCTTTGTCGCCAATATCTTTTGCTTCAATAAAACCAACTGGAATATCCTTTTTTGTCAAGATGTAGTCAGGTGCTCCGCAACTTTGTCTTTTCGGTTCGTTGGTTGCTCTTATTGTCGGCACAATACTTTCAATAAGCTGTTCTAAAATCCCGCGAAAAGTATGTTCAGTCGCATTTCCAGCTTTGAACTTTTGGTTTATATTGTCAATATATTGGTCTAAATTCATTTTTTTTATCCGTTTCAAATAACTACAAATGTATCAATTTCCTGCGGTGCGTCGGCAAGAAAACTGCTCTTTTGCAAGCCGAAGCATCGGCTTGTGTGTTGGGGCTTGCAAATGTGCAGTTTTGTGCGTGGGCTGTTCATTATATCGTTTTTCTTTTCTGTCTTTAAGTAGCAAATTGTCTGTTCGTTTCGGTCTCTTACACTTGGCGGTAACGTTTTACAATATGAAACGGTTGGGTTTTCGGGCTGTGTTCTTGTCCACCGAGGAAAAAGTTTGAGCGAGAACTAAACGCCCGCAAACCACTGAACCCCAACTGTTTTATATTGTGTGTTGTACGCTGGCCGTTATTGTTTTCTAATCTATTTGTCTCATTTTTAATGCACTGTCGCTCAATCCGTGTGCTGGAGTGGGACGGGCTTGAAGGCTCTTTTGGCATTTTGGGATTGAGGGCAAGCCATGTGGGAATGCCAAATGTGCCTGAGAGCGAAGGGATGATATAGGGGGTTGAATAATTCATAATCAATTAATTATATCTTCTCTTGATAAGCCATATAAGTTAAGTGAAATTTCATTTATTTTATTATCTATAAAATCAATTTTATCTGACAATTGTCTTTTTTTATCAGGAAGTTTAACACTCGCTATTTCTTTTTTTAAATCTTGTATTTGTGTTACATAATTTATCAACTTTGTTGAAAGCTCAATAGATTCAGATGTATCAACTAATGGCAATGGAAATTGACGAAAAACTTTGACACCAATATCAACACCAATCCCTCTACTTTTGCCATTTAAATTAAACCAATATTCCCCAACACATGAATTCATTAGACCAAGCAGAAATTTTAAATCATATTTATTGCTTTTTTGGATAATTACTGTAAATGAAAAACCACAATAATATTTGTTTTCATCATAATAAAATTCAGGGCTTTTAAACATTCCTTTACAAATTAGCTTTGGACTTTCAAAAAATCGTTGTTCCCTTGTTCTATGTATTCCATAAGGCAAGTTTGATGATGTAACAAACTCTCTCATTTTATCCAAATGGCGTTTTATATTTGGATAATAACCTTTTGCTATTTTTTCTCTTTCAACCTTACCTGAATATAAAAGATATTCTTCTTGAAATTCTATACCATATTTAATAACATGACTCGTGTTTAAATATGGTTTAAAAAGCAATTTTTCATCAGTAGATAAATTCAATTTTTCTATTTCATTTTTTGCCAACACAAAAACACCATCGCCTATTTCTACTTCAAGATTTTTGCTTTGTTCTTTTTGTTTTTTTGTCACCTTGTCAGTTGATTCTTGCACTCCCACAGAAGTATCAAAGTGGTTATCTAAAATTTCAAAATCATCAAAGATTTCATTACCAATATTTATGCTTAATTTATTGTTAGAATCAATTAGAGTTGAATGTAAAACTAATTCTTTCGGATAACTTTCAATGTTTGTATTTGGGTTTGATTTATCAATTTTAAATATTTCAACTTTTGAATTTTTTGAAATTCCTTTTTTTATTATTGAAAGATTGTGCTTGCCACTAACATCTTCAAAAACTTTGTAATTATCAAAGTCAACTATTGTAATAAATGTTGCTTCTTCTTTCAACCTATTTATCATTTTAGTAGCCCCATCACTTCGCATCCAGTAGCTATTAGTTATAAATGATAGGAATCCTGCGTCTTTTAGAATATCTAAACCCCGATGTATAAAATAATACCAAAAATCCATTTTGCCTTGATGATACAATTTACCTATACGAGATTTTAAAATTGGTTCAAATATTTCTTTATTTCCTCTTTCTTTAATATATGGTGGATTTCCAATAATTATATCAAAGCCATTGTTTTTAAAGACTTCTGGAAAGTTTTTCTGCCAATTAAAAGGTTTAACTTTTCTTTCATCACCAAAATCAATTTCGGAATCATAAAAATCTGTATCAACTAAACTATTTCCGCTTTTAATATTATCATCAAGGGTAGGTAAAATTCTTTCATGCCAAAGTTTTTGTTGCTGGGCAATACTCGTTTCTGTTTCGCCTTCCATACATTTGAGCAATAAGCTCAACTTTGTCACTTCTACTGCATTAACATCTATATCAACCCCATATATATTATTTAGCAATATTTTCTTTTTTTCAGCCGATGTTAAATTTCCTTCGGGGGTTGTTGGGCTATCCTTTTTTCCTGTTTTGGTTCCGTTATCAGTATAGTAATTTTTATGATAATCCAATAAATATTGGTAAGCACCAATTAAAAAACTGCCACTGCCGCAGGCAGGGTCAGCAATTTTAATTTTTTCTATTTGTTTTGGGGTTTTTCCGTCAATTAATTTACCAACTGTATTTTTAACAATATAATCTACGACATACTGAGGGGTATAATAAACACCACCTGCTTTACGTACTTCTGGTTTTTCCTCAATTTTGGCATTATGAGCTGGTGTTATCCGGATAACTTTCCCTAAAAACTGTTCATATGCACTACCAAGAATTTCGACTGAAATAACCGAAAATTCATAGGGGCTTTCAGGGTAATACATTTCATTGACGATGGTTTTTATAACCTTGTTGTCAATTTGTAATTTTTCCGAAATTACATCTTTTGAAAAATCAAATAAACCAGAATTATACTTTTCGTCCGCTTTTTTAAAATTAAAAAATAAGTTTTGGTAAGAGTCTCCTTTTTGATTTACAGAATTTTTCAGTTGTCCATATTGCTCAACGCCTCTGTCCTCTGCAATTCTCAGAAATATTAAACGGTCAATTGTAAGTTGAACGGCATAATTTATTTCGTCTTCGTCAAGTTCTTTATTTCTTAGGCTGATTGTTGTTGCAAGGTATGTCCGCCAATTATCCAGTGAAGAAAGAAATTCTTTATCAACTGTTGCCGTCCCTTTCTTAACGGTATCGCTCTGTATATATCTATCAAAACTGCCTTTTAAAACCCGTTCTTTTGAGAATGTGTCCCATAAATATTCAAACTCGTTTAAATAGTCTTTAAAGTTGATATATTTAATCCGAGCAACCCCTGATTTGTCTGTAGGTTTTGGTTTCTTAGTACAATCATATACAGCAAATTCCTCAAAATCAGTAATTATACTAATCGGGAGCTTTGCACTCCAACCATAACGCCGAATTTGATAAGCAACTGAAATATCATCTTTTATTGAAACACTTGGCTTCTTAGCCTCTACAAAAAATAATCTTTTTCCTCCACCTAATCTAAATGAGTAATCAGGGGCTTTAGTGGCTTTCCCAACTTTAACCCTGTCTTCGTGAATTACTTCTCTGTATGCTTCTGCATATCCTTGTGAATTGTCAACGTCCCAACCCATTGCTTTAAACAAAGGGTCAATAAAATCCCGTCTTGTCAGGGTTTCATTATAATCAGTCTGTTTGTAAGAATCAATCTGTTCTCCAAATCGGGTAACTAATTCCTGTATTTTCTTATATGCTTCGTCTTTTGTAATCATATCAATTTAAAAAGTCTTACAATTTACCACTTTCTTATCAACGAAGCGGGTGCGTTGGCAAAAAAAGCATGTGTTTGGCAGCGAAGGGACGGTTGCAGGGATGGGCTGCCAAACTCTTGCTTTTGTGGGTTGGCTTTTCCATTTTTTTATTTTTTAAATCTGCAATCATGTTACTGCTGTGTCGTTTTTTCGGCTTGCGTACAACGGTTACGTATATGAAACGTTTGGCATTTCGAAGCACTTTCCTGTCAAGTTACAAGTACTTTTGATACGGGCTGATAAGCTCGATAACCCACTGACTGCCAAATGTTTTATATACGATGTTGGGCGTTCGTGCTTTTCTAGAAAAGTGTCATTTGCTCTGTAACGTCTTCTTTTACCATTTCAGCAAATGCTTCCCAATCTTCAATTTTTAGTTCTTTTAACTTTCTTTTGGCCTTTTCAAAATCTACACTTTCAAAAGCCTTCTGAAAATCAATCCGCATTAAAGTATCCTTATTTATTGACCTCTTAGAATCTGAAAAAATTATTGATTTAAGGAATTTTTGGACTAACTCAGAATTTACCAAGTAATGAGCAATCTCTGCCATCTTTAAATCATCAAAACCAATAAAATAACAGGTGTCATCAAGCATTATAGGCTTGCTATCTTTAGGACTGACCAATGTGAAATGAGTTGATTTGTAAAGACCTGAAATTGCTATTTTGTAATTTGAAAATGAATATTTGCCTATCCCAAAAATTGAAAAGCTTGGTTTGTCTTTGTAAATCGATGATTTACGCGTATTAAAAAATTCTCTGTGTGAATCCAAGTATTTATATGTTTTTGGAAACTGTGTCTTTATGTATGATGTTTCTTGACCTATTTTATTTTGAGTTATAATTGTTAACTTCCTAAATGAGTTGGTTTTGTCTCCTTTTAAGTCAGAACTTTTTAATAACCCATAAACTAAATTATTTTCAAGATTGACTTCTACACCTAGAGCATTTATGAAATGACCGTTCACTTGGTCAAGTTCCATAACTTTGGAGCAGTCGTGTTTTACTCCTGAGCGCCACACAAATGTAGATTTACCGTCCACAATACTTGACTCATCATAATCTTGAACCGAATAGACAAACTTATCTTTATACCAACCAAAAGTTGTCAGCATTTCATGAGTGTAAAAATCATATTCCTTGCAAATTAATTCAGGCTCACTGTTTAATTTAGATAGGAATAAACACGCATTTACAGAAACATTAAATTCCTTTTTGGAATCAATGTTAAGCTTTTCTATATGCCCTAGCCTAAATTGATTTATTTTTTGGTCGTGAATTATGTTCTTAACAACCGAGTTCTTAATTAAAAATGAGAATATTCCATCATGTTTTTCAAAGCATTTCAACATTGTATAGGAAATGAATTCACCAATGTCAAAATTGCCCTTTCCCGTCATGGCATCTAAACCATTATGTTTCTTGAAGTTTGATTTGACTGGAAGATTTTTTGAATCAATTGAGCCCAATTCGGAATTAGTGACCCACGGAGGATTTCCGATTACCAATGTTTTTAGGTTTCTTGTAGATTTAGCAAGTGCCGAATAATCAAATTCAAAGGCATTTCCATGAATAATATAAATCTCAGGTTTCGCAAACGTTGGATTGGCCAAATAATAGGTAAGAATTTCGAATTTTGTTTTCCATACATAAGGTTTATAGATTTCTACACCAACGACTTTTTTCAGGTTTTTAAATTGTGATAAACAAGCAATAAGGAAATTACCTTTACCACAAGTTGGTTCTAATAAAAATTCAATATTTGCATCTTTATTTAAAACATATTTGGCAACTTGAAAAGCTAGAGTTTTGTTTGTTTGGAAATCTCCATATTCTCTTCTGTCAGGTTCAGAAACAATGGATTGATTAATTCTAATTTCTGTTAATAACTCTGTTGCTTCTTCCTGTGTATCAAAGAAATTATTTAAACCACTAACTTCATTAATAATTGAGTTTATCTCCAAGTAATTTTGTAGTGAATTTTGATTTTCTATGAAGAAAGTCAAAGCTCTATTCGTTAAATGTGCTTCCAAGTAGGTCATTGTGCTAAAAGTCTTTAATCATTTCTCGAATTTTTGCCATCTTTCTGGTTTCCTTGTCCATGTATTTTTCGTATGCCGTTTTCATACCACGAAAGAAACCCTTCATATCCTGATTTTTGTCTATCTTCAATTCGCCAACCATTTGAATTACTCCCCAACCTTGCGCTTCAATTGTCAAGCATTCCCAATTAATATGTTGAACGGGAATCAAACCTGAATCGTCAATAACTATAACACCGTCATCTGTTTTTTTGTAATTTACGAAAATAAAATACAATTCATTCCCGTTTTGTTTAAGCCATTTTATTAATCTTTTAGCTGAAATTATATTTGGCGAGTAATTGTTTTTATCAACATTATTACTTTTAACATTAACTGGCTTTTGAATGTTGTCATCGAGCAAGAAGTCTCCAATTGATTTTCGAGTTCCTTTTGCAGTAGCACCATGTTTCTTCGCAGTCTGTACTTCTATTGTTCTATAATCATCCATAATTTATTGTTGTCCTCAATTGTTAATTTGTAAAGTTACAATTTATTTTAAGGTTTGATGCACGGTTTCTCTGTATGACGCCCAACGTAATAGTATTTTATCCATCGTTAATGCAAAATTCAACAATGTGCTAAAATTATAAATTATAGCCATACATAAGTTTATTTTAAAGAAAAATGATGGATAAAATATAGTTGGACGATGC
>Ga0334899_1003106_pt1 | contig 12016 bp, 9 predicted proteins | sample GraSluR3_MG_FD_207219 | JGI IMG/M metagenome (GOLD analysis project Ga0334899, IMG submission 207219) | Sludge microbial communities from methane-producing bioreactor in Wageningen University, Netherlands - Granular Sludge_8_08-R3 | ecosystem: Engineered > Bioreactor > Anaerobic > Unclassified ... | reverse complement strand
AAATAAATGAACTAATATGTGATTAAGTACTTCATATTTTTGTTCCATAACTTCACCTCGTCTTAAACCAACACATAAACATAATTAATATTTTAATTTTACACTACACGGTCTAAAATGGCAAATACAACAAGGATGCAGATGAAAAATATGCACAAAAAAGGGAAATTAGCACTTTCCTAATTTCCCTAATTCTACATTAAGCTTCTGCCCACTTTAATTGCAGTTTTTTTTGCTTTTTTATTCCTTCGTATTCAAAATGATTTGCCATCATATCACTTCGCCGGATAATGCCGATAAAAATTCCCGTATCATCCACCACCGGAATAAAATTTTGATATCGTGTTAAGTCGAGAACGACCTCTATATCTTCATTAATAGATACGGCTTCAATATTTCTTGAGCGCTTAATCTGGTTAATATTCACCGCTTCTGAATTTTTTAAACTTAAATCCATATGATCTTTAATGTGCCATAATACATCCCCCTCGGATAATGTATATTGATAACGCCCTTCATTATCGATAACCGGAACAGCAGAGTACTTATGGTATTCCATTTTCTCCATTGCTTGTCTTAGGGTCATCGATTCTCTCAATGTTACAATTTCATGCTTAGGCGTTAAGAAAAATGCGATATTCATTGCCTCACCTCGTCATTCTTTCATTCTTTATCTTTATTCATTACTCTTTTATCGTATCAGATAAATATGACGGAAAGATGTAAAAATTCTTAGTATTTCATTAAAATTATAACTAAACGATTTTATATTTATTCCAGTCCTTCAACTAATGAATATACAAATTGCTCAATCACATCTGCATTAGCTTGGCTCTCATGAATCTTTTGCACAATTGCTGTTCCTACAATCACAGCATCGGCTAAACAACTCATGCGTTTTACATCATCTGTCGTTGAGATACCAAATCCAATAGCGATCGGTAATGACGTATAGGATTTCACCTCATTGATATAGTTTTCCAACTCTGCATGAAATTCCGATAATCGCCCAGTCACTCCCATAGATGAGACCGTATAGACAAACCCGCTTCCGTTTTTCAGAGTAAAGGCCATCCGCTCTTTAGAGGTCGGCGTTGCAAACGGAATCAAAGCTATAGATGTTCCCTCTAAAAAATCAGCAAGCTCCTTTTGCTCTTCAAAAGGAAGATCCGGTATAATTAATCCGTCAATGCCAACCTCAAGACATTTTTTAACAAAGGCTTCTACACCATATATGGTCAGCGTATTATAATAGACCAAAAAGGCAATCGGTACATGAATCGATGACCGAAAAGAAGCCAAACTTTCAAATATCTTATAAATGGAGGTACCACCTTCAATCGCACGTTGTCCTGCTGCTTGAATCACTGGTCCATCTGCTAGAGGGTCTGAAAAAGGAACGCCAATCTCAATGACATCACATCCACCTCTTTCCAATGCCTTAACGAGGGCCGGCAATTGTTCAATTGATGGATCTCCGGCTGTTAAATATCCAATAAAACTTTTTTTGTTTGCTTGTTTATTTGCATTCAATACTTCTTCTATTCGATTCATCCGTTTCCTCCTACTTATTCAGACTCTCTAAGTTTTGTTTGCCTTGATCAAAATAAGCCATCACCGTATGGGTGTCCTTATCACCACGTCCTGAGACGTTAATGACAATCAAATCCTCAGGTTTGGTCTGTTCAATCTCACGCATAGCTAAGGCAACAGCATGGGCACTTTCTAATGCAGGAATTATTCCCTCTGCCCGTGATAAAAGTTCAAAAGCTTCTAAGGCTTCTTTATCCGATACGACTTCATATCGGGCTCTTTTTATAGCGTTTAAATAGGCATGCTCAGGTCCGATTCCCGGGTAGTCTAATCCCGCGGATATGGAATGTGCCGGTATAATATTGCCATTTTCATCAGATAATAAAGCCGTCTTCATACCTTGGAAAACACCCACGCGACTTTCAACTTCTTTGGATAAAACAACCGCATGTTTTCCAGTTTTTACACCCAGACCACCCGCTTCTGCTGCAATAAGTTCAACGTCAGCATCTCCAATAAAGGGATAAAACATCCCTATGGCGTTACTTCCTCCCCCGACACAAGCGTAGATGCGATTGGGCAAGCGTCCTTCCTGCTCTAAAATCTGTTCCCTTGTCTCATCACCAATGACGCGCTGAAAATCTCGAACCATCTGAGGATATGGATGTGGTCCAACTACAGAACCAATGACATAAAAGGTATCTTCTGCTAGGCGAACCCATTCTCGAATGGCTTCATTGGTGGCATCTTTTAAGGTTGCTGTTCCTGAAGTTACGGAGATGACTTCTGCACCCAGTAATTTCATGCGAAAAACATTGAGTTCTTGCCTTTCCACATCTTCTTTACCCATAAATACACGGCATTCCATACCAAATAGTGCCGCCCCGGTCGCTGCTGCAACACCATGCTGTCCTGCTCCGGTTTCTGCGATAATCTTGGTCTTACCCATCCGCTTGGCCAACAAAATTTGACCAAGCACATTGTTAATCTTATGTGCACCTGTGTGATTCAAATCTTCACGTTTTAAATAGATTTTACCTTTGTTATATTTTTTTGTCAGACGCTCCGCATAAAAGAGCGGTGCCGGTCGACCGACATATTGCTTCAAATAATAGCGGTATTCATCCATAAACTTTTGATCATGAATAGCCTCATGATAGGCATCCTCTAATTCTTTTAAGGGATTCATTAACGATTCCGGTACATATTGTCCACCAAATTCTCCAAAACGACTCATATCTTCAACTCCTCAAATAGTTTTTTTGTTCTTTCATAGTTTTTGTATCCATTCACTTCCAATCCGGAATTTACATCAATCACATTGGGTTTAACGACGTCAATAGCTTGACGTATATTTTCCGGCGAAAGTCCCCCTGCTAATATAAGGGACGCTTCAAGCTTGGGACGTTTTGCTAAAAGAGACCAGTCAAATGCTTTGCCGCTTCCGCCGCGCATGCCTTCATGATGGGTCTCAAAAAGGAGTCCATCCACAACCTTTCCATAAATTTCCACTTGTTTTAAACTAGATGCATCTTTGATTGGAATAGTTTTCCACACCTTGCAGGGAATTTGCTGAATGTAATCCACAGATTCATCACCATGGAGTTGGATAACATCCAATTTGTACGCCCTCACTGCACGAAGCACTTCTTCAATAGGACTATTGACAAAGACTCCGACTTTCTTAATATCTTTTCGCAGAGAATGTATGAGCTCCTTTGCTTGGCCTGTTGTCACTTGGCGTTTTGACGGTGCAAAGATAAATCCCGCATAGATGATGGGAAACTGATTGACAAGTTCAATCTCTTCATGTGTTTTTAATCCACAAATTTTAACGTCGATAGGCATTTTTGAACTCCTTTGCACTTTTCTGAATGGATGGGCTCCGCATAAAACTCTCACCAACGAGGATACCGTCTATATTCACATAGGACAAAACTTCCACCTCAAGAGGGGATAAAATTCCACTCTCACTAATCAACACACATTCATCCGGAACATATTTTGCTAACTCAAGCGTCACATCAATGGACGTGTCAAAAGTGGTTAAGTTACGGTTGTTAATTCCGATAATCTCTGCACCGGCTAAAACTGCCCGATCAATTTCTTCCCGAGTATGGGTCTCAACAAGGGCATCCATGCCGAGGTCTTTGGCCAATCGCATGAAATTTTTGAGCTCCGTATCCGTAAGTATATTAACAATCAAAAGTACCGCACTAGCACCTAGTGCTTTGGCATTCATAATCTGCATGGGGTCAATGATAAAATCTTTGCATAATGTGGGCAAGTTAACATTTTGACTCACTTCTTCCAAATAAATATCCGATCCTAAGAAGTAGCTTTCTTCTGTCAATACAGATATGGCATCTACACTTTCTTCATACGCTTTTGCCAAGTCTAACGGATGAAAATCCTCTCGAATAAGTCCTTTAGACGGCGATGCTTTTTTTATCTCACCTATAATCGACAGGCCGTCTTGTTGAAGAGCGTCTTTAAAATTGGGTCTAGCCTTGGAAAATTCAATACGCTTGGCCAAGTCATCATAGTTTAGCCCACGTTCTTCCAGCCGTTGTCTTTTTCTGGTCACAATTTCGCTTAAATAAATTGGCATATCATCACCCCGCAATCGAGGCGCTATGAAGCGTCTTAGATACCTGAATAAGCTCGCTTAGCTTGGCCATAGCTGCTCCTGAGTCAATTAAGGCTTCTGCTGTTTTAATGCCGTCGCCTATGGACTCTGCTTTATTACAGGTATATAAAGCTGCTCCTGCATTTAAAAGGAGTACATCACGCATAGGTCCAGTTTTTCCCTTAAATAAATCAATGAGTATCTGTGCATTCCTAGCCCGATCTCCGCCAATAATCTCGGTCAGCGGTGCACGCTGTAAACCAAAATCTTCGGGACGAATTACGCGTTTTGTAATTTTTCCTTCATTTAATTCACAGATTTTTGTATCTCCTGAAATCGTAATCTCGTCAAGTCCATCGGTTCCATGGACAACAATGGCACGTTTTATGCCTAATTCTCGTAAAACCTCGGCAAAAACATCGAGTAAGCTCTCATCAAACACACCCACCAGTTGATAGGAGGCATTGGCCGGATTGGCTAGCGGACCTAAAATATTAAAAATAGTACGATAACCCAATGTTTTTCGAACCGGTCCAACATGACGCATCGCTGCATGAAAGGTCGGTGCATATAAGAAACCAATATTGGTCTTCTCAATGCATGTTTTTACCTGTTCCGGTTTTAAATCAATGGCTACACCAAGCTCTTCCAAAACGTCTGCACAGCCACATTTACTCGATACAGATCGATTGCCATGTTTAACTACAGCGATTCCTGCCGCTGCAGCTATAATAGCTACAGCTGTACTAATATTGTAGGTTCCCGATTGGTCTCCACCGGTACCACATGTGTCAAGCGTTATTTCTCGATTAAGTGTAATCGTTGATGCCTTTTCACGCATAACTCTTGCCCCACCAACAATCTCCGGAATGGCTTCCTTTTTCATCTTAAGTGCCGTTAAAAAGCTTCCTGCAACAATGGGATCAACGTCTCCCGACATAAGCTCATTCATCACCATGGTCATCTCATCTACAGTTAAATCTTGACCGGTCATAATCTTTTCAATATATTCCTTCATACGTATACCTCCTTGCTAACCTTCAAAAAATTCTCAATCAATTGCATCCCTTGGTCTGTTAATATGGATTCCGGATGAAACTGTAAGCCATATACGGGATACTGTTTGTGTTTCATGGCCATGATTTCATCCTTATACGTACTTAAGATCATCAGTTCCTCAGGTAATGTATCTTTTTCCACAATCAAAGAATGATACCTAGCTACATGGATAGGTTGGTCAATGCCTTCAAAAATAGGATCCGATTCAAACGTTATCCGACTTGATTTTCCGTGATAGAGTTGATTGGCATGTTTGACGACACCGCCAAAAGCTTGGCCAATACTTTGGTGTCCTAGACAAATGCCTAGAATCGGAATTTTATTATAAAAAGTTTTAATAACATCTAGGCAAATCCCCGCTTCTTTCGGCGTCTTAGGTCCCGGTGATAAAACAATTTGATCCGGCCCTAAGGCTTCAATCTCTTCAAGGGTTATTTGGTCATTACGAACAACCTGTATGTTCTTTTCAAAATGTCCGATATATTGGTATAAATTATATGTAAATGAGTCATAGTTATCAATTAAGAGTAACATGGATACACCTCCTACTGGCCAATAGCCGTCACTAACGCTTTTGCTTTGTTAATGGTTTCTTCATATTCTTTTTCCGGGTCCGAATCGGCAACAATCCCGGCTCCGGCCTGTATATGTATGGTATCGTCTTTGATGACCATGGTTCGAATGGCAATACACATATCCATGTTTTTATTGAATCCAAAATAGCCAATGGCTCCACCATAGATACCACGTCGCTTGTTTTCCAGTTCATCAATGATTTCCATTGCACGTATTTTAGGAGCTCCGGATAATGTTCCTGCCGGTAAAAAGCTCATCAAGACATCAAACATGCTCATGCCTTGACGACGTTTTCCGGAGACCAAAGAAACCAAATGCATCACATGGGAATACTGATGGACTTCCATAAGGGATTCAACCTTTACCGAATCAAATTCGGATACTTTTCCCATATCGTTACGGCCAAGATCAACTAACATCATATGTTCAGCACGTTCTTTTTCATCCGCCAATAAATCCTTGGCTAACATTTCATTTTCTTCTTCTGTTTGACCTAGTTTTCGTGTTCCGGCAATGGGGCATGTCAGAATCTGATCGTCTTTAATCGATACCAGCATCTCCGGTGAACTACCAACAATGGCATAGTCCTCCATGTTAAAATAATATAAATAAGGCGATGGATTCACTTGACGCAACTTACGATAGAGGTTAAATGTATCAACATCCTTACTTTTTCCGCTTAAACGCTGAGATAAGACTACTTGAAAAATATCACCGTCATAGATATATTGCTTGGCCCTTTCTACGGCTTGCATATAGGCTTCCTGACTCATATTCGTTGTAAATTCCACATCAACCGGTTCACATGCTTTACTAAGATCAAGGGATTCATGGAGCATGGCTTCCATGGCATCAAAGCGTTGCTGGCTTTTTTCCCGGCCGGTATCATCATCTGTATCTAAACATATAAGATGGATCTGATGATAATAATGGTCATAGGCGATTAATTCTTTGACAAAGAGTAAATGAGAATCCGGTGTCCCGATGGTGTCCGGATTTTTGTCCGGAAGATTTTCATAATCTCTAATCATGTCATATCCAACAGTTCCAACAGCCCCTCCGATAAAAGGAAGTCCCGTTGTATTGGTCACTTGAATACCATCCATCATCTTTTCAATAAGATCTAATCCATATCCACGAACCATTTCTCGCATTCCATTCATCTGAGTTTCAATCCGGTCCTGATAGACACGAACCTGCATATAAGGGTCTGCCGCCATAAATGAGTAGCGTCCCTTGGGTTGCTCCTTACTCTCAAGCAAAAAGCCTACTTGATCTTTTACATATTTTGAATAAATCGAAATCGGTGTTTCCGTATCTCCGGAAAGTTTGCGTTCATAGGTTATTAATCTCATCGTCTTCCTCCTAAACTAAAAAAAGACATATTCACCCCTTACTTGGGACGAATATATCTTCGTTATGCCACCCAAAATGGTACAAAAAAAACACTTCGTTTGAGACGAAATGTTCATAAGCCACTCAAAGTCATTCTGTACGGATTAATCATTAATCGATACTATATCTCTGTAACGGGAGAACCCGGCATCGGTTACTGTATTTCACCTAGCATCTCATGGAACCATTCACTAACATTGTATGTACCGTACCTCACACCAAACGACGGCTCGCTGAACATCTTAACCTTAGTTACTTTTTCCAATCATAGATATTGTCAAGTATTAATTAAAGAAAGTATACCATACTTCTTTAGCGCTGTAAAGTGGTAATTATAAATTGACTTTAACTATTCGTGGGTATAGTCCTAATATCACACTCGATGAAATGGATATTTTAACGCTGTTATATTCCCACATTAGTGGGTATAGTCCCAAGCCTTACCACGCATAAGTAATGCAGCGATATCTGTTATATTCCCACATTAGTGGGTATAGTCCCGAAGCACAACTCATATCATACATCGAGACAACGTAGTTATATTCCCACATTAGTGGGTATAGTCCAGAGCTAAAGAATGTAAAAGACACTTGTTCTCTTTGGTTATATTCCCACATTAGTGGGTATAGTCCACTGATATCGAGGCTATCAATTAATTTTTCAACACTGTTATATTCCCACATTAGTGGGTATAGTCCGACTGATTTAACAGGCGATGACGAAGTTTTAAGCGAGTTATATTCCCACATTAGTGGGTATAGTCCGGCAACAAGAACGACTACAAACGTAAATAAGATATGCGTTATATTCCCACATTAGTGGGTATAGTCCAGGAAAGTGGGGCGAACACCAAAAGAGAAGGATGCGCGTTATATTCCCACATTAGTGGGTATAGTCCGTATCTTGACGTTGTAAAGAATAATCCGATAGCCTTGTTATATTCCCACATTAGTGGGTATAGTCCTTAGAGCGATCAGGTGTGACAAGCGAATCATTGGGGTTATATTCCCACATTAGTGGGTATAGTCCATGATGAAATATTTAACAATTTTATGGCCATTTATGTTATATTCCCACATTAGTGGGTATAGTCCAGGTTGATTAATTCTTTACAGACCGTGTTATATCTTGTTATATTCCCACATTAGTGGGTATAGTCCATGCTGTACTCTTATAAAATCGCTTTGCATACGCTTGTTATATTCCCACATTAGTGGGTATAGTCCCGAAACAGGCAAAGAATTGAAAAAGGCAAGTCAAAAAAGTTATATTCCCACATTAGTGGGTATAGTCCGTTGTCATCCACTAAATTAGCAAGTTCACTCCAAAGTTATATTCCCACATTAGTGGGTATAGTCCCCGTAATAATTCAAATTATTACGCCTGATTATGATTTGTTACTCAATAAAACAAATTTATTTTTCATTATTCGGAAAATATCTTGAATATCATTGCAAAACATCTGTCGCCCCTTCTACTTTTTTACATCATTCATGGTCGACAGAATTATTACTCACTATGATTTTCATTTTTTGGATATAACTTCTATTTATATCCAATTCCATGATAGAAGCTTCATTTTTTGGAATACATCTCAATAATCCTTTTTCATTACTAATAATTTCAATATTATGTAATTGCATTACTTCATTTACGACTTCATCATTTTCTATCTTCCATTTTTCCTTGTCTTTTTTCATATGCACGGTATAAATTATTTCTTTATTTCTTAATGCTTCCTCACTATTCATTTTATCATAAATCAATAGATTGATATACCTACTTTCATTTTTTGTTAACTGTTTATGCAATATTTTTTTTATGTCTCGCACCATATATCTTTTATAAATACCAAATAATAACTCCGCCATTTCATTTATTTTATCAATGATTAAGTCACCTTTAAGATTTCTTTCCAATGGCTTAAGATCTGAGATTTTCTTATGTTTTTTATGATCAATAATTTCTATATCACCAATTTTTCCCCATAAATCAAGATCTATTTGGTTTATATTTTCAATCGCTTTTAATTCTTCATATTTTTTTAGAATAGTAGCTGCTTCTGGATTCATTTGAAATCTATTTAGTAATTTTTTTTGGGCTTTATACTTATCTTCTAATTCTTGTTTACTTGTAGAATCGTTGATTTGTACATTCAGCTTATGCATAAATTGTTCATGCCGCATATAAAAATCGTTAATAATCGTCTTAGCCATTCCATTATTATTCACTTCCGGCTTTTTTAAAAAATCAATCAACTTATCTATGTCCCTATCCAATTCATCGTTTTTTGGTATCTCAATAAAAAGCCTATCGATATTAAGATGTGCAATTTCATTTCTTAGCCTTGACAACTCCCATCCACATTTTGCATCTATACAATACGTCTCTTGAAGCATTGTATTAAAATTGTAATTTCCATTTTTCTTCAATTTCTCATTTGCAATGGCTTCAGATAATAAATGTATATTATTAACATTTGAATACTTTATCAAAGATGCAACTTCTAAATCATTTAGCAATTTAAATATATTTTGGTAATACTTTAACATTGGTAATACCATGCTCCGAGTAAAGTTATTTACAAAATGATCATCCATTTCCATTGGATTAAGTTGTGGTAAGAGATAATTGAAATATTCTTTTATATCAAAAAGTGAATCTATCCCATACGAAATGAAGCTTAGTTTTTTTGTGTTTTTTTCAAATAGACGCATTCTATGAAAGAACAAATCTTTTTCAATGACCTGATCTTCAATATAATCCACATGTTTTAATTCATAATATTGATTTTTAACAAATCCTAAAAAATCTCCCCTTATTTCAGTAGGTAGTAGAATATACATCAAAACATACCACTTAAATAAATTGTTAGAATGCGTTGGATTAAATAATCCATTATCCATTGCCTTCATTGCATTTATTTTCTTTTCAAATTCGCCTAGCGAAAACCCAATATTATCATTCGATGTAACCTTTGTCTTTAAATACTTTAATCCATTTTCTTTATATGGCTTCAATTCATCAAGAATACTTGAATTAAATCTATCGCCAAAGCGTTTCAAATCAAAACCATATTCTTCATATAGAAAGCCATATGCCATTTGCAATTTATATTGAAGCCGAAACTTAGAATTTAGTTTTGTATATTTTTCCATTTGCGTATTCATTTTAAGAATTTCATTATTTAATTTTGAAATCTTATCCTTATCGACTTTATCTCTATTGGCTTTTCTAGATAATTGACTAACTTCTTCAACCAAATTTTTTCTTTTATTATAAATACGCTTATATTCCTTGCACTGATGAATATCCCAAATATAAGCTTCTCCAATTAGCTTTTTTATTTCCTGCATTTCTACAAGTTCTCTTTTTATGTCTTCACGTACTTTTTTTGTATTATTGACCTGATAATTTAATTCATCTATGCGTTTTTCAAAATGTTCATTAATATGCTTCTTAAAGTCCGGATTTTCATTGCCATCAACGGAAAAAAATGAATTGATAAAGTTATTAAACCCATCTTTGCGAGTACAAAGTTTATCGTAATAATTATAGAGCTTTTTTGCTTTTTTATGCTTCCCTAAAACATAAACTTTTGTATCATCTTCCAAGTATGTCGTTGCTTTCTCTTCCTTAAGATTTTTTATTTTTCCTATTTCTTTAAAGATATTCAGATCAAGTAGTTCATTTAGCGGTTTCTGCTTTTCGAGAACTATTTCTTTCCCTTCAAGCAAATCTTGAAAAAACGTATAATTGTAGTGTGCTAATTTATGCCGAACAGATGCAACAATCGTAATAATATTTTTAATGTCTTTTTCTAATAATTTTTTGTCAATTTCAATTAATATTTCTTTGTCTCTATGCAGCTTTTTTTCTTCCGTTTCTTCATTTCTTTTTTGAGCATAATTATTATGATTTTCTACAAATTTTTCAATATTTGATGCGACATAATCAACAACCTTTTTCTGTTTTTCTAAATTACATTCTTGATCAAGTTTATATACTTCACCATTTGTGCCTAACTCCATGCCTAAAAACCGATATACGAACGTAAAATATAACATCATGTTTGATCGATAATTTATAAATCGGTTCAGTTTATAGATGTTTTTTGAATCAATATCTTGATTATTTTCCATGATTTTTTTATAGTCATTAATTACCGCTGGATCAATTAATAATCTTTCTGTATATGATTCTATTCTTCGTTTATTTGTTGATTTCTCATTTAAAATATCCTGAACATATACTTTCACAAGTTTAATATTTTTATTTGTAATTACATAAGTGCCGAATATCTTATATTTTCTTATAATCAAACCCGTGTATTTGTCATACTTCTCAACAATAACACTTCGATTATCCTTTTCAATTTTGATATCAATATTTCCAAATTGGCTATTACATTCAACTTCTTCAAAGTATAGCGATTTGTCTTCTTCACACATTGACATCTTCTTTATATGAATAGTGTCAACACCACCTTGTTTAGTGTATAAAACTTTTATTTCCTTTATCGAATTTTCGTCAAAATTGGAAATTATAACTCGTATAATCGAATTTTTGTTTGCAGGCTTCTTATTATTAGTCATTGATACCCTCCCTATCAATTCTTTGCTAAGACTCACAATAATTCCTTAGCAATTTTATTAGTAATAATTGTACCAAATCGCTGGCGCGATGGCTAGCGAGCTTTTTTGTTTCTTAAATCTTTCTCTATGCTAAATTTTATTTAATAAAAAAATAGTGGTGGTTTTTACTTCTATGTTATATTGTTAAGTTCTCACACAATAACGTCAAACATAGGAGCAAAACCAACCA
>Ga0334899_1003095_pt1 | contig 12056 bp, 2 predicted proteins | sample GraSluR3_MG_FD_207219 | JGI IMG/M metagenome (GOLD analysis project Ga0334899, IMG submission 207219) | Sludge microbial communities from methane-producing bioreactor in Wageningen University, Netherlands - Granular Sludge_8_08-R3 | ecosystem: Engineered > Bioreactor > Anaerobic > Unclassified ... | reverse complement strand
AAAGAGAGCTTGAGTTCAGAATGAGAAAGAAAGGAATACACACTTCAACCCAGGAGATACAACGAGCGATAAACTCACTCAAAGTGATGAAGTTCAGCCATGGTGAGCAAAGTTACTACATGAAAGCGAAATCACTACCCCTTGCTTCGAAGATTCTTTCATTAATGAAGATAACACAACCCGACAAGGTAACGCCTCAAGAAGAACTCACTCTCTGAATACAGAGTTTGTAGTGGCAAAATTCTTCGTTTCTGAAAATACTTTGGCTTGTTCAGCTGTTTTCAGAAGATTAAGTGATAAATTCAAGCGAAGGTTTTCCAAAGCAAGCTTGGGCAGTACTAATGAGTTGCTTTCTTGACGGAACACTACTAGTCAAATATCTTGGATATTGACTTAAGATATAGTTCCATTATCTCGTCATCATCCAGGTCTTTGGCTCCGATCCGAATGACTTCGTAGCCGCTGGCTTTGAGTATTAGTTCTTGCCTTCTGTCAAGGTCTATTTTCCCTTGCCCTTTGCCCTTATGATAAGTGTAGCCATCGATGTAGATAAGGAGCTTTTTATCAGGATATGCAAAATCTGCGATGGTCGTCATATTTGAGATGGTTACCTGGTATTGAAGATGAGGATCTGGAAGCCCGAACTCCCTAACAATGTTAAGGAAGTTCGCCTCGGCCGGCGACTCTAGGTTCCCATCAGAAGTCTTCTCTCGCCTGGTGCCGGGTATTTTCACCACTGTAGTAGCCCCTGCAGTTTGTATGAAGTCAAGTACTTCGATTGCTTTCTTCCTATTGAGAACTGAATGGTAGGGTTGATTCCAGAAGCTCAGCAGGCATCTGTAACAGGCAGTCTTGCAATCGCAGGAATCGAGAAGTGTCCTTGCGGTCTTCATTACACTTTCTCTGTACTGGAACAACACCTCAATGTACCCCGAGCCACCCGGTACTGTTTCGAAGAAAGTGACGTGGTAGTTCTCTTCAAGCCCGTTTATGAAGCTATCAATTTCACTGGTGCTAATATCCAGGTCAATAGATGCCCCCACCTTCATCGCTTCCATATAGTTGGCTGCCTCTTCGAAGCTCTTGAAAGGGCCCACCACCATTACGTCAGACACGAATTCTGCGTGAATGCCTCTCCTATACTCGTTAAGTCTTTCTCCTTGAATATGCTTGTTATGGACGGTTTCCAAATGTCTCTTGAAGTGATCTTTCCCACTAGGAGTATTCTCTTCTATCACCCCACATTCGGGACAAATATAGAAACCGTAGCCATAGTTAGTTATATCGCGTTTCGAACCAACGTTTATGAGGACAACTACGTCTTTTCTCCTGAAAGAAGTAATCATTCCGTCAGACTTGGCAGTAAATCCTCCCAGGTGATTTTCCTTAACGATTCCCCTTATGTCGTAGCCCATAATGACTCTACGATTCTCACTATCCCCGGGCCTACCTTCGAGAGTCAACTTGGGGTCCGTGAGGTGTATTGAATCAAGCTTCAACTGAGCTGGGTTATCGAAAGAAGGTTCATCGGGTTTTTCAGGCATTATGCAGTCTTCGATTATGATGAATCTCTGCCTAAAGCCCGCCTTTGTGTCAGCGTTGTAGAAGTTGTACCGTGTCGGTCGGTACTTTTTCCCTACCGCGTAGAGCCTGGAAAGCGGGGCAAATTCCCTTAGAGCTATATTGTAGTTTCTGTCTATTTCAACGAAACCTTCGTTGTCCAGGCAGCGGGCAGTAACGTGGCCTTTTGCGAGTGAATAACCGGGGAAAAACCCATATTTAACCAGGACGGAGATCGTATAGAAATCACTGACTGAGTTCTCACCGCCCTGTGGATGCATAAAGGCATTCAAGTGCTTTGTAATTGAAGTAAGTTCTCTCGAAGTAGAACCACGTCTAAACAACTCGGCCCTTTCGTTTATCAGGAAAATGAGATCGTCGCGTATGTGGATAAATATCTTATCAAGCTGTTCCGGAGAACCGTTTATTAGAAAGTCTTCCAGTTCTCCCTCCACCGACTCCCTTAACGTCTTCAAAGCTTCAGGTGGCCAGTACTTGAAGAAACGCTCTAACTCTTCTCTGAGAAGCTCGTAATGTCTGTTTATCAGTTCTTCCAGGGGTTTGGAGAAACCAAATAGGTTCTTAAGCGTTTCAGCTGCATTACCCGCAAACAGGTCTATCCCGTTGAAGAAGGCGTTTATGTAATTAGGAAGATAGGCCTCCATCAATGCTTTGTCTTCTATATTCGTAACGCTGTGAAGTTTCGTCGTGATTGCCGAATGACAGTGTTTAGCAATTAGCGGGATATTCACCATAGAGAAGGCTGGGACCTTTATCTTTCCTGTAATCATCTCTTCCGGTCTTGAAAAGAAGTACAGATCGTGGGAGCTTCGCCCGCAGTATGCAGTAACAACGGCTATCCTGTGTCGCCTTCCGGCCCTTCCAGCTCGTTGATCGTAGTTTGCCGGTGTGGGCGGAGCATTTCTCAAAAGAACCATATCCAGTTTCCCTATATCCACTCCCAGTTCAAGTGTAGGAGTTGCCACAATGCAGTTTACCGTTCCATTCTCATCTTTGAATTCCTTCTCGATTCTCTCCCTTTCGGGTCTGCGAACCTGGCCGGAATGTTCAAAGGCCTTCAGACTTCTTATCTCTCTGTTTGATAAGTGTCTCTTGACGTTATAATCATCCGTATCAACTGATACATCAGTTAATTGACCATCACAGTTGTGCCTGGGGCAAACCAGGCTGGGCGTCTTTCTGAAGGTTCTCGTACCACACTTTTTGCACTCGTAAAGATGAGGGAGATTATCGTCTTCTGTCTTAGGTGCCTTACGGAAGTGAACCGCTTCACTGTTTATGGCGAAATGTGAGTTCTCGCGTTCGACTAGGACCCTTTCATCCACCAGAAAGCGCCACAGTTCACTTAGGAAATCATCTGTGAGATCCTTCTTTTCCGGAAATGCCTTTTTCATAAACCTCTGATAATATGAAGTCCCACTATTTGAAATCCACCATTTGAGATTGCTCTTGCTATTGTAGGTAGGGGCATTCAGGATGTAAACTTCGGGGGCGAACCACTTGCTAAGGTTTATATAACCGCTAGCAACTCGGGGATCACGGTTTGTTATTCCGAGAAGCTTATGGCTTACACCTGTGTTCACTCTCATATGGTCTAGAAGATTTTCGATTATTGCCAGTACCTCTTCTACAGGGGCTCCGAATTCTTCTGCCCAGTGTTTCACGAATTCCTTGCTGCTAACTACATTCCCGTAAGTAAGTTTAACAAGCCCAAGGTTCTCAAGACTTCCGCGTCTATAGCGGGGCATAAAGAAATCTTCTAGAAGAAACCATTCTACAGAATCTTTGAAGTAATTAGGCCTCATTGCATTTTCAACTTCAAAGTCTCTGTACTCACCCTTTTCACGAATGCGTTCGGCTATTTCTCCAGCCAGTTCATCGCTTGTGTATGCGCGGTCCTCTTCTAGAACAGCGTAGAGATAGTCTCTGAGCCTAAACCGCTTCGACCTCTGGTTTATGAAGGCTGCCTGGAAGGCGGCCTCCTGTCGGTTGTCCGTGAATACGAGAAGCTTTGCCGCATCTTTGGAAACAGAATTAAGCATATTCTGAGCGAGAATTAGAATGTCTAAAGCTTCATTTGAAACAGAGGGCATCAGGTTCGAGGATCTATCCTCTTCATCATCTTTACCTAGCGAAACACCACAGGAGAGGCATCTAAGCCGCGCTGCAATTGGAACCTTCTTCATTTGAATAAGTTTGTCTGAACCACAAAGAGTATTCTTACATTTCTGCACAGGTGCTTCGTGGACGGTCCCGCATTTCTCACAGACCCATACATTTTGACTGGGGTAGGCCTGTTCGTCCCCGGTAATCACATCTGTAAGGAGAACCATCCGGCTTTCTTCAGGCTCATCCCCCATACCAACGGGTGTGTAGAAAGTGACTCCTTCAACCTGGTTAGCAGATGCCGAGGGAATGACAAAGTAATGCTGGCCACATCTAGCACAACCGTAAAGGCTGAAATAATAGTGGTCCTGAAGCTCGTCTATATCGTTCAGTATTATCTGTCTCTGGCCATCTACAAATGCGACCTTCAGGTTTTGAATGCCCCTTACGAAGAAGTGGATTTTCGGGCGGAGTAAAGGTTCGTTGTCTTCTTTTACTATGAGCCCGGCAAGTAGATAGGAATATATCTCCGCCGCGAGAGCATCATTGCCAGCATCTTTCCTCCCAGCTAACGTCCTGATTCTCTCAACAGCCTTTTCCAGAAGTGTGGGCTTGCTGAAAAGTTCCTGCAATTCGCTTATGATAACGTTCTTCTTCAATGTCGTGTAAGCGTTGTCTTTGTTTATGGTCTTGTAAGTCAACTGTGTCAGCAGCTTGTAGAATTCTGGCCCCGGTTCTCCATCTTCAGGAATCTGAGAAACCTCATATACCATCTGTTTTAGAATTTCTCCGGGATCTCTGGGAAATAGCGGAACGTATTCATCCGGTTCTCTTTCGAGCTCTATGTAAGACTCGGTTACCAGCTTAATATCGTTTTGTTCAACACCAAAGAGTCTTGAACCGAAGCGTTTTACTACCGTTTCAGGTTCTTCGTCACGAGAGGCGACCGTCGCAGAGGTGCCAATGAAGGTGATGTTTTCCGGATGCGGAACAACGAGCTTCAGTCTTCTGAGAAGACAGGCCACTTCCGAGCCAAGTTCTCCGACATAACTATGAACTTCGTCCATAACGATGAACTGTAAATCGGAGTCTCTGAAAATATCTAGATCCTTGTTTCGAAGAAGCAAATGCTCAAGCTGAGAGTAGTTTGTGAGCATTATCTGGGGAGAGTTTTCGCGGATCTCTTCTCGACAGAGGCGTTCTTCCCAGGGTGCCAGTGTACCCTTTATGACCTCTTCGAGCTGCTCTTCCGTAAACCTCACCATATTTGCAGGTCTCCGGATATTCGAAGGAAGGGTTTCAGGAGTGTCTCCGGTGTATCTGGCAAACGTCACGCCGGTTCCTGCAAGCATCATTCTGAGTCGTCTTAGTTGATCATTTACCAGAGCGTTCATAGGGTAAATAAGAAGCGCCAGCAGTTTCTTCTCCTGTTGTTTCTTCGCCCGGTCGATTATTGGAAGTAGGAAGGACTCGGTTTTTCCGGAGCCGGTACCTGTTGAGACTATGGTGTGATGTTTGTTTACAATGCTCTCGGCTGCTTCTTCCTGATGCTTATGTAAGTTTTCGTATGTGAATACTCTATTCAATACCGGATCAAGGTTGAGTGCTTCAGTGAACTCTCTTATGCTCTTGCCTTTTACGAAAGGGCGATTGAGGTAGATGTATGGTCCATTAACCAGGCGAGATCCACGCAGCAGATCATAGGCTATTAAGTCCTTGAGTTGATTCTCGAGACCTTCATCTGCGATATTTAGGGTACTTATAAGAAAGTCTGTGAAGCTCTCGAAGGTCTCTTTACTGAAGACGACCGGGTTAATGGACATAGGACCACCTCTGAATCATTCGATATTCTGGATCAGATTTCTTAATGAAGCAAGAACCTCATCAATACAGATGTCCTCCTTGAAAGAGTTTCGGTCTGTACTCTTCAAAGTACTTCAGGGCAAGGTCTCTGGATAAGTAAGTCCCATACTCTTTTTCCTGTTCTCTTTTCTCTATTGGGAATGTAGTGAAGATATACTTCAGGTCTTCATAGTCTATGCCGTAAAGGTGTGCAGCTATTGCGTCGAGTTGGGCCATATAGTCAAGTCTCTCTTTCTCATTCCACGGACGGGGCTCTATCTCGTAGCCCATATCTTTCACGAAGGGCTCCATATCATATGAGTAGTTCACACACTTCACAATCCGCCGGATAACGGAATCTTCAAGGCAAGCGTCTCCAACATCCAGTCCTGGGAGTTCTTTGAACTTCGAAGGATCGGGTACCGGCAGCTGATATAGTATGAAGAAACTGAAGTTGATTCCTTGCAATTTAGTTCTAGAAACATAATCAAAGCAGTGAGAAGGCGTTAGACACAACCAAAGAAACGGTGTTTGTGAAAGAACAATCTGAGCACTGTGACCGTAAGAGAACCTCCCAGCACAAGAGGTTACAAAAGTCCTTCTGTCAGATGATCTTGCGACATTCCTAAACGCAACCACCCACTCTCTATCCCACTGTTTGGCAGCATAAAAAGCCTTACAATCGCTCTCCTTAACAAAATACCTTGTCCTAGGGAAAAACCACGGATCGGATTTCTCCTCAGCTGTACAGTTAGTCCCATAACCATCCTCGTCAATGTGGTTATACCTGCTATCGAGTATGTGGAAGGTCTTACCTTCGCACAGGGGAACGTATCTTTCACCGTCTTTCTCGTAGTAGATCCAATTCTTCTTATAACCTCTCCCTATAAGCTCCTGCTCTCTGGCAAATTTATCTGAGTCAAGGGACATATCAAATTGCCGGTAGACGCTTATACCATAAGGGTTATCCGTCCTACCGTCTTCGTACTCCCTCAGAAGAATCTTGCTGTTTCTATATATCTTAAGCACAAGGTCCATATCTCTCTGCGAACTGAACACCGGAGCAGTTCCGGTGTTTGGGTTGACCAAGAGCAGGTCTTCAGCAGATAGCTTCAAGAAGCTTTTTGTATAGAGCTGATCGGGGTCTCGCAAGACAAAGAGCATCTTCGACTGTTCCGTGTGCCCGAATACTATAAGACTAAATCTCATTCTGGAGTCTATGTTTTTGAATATGCTACCGTTAACAAAATCAGCTAATGAGGAAAGCAATTTATTTTCGACAACATACTTGAAGAAGATACTGTTTCCCTTGTCTGTCGCAATTCCTGTAGGAACTATCACGCCCGATCTGCCTTTCTCTTTTCGCATCTTAAGGAAAAGCTCGGCGAAGAGCTGGTAAGTGTTTAGTTCGCCTTTGCCTGTCAAACTGTATAGAGTTCTATTAGACACGTAATTGCCTGTGGACGAGTATTGCTCCAATTCCTTCATATACGATCTGAACAGCTCTGGGTTACTTGTCTCTAATCCTGCAATAAGTGCCCGCCTTTCATTCGTCTTCTTGCTGGAATAAACTTGAAGGTCCTTTCCTGCGAAATACTCTCTTTCCTTAAGCTTCAGCACTTCCCACGGCGGGTTACCAATGATTGCATCGAAACCCCCAGCCTCGAAGACATCCGGAAACTCGAGTTTCCAGTGGAAGAAACGTTGTTCTTCACTTATCCGTTCTGTCCAGTTAATGTGTTCGGAGACTTCCATAAGGACCGATCTGCTATCCTGGTTTTTGTCTATTCCCTGGTAGAGATCCTGAAGCTCTCCGGTTGTCAACGGAAGGACTCCGTCAATTTCATTTGCGAACCACTGAGCTACCCAAACATTAGCCTTAAGCTTCTCAGTTTCATAATCTCTGTTCCTAAGGAACTGCTCTTTGTAAACCTGTTCCTTGGCAAAATAATCTTCTGTTTCTCTTCCTACGACATCTATCTGGTGTGAGACTCTTGCGAGCTCACTCGTTATTCTCGCAAACTCATTTTCCGGAGTGTCTGTAAGAGAGAACATACTACTCTGATGCTTCGCCTGGCTTTCCTTCTTAGTAGGTTTGTATTTTGCGTTTGTCTTTTTCAGTTCATTGAGTCTAGTTTTCCATTCTTTACTGGCGTTCCCTGAAGCTTTGTAAACCTCCGGGTGAATAACGCTTGTATCCTCCCAGCCGTGAAAGACCCCCACAAGGGAGTTACCACACTTCAGCTTATGATCGAGGAATGTAAATGGCTTGTCCTTTGAGAAAGTGTTCAACCAGAGAGACATCTTCGCGAGCTCTACGGCCGTTGGGTTTATGTCCACCCCGTATATACAGTGTTCAACAACGTTTCTTAGTGCAAGAATCTCTCTGTCTGAATCTGGAATCTCAGTATTTTTGCCCTCGATTTCCCAGGCCTTCAAGAGCTTCTCCGCGACGAAATTCGTTGCCTGTACGAGAAAGGCTCCCGAACCCATAGCAGGATCGACTATCTTCATTGAAAGAATCTCGGAAGAACTCTTCACCCTGTCTTTCTCTTCATCCATACACAGCGGTCCAAGCGTCTCCTTAACCAGATAAGTTGTCAGCTGCTTTGGAGTGTAGTAACTCCCGCTAGACTTTCTGGCACCGGAGGATGACATATAATAGGAACCCTCCGGTATGAGCCTTTCATCTTCCGGGGCAAGTATCACTCCATATGTGGCTACCCTTGCCTGTATCGAATCATCTGTAGGATCGGTGAACGAATCCTGAATGTTCTTTATCTTTGAATCGACCTCTTTCAGCAGCGCCTTTATCTCTTTTGGTGTGCGTCTCTCCAGCTCACTAAGAGGAAGGACGAACTTCTCCCTTGCCGTTACTACAAGAGGTTCACTTGCCCGGGAAACGGTGTATCCCAGGAGGCCTTCATACACGTATCCTATCTGTTCGACGTCTATTGCAGCATAACTTAGCCTAAGGCCTTTCATATACAGGAGATAGTGGAGAATATCCCTTACGCCTCTGTTGTTAAGTTTAATTCTCTTGAGAAGGGGAAGAATCTCGTCGGGCGAGAATAGGGCGCCACCGTGAGCAGTTATCTTCAGCTCCTGGTGATCTGAGCCGTAATAGATAAGGTTGAACAACGCAAGTATCCTGTACCAGGCATCATATCTGTAGGAAGCAACAGAGTTGAAGTCCGTCTCTCCGAGGAAGCTCCTCTCAGACTCGAGCGAATTGGCTAGATGGATTAGGCCATAATTGTCATCGTACTCGGGAAATCCGTGAGGAAGCAGAGAATTCTCTTCGGCATAAAGTATGAAGACTAACCTCATAACGACCTTTATCACTGCTTCGTATATCTTGTCCGGCTCGACGTCTATTGCACTCTGGTTTGTATAATCGAGAATCCTGTTAATGACCAGATAGACCTGATCGGCCAGAGCGTCAGTAACTTCAGCTTGCTTCTCGTGGCTTTCCTTGACTATGTTGTAAAGACCTTTCTTCTTGCTTGGAAGGAGGGTCTCTGCGTTCAGAAGATTTCTGAAGGCCTCGAAGGTTGTTTCTTCTTCAAGCCAGTCACTTTGCTTCCAGGATATGTATGCTGCCGAAAGGCCTTCCTCAACGAAAAACAGTCTGAATTCATAGCCGTTGGTAAGCATACCCAGAGGGCAGCCTGAAAGTCTAAGCAACGTCTCGAATTTTATATGTTCACTCGCCCGCCAGGTTCCGCTGCCAACAGGCTTTCTCTTGTCAAGCTCATTGTATTTGTCCAGTGTCTTTATTATGAAGACCGGTGTTTTTCTATCGTCAGATAGGAGGACAAAGTCGGAAGTGAGTTGTTCATCGTGATCACTTTCCTTGACTGAGAAAGCCGAAGCATCTCTTCCGAATTTCCAGTTGTTTGGATCGTGGGCGAGAATGTCGAAAAGGAGGCCCTTAACCAGATCATTAACAGAGAAGCTTTCGCTGTTGAAGCGGTTAATAAACCTTCGGAGTCTGAAGAGTTCGTCCCTGCTGATTCCCTCTGTCTTCTCGAAGTGATCGCGATAAATGACTTCAGAGACCAGCAGGCCCGACATCTTCAGAACGCCAAACCAGTCGAATTTGGTCTTCATTGTTGTGCTCATCTGATCATCTCCTCGGGAATGATGAAGCAGAGGGCGACAACATTGACCAGGGGATCGCCTTTGAGTGTGTATTTCTCTTCTATCTTCTTTGGAATCCCCTCAAGCTGGGATTTTAGATATTCCTGTCTGTTCTTCAGAAGACGGATGTCTTCGGAATACTGCATCTGATCTTCGAACATCGTTCCTTCGTATCTACTTAGCTTGTTTATCGTCTTGTCTATCTCTTTCGCTCGTTCCTTTATCATTTCCAGAAGTGCCGTCTTCTCGGTTGAGGTCACTTCTTTCAATTCTCTGTTTAGTCTGTCTTTCCAGTTACGTTTGAACTTCTCTACATTATCCTGTATTGCTTTCTCATTCATCTTCATTACCTTTTTCAGGTCGGGGACGAGCGAGGAAGCCCTCTGGTTAAATACTGCAAGAGAATCGAGATGATGGAGGCTTGAGGTATCCGAAACCGGGAGGAACTCCCCCTGCTCGAACCTTCCGCCAATGACATCCACTTCTTCAACAAGTGGTTGTGAGAGCTTGTTGATCGCAAGAGCCCTAACATACAGAAGCACGTGAGGAACATCCATCTTCCCTGAAGGAACTACCTTGCAGGTTACCTTGTTCAGTTTTTGGTTTGTGCCTTCAATCCCCCTTGACCATATGTTCGCTCGGAAGTACGTTATGGCCTTTTTCACAAGTGGATGGTTGGGATGAAGGTGCTGGGCCTTGGCTCCAGTTGGCGGTACGAAGGATAAGAGTCTTGTTCTACCGTCCTGGAGGATGTATTTTTGAAGCTCTTTCCAGCCGTCAGGCAGTCTCTCTATCTTGTATAGATTTCCTTCTACAGGCCTAACACCTGAGGGAACACCGTTCAATTTGATAGCGCTATCTAGCAGCTCTCTCACTGTGTCAGGGGTAAGATTGAGTTTCTCTCTCGATTCGGCTATCTTCTGGCCGAGGTTCGCGGCCTCACTCCTGACGTTCAACAGGTCTCTTGCCAAATCATCTCTCATCGCGTCCAGTAGTTTTTCGTCCATCTTCTCAATCCCGAGCATCTGCTTCTGAATCTTATCTGCGATCACAGGGTTCATCGTGGTCAAATCTTCGCGGATCTGTTCCACCTTTCTCACTATAGTTTTCAGGAATTGGCTATCTGAATCGTTTCTGTATACGGGGTGATATATGGTGACGTCGCGAGACTGACCGTGTCTGTCTATTCGGCCGTTTCTCTGTTCGAGTCTTATTGGATTCCAGGGGATCTCCATATGGAACATATATCTGCAGTGTTGCTGAAGGTTTATTCCTTCAGAGGCGGCATCGGTTGCGACGAGTATTCTCGCGGGTGATTCGTCTGGATCGGTTTCGAACATCGCCTTTATGGCCTCTCTTTTTTCCATTTCCATACCGCCATAGAGCTGGAGGATTCTCCCCTCTTCAACACCGTGATCGATCAGCTGGTCTGTGATGTACTCCATTGTGTCTTTGAATTCGGAGAATATGACGACTCTTTCGCGGTTCCAACGGCCGTTCTCTTTTAGGTTGTTGTCTATCCATCTGATAAGCTCTTTCACTTTACTGTCTGGCTTGTTTCTGAGGCGGGAGGCAACGCTTATAAGTTCACTCAGGTAGTTCTTCCCGTTGTCGGTTGCCGTAGCGCTTATTAACTCCTGTTCGGTCTGCTCTCTGACGACGTCATTATCCCAGTCTTCGTCAAGCCTGTCCATAATCAGCTGGAGGTACTTCGGAGAGTCTTTCGCATCGTTTAAGTGTTCCGTGTGAACTACGATTGAATTGTAGAAGGCTCTTGGTGAAGAGAGAAGTCTCTTCTTCAGGATCGTCATAGCGAACTCGAGAGGCCTGTTTTTCTCGCCGTTTCCTCCACCACGCACCCTTTGATGAATGTATTGATTGAGCAAGCTCAACGACTTCTTCTCGTCCTCTGAAGGATCTATGTCTAAGGGAACGATCTCTCTGCCTGCAAACATTGCACGACCGAGAGAGTCTTTAACGCCTGTTGGGCCCCTCTTCAATCTTCGTACCATTATTCGATCTAACCTTCTTTTGAAGCTGGCTTTATTGAGCGCTGGATCTTCCCCTCTGTTGAAGCTTAGAGGATCCAGCATATCCAAAAAGGCGACAAAGGATTCCTTTCGTCCATTGTGGGGTGTAGCGGTAAGGAAGATCTTATGCTCGAAGTGTCTTCCTATCTCATTGAGCATCTTCGTCCTGTCTGAATCTCGATAGTACTTCTTCGTTGGTTGGGGCATAGCGTTGTGGGCTTCATCTACTACCAGGAGATCCCAGGAGCGGATATACTTACCCGAATTAACCTCGCAAGAGCGGAGAAATTCTGTCTTCCTGCCCTCCATCTTGATAAAGTCCATTGAGGCGATTATCCTGGGGTAGGCTAACCA
>Ga0334899_1003093_pt1 | contig 12060 bp, 11 predicted proteins | sample GraSluR3_MG_FD_207219 | JGI IMG/M metagenome (GOLD analysis project Ga0334899, IMG submission 207219) | Sludge microbial communities from methane-producing bioreactor in Wageningen University, Netherlands - Granular Sludge_8_08-R3 | ecosystem: Engineered > Bioreactor > Anaerobic > Unclassified ... | reverse complement strand
ACTGATCATGGGTGCTGGTTACATTGTGTCTCTGTTTTAGTGTTTTATTTTTAGGATCAGAATGAACTTGGGGAATTTCTCCTTTCCCTTCAAAGAATGATCCATATATTTCATTGAATTTCTTTCTTTTGCGTTGATCTTTAAGATAAATAGCTGCAAGTGCTTCTTTTAAATTTCCATCTCCCTTTTCGATTAAAGGAAGTGCTTTATAGGCATTTTGGGTGCATCGCAGGCTGGCAGGGATTCCGTTCTCCCGTAGAGTCCTGGAAAATCTGATAAGATCATCTTTCATGGTTCCACTACATCTTCACTTATGGAATGATTTTAAGACTTTTTCCCGGTCTTCTTCGTTCTTTATAACTACGTTGATGGTTTTTTTAACTGAATCTTCGTTGAGATCATTTTTATTGAACATGGTCATGCTTTTAATCCAATCCACAGTGGCCCGGATGGATGGTACTTTAGAGAGATTCATCCTCCGGATCTTCTGCATAGCCTTAACCACATCTTCCACTAGATGGGGAGAAGCTTCAGGTAAATGGGTTTTAACGATCTCAACCTCCCTTTCCAAAGATGGATAATCAATATAAAGGTAGAGGCAGCGATCTTTGGTTTCATCTAAGAGTTGCCTCTGGCTGTTGGAAGTCAGGATCACCATAAGATCATTTTTTAGATCAAAAGTTCCCAGATCATTCACTGTAATCTGCTTCTCCCCCAGGGCTTCCAGGAGGAAACTTTCCACTTCTTCATCTGCCTTATCAATCTCATCAATAAGAATAACTGAAGGGTTATCATTCATGAATGCAGAAAGAAGGGGTCTTTTAATGAAAAAATCCTCCCTAAAAACATCATCGTCTGGTTTAGTTATAGTATCGCTTATTTTTGACATTTCAAGGTGTAATAGTTGTTTCTGGTAATTCCATTCCCCAACGATCTGTTCAAAGGTAATCCCTTCATAACACTGCACCCTGAAAAAATCCCTCATAAAAGCCCGGGCCACAGCCTTGGAAAGTTCTGTTTTACCAGTTCCTGGAGGACCTTCAATTAATATGGGTTTTTGCAGTGATAATGCTAAAAACACTACGTTAATTATGGTTTCATCTGGAATGTAATTGTTATTTCCTAGGATTTTTCCCACATAATCTGTATCTAAAATTGTCTCACTCATAAAATCACCGTTCATTCTAATTACACATAACTTGCCCTAATCTATCAGTAATATGGCCATAGGAGTTATTGGAGATGGATTATCAGAACTATGAAATTTTAATTCTATCCCTGCATTTTCTGCTGTTTTTAAAAGATTAATGCCCATGGCTTCAGCTGAAAAACGTGCCACTAATGAATTCTGACAGCCATTATCTATGTTACAATTTTCACAGAGCAGGCACCGACCAGCAAAAAATGCCATAGAAAATGTGTATCCTTTGTTAAACGCGGTTTTTTCAAGTTCCAACAATAAATTTAGCATTTTTTTGTAATTAGCGGATATATCTGGCCATACTGATGATAATGTATTGTATATATCCTGATTTTCTATTATAACTTTATTTTTCTTTTTCAAGAGATATTTTGAGGTTTCCTTTGAAGTTTCTTCTGATATTTCTGGAGTTTTGAACTTAACAACCATGGCGGTACTGTAATCATTGAGGATATTCCTGAATTCTGCTATACTTGGGGTGTAAGGTGGACACTTCAGATTTTTACCATAGAAGGGGCAGACCATACACTTCAGGCGCACCCTATCTTCAACTACAATCTGATCTGTAGAAATGATCTTGGTGCTGGCAGCACCCAGATCTAAACCTGTTTTTTCTAAAAACTTGCAATCATCAACTTTTATCATATTTATCCCACGTCTATATTAGATAAGTTCTTTATTCTATCAATGAATGATCCATATTTTATTATGGTGGGGTTAAGCAACGTTTATTCTATTCAAAGATGAATCCCCCTATTTTCTAAGCATAAACTTGAAATCAGTAAGTGTTGAATAAGATACTGTCATTAATCTTCCTTCCAGTTAAATACAGCAACTCCTATGCCAAACAGCACAATTCCAAGCACCCCCACGATAGCCAGGTTGGTAACAGCATCCCCATAATTTCCTGTGATCATAGAGCTTCTGAGTCCATTGCTTAAATAAGTCAGTGGTGAAATGTTTGCTATGTACTGAAGGAACCATGGCATGTTTTCTACGGGTATGAAAGTTCCGGATATGAACATTAATGGGAATGTTATGGCCATAACAGCTGTAACAGCTGATTCTGAATCCTTGGCATAGTTTGCAAAGATTATTCCTAATCCCGCGAACATTGCTGTTCCTGCAATTACCAATAGCACTGTTATTAGATTGATGTTAGGATGAGTACCGAAAGCCAGCCACGACAATACTAATGGCAGTACCAAAGAAAGGACAACAATTGTAGTCCAAACAATAATTTTAGCTCCAATCCATTGCATACTTGTAAATGGTGTTGTTGATAGTTTCCTGAATAATCCAATGTCTCTAAGGTGGGTTATACCTCCTACTGCCATGTTTATAGCTGACATGATACAAATAGCAAGTATTCCTGGGAGTAAGAAGTCAAAGTAATTCATGCCTTTGGTGGCGGCGTTTTCAGAGTCTACTGTGATGAGTTGTTGTGTATTGGACATTTTCATATTAAAACTATCTGTAACTTGATGTACAATAGAAACAACAGCCATAGAAGAGGATTTTGATTTATCATAATAAATTTGAATCCCAGAACTAGATGAAGAATTAGTATGTTGAGCTGTTAAAACATTCTGTCCAAATTCAGAGGGTATGATTAGATAAGCAGATATTTTACCATCTTTAAGCATCTGCGATAAATCCATATCAGAACCACTCTTCAAATTCACAGCACCTGTTGAATTCAATGATTGGATAAACGAATTGGACATTTGAGACCCATCATTATCCTGGTAATAAAGGTTGATGGAATCTGACTGGCTTCCAAAAATATATCCAAAAAGCAGGAAAAGCACAATGGGAAAAAATAAAGTCCAAAATACTATTCTTTTGTTCCTGAAGAATGATTTAAGAGTATACTTTATATCACTAGTAAATCCTGACATTTATTTACCTCCTTTAGTGAGTTTTTCTCCGGTTAAATTAAGAAAAACATCTTCCAAGGTTGATTTTCTTACATAAATCTCTTCACAGGTGAAATCGCCAGTATTAATAATGGAAGCAGCTACAGATATGCTGGCAACAGCATCATCTTCAGATAATTTAGCCAACACATCATTACCTTCAACAGTACCATCTGGAATAGCATTGATAAGCTCATTTCTAGCTTCAGGGTCGCAGCCCCTGATAATGAGTGTATTTCCCCCACCATAACGGTTTATAAGGTCATCTGGGGTTCCTTCAGCAATAATTTGGCCTTTGTGTAAGACACAGACTCTGTCTGCCAGATAATATGCTTCATCCATATAGTGCGTTGTTAAAAAGACAGTTTTACCCTTATTTTTCAATTCCTTAACTGCATCCCAAACATCCCTTCGAGCCTTAGGATCCAAACCAGTAGTAGGTTCATCCAGGAAAACCATTTCTGGATCGTTAACCAGGGATATAGCAACGCCAACACGTTGTTTCAGACCGCCCGAAAGATCTTTAAATAGAGTATTCCTCTTATCCTCCAGATCTAATGTTTCAATGATTTCGTTCACGTTCAAATGTTTAGGATACATTTTTGCAAAATAATCAATATTTTCATAAACATTAAGCCATTCAAAAGCACTGAAATCCTGTGGAAGCACCCCAATCCTCTGTTTTATTTTAAAATCATCCTTTTTTGTATTGTATCCCAGAACATTCACTGAACCAGATGTTGCGGTTCTAAGACATTCCAATATTTCTACAGTTGTAGTTTTTCCAGCGCCATTAGGACCTAAAAATGCAAATATTTCACCTTTTTTAATACTAAAAGATATATTATCTACAGTGGTTAAATTTCCATATTTTTTTACAAGAGAATTAACCTCTATCACTTTTTCTGTCATTTTTTAACCTTTTTTGTAAATTTTCTTTTTATCAAACAGTTAGTTTTGAAGTGCACTGACAATTGCATTAACGAAATATAGCGGGTTATGAACTGCCATGTTTTCATTCATCTCCTTGAAACAGTTTATCTTATAATCTTCGCTTGATACATTTGTAATATCCGAAAATCCTCGTTTTAAGAGAAATTCTTCAATTTTTCCCTCTTCAATGCCAAATTTGAATGATTCTCCTACTTGTTCAAAATATTTTTGCAAAATTCTCCCTTCTTCACAGGTTCCATTGACTACAGATTCCTCATGATAATCAAAGAGTACAATACTTCCTTTACCTGAATTTTCCACGATGAATGAAAGAATTCCATCAACGGTTTCGGGTGTAAGGTAACAAATTAAGCCTTCCATTAAAAAAAGAGTTTTTTTGGAACGGTTATATCCTGCACTAAATAGACTCTGGTTAAGTGTTTGGGTTTCAAGATCGGCAGGTACATATGTAACATGTTCCGGTGTAAAACCAAAGATTTCTTTGATTTTTTCAATTTTAAAATGCTGAGTGTGGGGATGATCTACTTCAAAAACTTTCACATTTTCTTTAAGACCTTCAATTCTGTAAGCCCGGGTATCATATCCTGCTCCCAGTATAACCAGTTGTTCTAATCCTTCTTTGAGGGATTTTTTGAGAAAATCATCAAAGTATCTCACTCTAAGTCTAATTAAAGTACCCATTGCCTGTGCAAGAGGGCCAACCTGTTGACTAAATGCTTTTAACTTGACGGGATCTTTTACTATTTCCAAGGTTGCCAGGCTAAGGAAGTGGATGGCATAGGGATCATCACATATACGTTCAGTTTCAGGTTTTAATGATTCCGCTGCTCTGTGTGATGCTGTTAATTCAGCGGTTGGGTTTGGTTCTTTTAAATTTTCCTTTAATCCCTCTTTTACCTTATTTTTCCCCATATGATCTCCTCCTTTATAACAGGATGTTATTTTGTAACAAATTGTTATTTTGTAACATGCCGTTATTTTGTAACATAGTGTTATTATAATATATAAATTTTTGGGTGGATAATGTAAATTTCCTCACAATAAATCTTTAAAGTCTATTTAAATGAGAATAAATGGGGGAATAAAATAAACAAGAAAAAATCAATGAAAAAAAGAAAAAAAGAATAATATATGGGCTTATTTTAATATTCAACCATGGCATGAACAAATGAGTAAAGACTGCAAACCTCTCTGTTTTCATTTTTGCCATAAAAATAAGCTTTTTTATAATCTTCACTGGTCACATTTTGAATATGGGAGAAACCTCGCTCTTTTAAGAATTCCTCTATGGTTCCATCTGTAATTCCAAATTTAAATGGTTCTCCAGATTGTTTCACACGTTCATGTATGAGATTACCAACTTCCAGCTCGCAGGTACCATCAACCATTGATTGAGGGAAATAATCAAAAATTATCCTACTGCCAGGGCCGGAATTCTGCACAATGGAGGACAGTAAATTCTCTACACCCTCCGGTGGAATATAATAAATGAGTCCTTCCATAATGAAAAGAGTTCTTTCGGATGGGTTGTATCCCTGTTCCAATAAACTTTTAAAAAGTTCTTCACTCCCGACATCAGCATTTACAAATACCACATGACCAGGGAGTGAACCGAAGATTTCTTTAATCTTTTCCATTTTCACTTTCTGGATGATGGGATAATCAACTTCAAATACCTTCACCTTTTCTTTCAACCCTTCGATGCGATAAGCCCGGGTATCATACCCAGCACCAAGAATAACCAGCTGTTTGATCCCTTCAGCCATAGAATCCTGAAGATAATCATCAAAATATCTGACCCTTGCTACAATTGAATTTTGTGTACCTGGGAATAGACGATACATCTCTTTCAGTCTTGCTTTAGCCTCAGGATAGTTACATGCAGTTGCTTCAAAAAATTTCAACAACTCCGGACCAATAAAATATATGGCATACGGATCATAACAGATTCGTTCTTCTTCAGCCTTTGCTGATTCAATAACTCTGTGAAAAGCTATTTCCTCAGCCGTACCGCTAGTGTTTTTCCTTTTTATCTGCATTTCACTTATTTTCATTATATCCCCTCTTCTTTTAGTTAAAAAACCTTATTTTTCCTCATCACCACCTTCAGCACCAGAAAGATCTAATCCATGTCTGGTTTCAATGGAGGGGGTGATGAAACGCAGGTAATGTTTCCAAATCTCATCTTTACCTGTCCCTGTTGTCTCTAGAGTTACTTTCCAAACAGGATCCATGTTCATGATACTGTTGCCTATGATGCTGAGGAAAATTGCCATTTCTGTGGGGTTTAAATCTCTTCTCACAGTTCCATCCATCATACATTCTTCAAGTATTTTAGCTGATATTTGGATGTTGTTCAGGGCCAATTCCGTGAAATCCTTTGCATATTCATTATCTATTAAGGGAGATGGGTTTGAGGCAGCATAACAAAGCATATGAAAATATTCAGGATATTCTTGGGTGAATTGGAAATATCCCTCAATTAGTGTGTGTAATTTATCTAATCCACTTTCATCAAGTTTTAAAGATTTTAAATGGATTGAATTTAATATTCGCATCCCACGCAAAGCTACAGCATAAAATAAAGATTCTTTACTCTTAAAATAGAGGTACAATGTTCCTTTGCCCAGCCCTATTTCCTGGGCTATTTCATCCATGGAAACACTATCGTAGTCTGTATCAAAGAATAATTTTTTAGCAGCATCAATGATGTTTTCGCGCCGCTGTTCCTTTTCTTTTTCCTTCCACTTGGCTATTGACATTGTATTTCACCTTTTTACCCCATTCAGAATCATGGAACTAATTGATAAATAATAATGACTTATAGTTTTTTATATGACTAAGAGTCAAAATAGATATATAAATCTTTCTATATTTTTTAGATGGATTCAAACCTAAATAAGCATTTATAACCTTATAATACTGAATAGAAATAAATTAAACAATGGATTTTTTTAGATAGCAATTTTAATTAATTTTAGGAAAAACTATTGTTTCAAGTTACATTAAAAATCAAACAGGTTATTTAGAATAAAAATTTCTTTTTTATTCTTTATTTTTAAGCAGTTCATTAACAAAATGGGCAAAATCCTGAGGAAAATATTGTTGTGCTTTGGTAAAATTCCTGTCTTTAAGTTCCTTGGTTAAAATTGGAGATGGATTTATCATAGAGTCTATGGTAGACATGACTAGAAATGTTGCATAAAAAGTATTCATATTGGACGAAATTCTTCCCATCTTTATTCCACTTTTAATAGCCAAGTGCAGCATATCAAATATCTCTTTCTGTAAACGGATTATTTCCCTTACATCATCCCAAGCAGGACGTCTTAAACCGGATAATGGATTAAATCCAAATCTCCCTGATTGGAAATAATAATAAACCTGAAAATACTGGGGATATAAAATAAAAAAGTTATTATAACTTTTTCCTATAGCATTGATTTTTTGAGTATCACTAGCAGCATTTGCACTGGTTTTAACCATACTGTTCAATATTCGAACACCGCGTAAGATGACAGCAAAACACAATGTTTCCTTATTTTCAAAATATAAGTAAATAGTGGCTCTGTTCAACTCGACTTCCTTGGCAATGTCATTAATTGAGACATTATCATAGCCTCTGGAAAAGAATAGACTCTCAGCGGCATCTATAATAGATTGTCTTCTTTGTTCTCTTTCTCGTTTTCTCCGGGTTGCCGTTGACATTACACCCACCTATAGAACATTATCATCAGTTTCATTTATAACAATCTCACTGATGATAGTTTGTTTTTGGAGGTTAATAATTTTAATATAGGAACACTATTAGTTATGGAATATAAAGGAAGGTAAGACATTTTCATAAGTGTTGAACTTTATTCATAACCATATGTCTCCACAGATCCATGGAGTCTTCAATGAACTGTTCATGACTGATACCTTGACTTTCCAGAACTTTTAAAACAGTGGGTCCTAAGTCTACAATTCTTTCAGCAGTTACTGCAACGAAAACAGCCACTTCTATGGGTTTGACATCTTTTCTTATAGTTTCATCTTGAATACCTTGTTTTATTGCATCACAAATAGTAATCATGATATTCCTGGTGAGTTCTTCAATTTTTGTGGCATTTTCACTGGTGCTGTTTTCAAATCTTTTTGATTTAACATAGAGATAGGCATCATGGTAATCTGGATACTCATTATAAAACTCAAAATAAGCTCTTCCAGCTTCTTCAAGTTTTTCTATTCCATTTTCTCCGGTTTCGATCCTATTTTTAAACAATTTGCTAAAAATCTGAGTTCCACGTAGGACTATGGCAAAATAAATAGATTCTTTATTTTTAAAATAGAGATAAAGGGTGGCTTTGTTAAGTCCCACCTCCTGGGCGATATGGTTCATGGAGACATCGTCATAACCCCGAGAGAAAAATAACTCCTCAGCCACATCCAGGATGTAGTTACGCCTTTCTTCCTTTTCACGAATCCTAATTTCTTTGATTGACACTTGACCACTCTTTTTCATGTAGACGCAATTGATGGATAAAATGGCAATGATTCATTTGCGTTATTTATCACTGAGTTGCGTATTACAATGCTGCTTTGAATACTGTAAAACCTCTGATTATAATAAAAGTTAAGTGGGGTTTTCTAAAATAGTTTACCCAACTTAAGCATTGCTTTGGGAGACACTTTAACCAGCATTTTCACCAGATCAGTGGGGCTTATCCGATCAAAATCACTGTTCTGGAATGCATCGGCTATGGAATCCAGTTCCTCATCAGAAAGACTCAGTAGATATTCTTTGGCCTTGAGATACTTTTTAAAGGAGTCACCTATCTCTTTTTGGCAGCGTTTCTGGTATTCTTTAAGATTCTTTTTAGAGTAATTCCCATTTGAAATGGCTTTTGCTGCTATTTCACCAGCTATAAGTCCTCCAGTCATTCCACTGATAATACCACCACCATCTAAAGGATTTACCATTCCTGCAGCATCTCCAGTGATAAGAACGTTGTCAGTGACTAAATCTTTGTAAAGTCCTCCCACGGGATCTCCACCAACATTCAACTCCACTGGTTGTGCCTTCTGGGTGGCAGGGCAAGTATCCACAAATTCTAAGAGGTGTTGGTAGGCAGTTTTATCAGTTCGTGGGGTGAGAACTCCCAGACCCACATTGGCCACATCATCCCCTTTGGGGAATATCCAGGCATAACCCCCTGGGGCTGCACTCCCAAACCGGAGTTCAATACAATTAGATTTTTTCATATCCACCCCAACCATCTCGAACTGAGCACAGGATTCCATGGTTCCTGGTTTTGCACCAGTTTTAAGACCTGCCCATCTACCTACTCTTGATTCAGGTCCATCAGCACCAATAACTATTTTGGCCTGTACCTGGAAAGGATGTTCCATGTGCTCCAGAGTTACAATCAGGTGATTATTTGTTCTTTCTATACCTGTGGCCAGGGTTTTTACCATAATCTGGGCACCAGCACGAGCTGCATCCATGGCTATATGTTTATCGAAAACTTTTCGCTCCAGAACGTAACCTACCTCAGAGAGTTTGACCTTTTCTTCATCCAGCAAAACATCGGTTCCATTAGGTGAAACCAGGCGAACACTATTGATTTCAGTAGTTATCCAACGAGGATCTGGTGTGATTCCCAGCCTTTTAAGTCCATCCTTGGATACTCCCTCAGCACATCTTTTAGGTGCACCGATCTCTGATTTTTTGTCAACCAGGAGTACTTTCGCACCACCCATTGCTGCGTGTTTGGCAGCCATGGAACCTGCAGGACCAGCTCCTATTACCAGGACGTCTGTTTCCAACATCAGATCACCTCTTTTTCCAGGGCCTGAACTGGACATACTTGGATACAAATTTTACAATCTTTACATTCTTTTTCATCAAATTTCAGGGTTAGTTCTCGTACTTCAATGAGATTCCGGGGACAAACACCGGCACATTCCCCACAGTACATGCACCATTCCTTTACTATCATAAAATCACCATTTGAACTAAAGTTTTTAGTGGCAAAAATAACCACTAGTTATGTTAATAACCAGTGGTTATTATAGTATATAAATGTTGTCATAAGGATGAAATGATTTTCAAATTTGGTTTAGGTACAATAGTTCCAGTTCAATAGTTTAAGTACAATTAAAGAATCAAACTGGTAACTACTCTAAAAATAGGAGTATAATAAAGAAATAATGTCTAAAATTTGGGAAATCTAAGAATAAAATCTAATTAACGTATTTTACTGAATATATCTTACTGTATTTCACGTAAGATACGTAAGAAAGGATTATGTAAGAATGAGCAGGGTTTAAATTTAATAAAAAAAAGGTTTGTGGATTAGTATTAATCCACATTTCAATTTCTAAAGCTAACTAACTTATTTAGCTGGGATGATTAAGTCCCTTTCTCCGCCAGGTATGAATTCTCGTAGTGCACCTTTAGCTATGGATTTCCTTGGCTTGGTGAAGTCAAAGGCTAAGTCTTTGTCAGCAAATGCAACTTTTATGAGAGGGTTCACACAGAATGCGTCTCCTCGAGCTGCGTGAGGTGCCTGAGCAATACCAGCGTATTCTGGCTGGTGACCCACGTTCATGGCGTAGTTAGGATAGTTAGGACCACGTAGTTCGTGGATCAGACCTTCGTCGCTCCTGATGGAGAGAGAGTTGGATGCTCCACACTGGTCCTGCAGGTCGTAACCGTAGAAACCGAGTCTGCTGTGGGCTTCTTTGTGCATGATCTGGCTTAAATACCATCCGTTGATTCCTGCGTTGGAGTTTCCGGTTGCAAAGGCAACGGAACAACCTGCTGCAGCAGAAACTACTGCAGTTCGCTGTGAACCTCCAAAGTGGTCTTCCAGGAGTGCTGGGTATTCGTACTGTTCCAGTCCGTACATGGTTACTTCAGCAGCTATGTCGTGAACTACTTCGGTACTTGCTTTGGTTCCGCAGATTCCGTATTTATCATCCACGTATTCCATACCATAGTAAACGAAGTCATCCAGTATATCATCAGTGTAAGCAGCGGTTGCGTACTGGGTGAAACCTACTCCACCAGACATGTAAGAACCGAGCCAGATCTGATCGTAGATGGTTGCTGCTGCTCCAATAACCTCGAGGGATATTTTTGCTGGGTCATCAGATACACGGGAGGTCTGTATGATATCGGCCATAACACCGAATGGGACACCTCCAGGTTCGTTTGGTCCCCTTGCTCTTCTTGATGGGAGAATACTTCCCATGGATATAACGTCAGCGTGTTTAGCTGCGTATGAGAAATCAGCTATAGCGGCTTCTCCTGCACACAGTTTGTATGCGGCAATGAAACTCATACCGATCTGCATGGCAGACCATCGGGATACAGTACCACCATCACAGACTCGTACCACTAATGAGGGAACTCGGCTGATCTGGTAGGTTTTGTTACCAATGTACTCTTTGAGCATTTTAGCCTGTTCTTCTGGGAATTCCTTGTTGATGTCGATTAAGAATCGGGAATCCAGTTCATCAGCCAGGCTGTCATCACCAGTGAATAGTTTGGCGTAACAGTCTCCCACGAGACCAGGGTGAACTTCTACCATGTGTTCCTGAACCACTGCACCACCAGGTAGTGCGTGGTTGATGGTTTCCATGTACTCGTTGATGGTTTCTGGGGTAACTTCCACACCTAAACGTTTCTTTAAAACAGAGTGAGCTGTGTCCATACCCACAATGATGGTTCTTTTAATGTCATCGTTGAGTTGCTGGATGGCTGCGTTGTTACAGAAGTGCAGGTCATCTCCTTCCACGTAGGTGTCGGTACCTGAAACTTTGTAGGCCATTAATTTACGCTGACCCAGTGGCACTCCTATGTCTGGGTTATAGAATGGGATGCCCCTTTCTTGTTCGATTTTTTTAGCGTATTCATCGAACTCTTTTTTTCGAGGGGACTGTTTCCAGCCTCCGAAGCAGTAAAAGTCAGTGTGATTTTGTTTGGGATCTTCATCAAAT
>Ga0334899_1003078_pt1 | contig 12118 bp, 8 predicted proteins | sample GraSluR3_MG_FD_207219 | JGI IMG/M metagenome (GOLD analysis project Ga0334899, IMG submission 207219) | Sludge microbial communities from methane-producing bioreactor in Wageningen University, Netherlands - Granular Sludge_8_08-R3 | ecosystem: Engineered > Bioreactor > Anaerobic > Unclassified ... | reverse complement strand
TCCGATGTGTCGCGATAAAGCGTGATCAGCCCGGCGCCGACAAGGCAGATAATGCACTTTCTGTTTCACTCATTGTTCAAATCACAGTCGATGGCTATCAGGGCGGTTGTGTGTGCGCTGTTTGGTGTGCTGGTGGCTGCAGGAGCCTTCGCGGGGACAATAGCGTTTGACCCCATGCGGGGGCTGGTGGAGGTGCCGGTAGTGCTCAACGGCAATGTGAAGGGGGTATTCGGGATCGACACCGGTGCGGACCATCTGTATATCGACCGGGAGTTCGCGCGTGCGAACGGGCTGCAGATCAGCAATGTCGCACCGCAGCGCGATGCGGTCGGAGTGGAGGGGACGAGCAAGGTCACTATGATCAGCCTTCGTTCTCTGGAAGTGGCCGGCGAGCGGCTGTACAATCTGAAGGCCTCGGGGATCGATATCGCCAGCCTGACGGGGGATCAGCGATATGGGAACCCGGACGGGTTGATCGGGCACCAGGTGCTGCGGCGGTTCTATGTGACGGTGGATTACCCGAATCATGAGCTGACGTTGCAGACGGCAGAGCCACGGTTCTTGTCGGGGAAGCGCTACAGCACGGTCGAGTTTGACAAGTACAAGCACCTGATTCTGGTCGAGGTGACGTTCAACGACCAAACGACGGTGCCGATGATCCTGGATTACTGCGCCTCATTTACGACGCTGAGTCCGCAGTTGGCGAAGAAGCTGGAACTGAACACCACCGAGCGCGAGGTGCAGCGGGTGGCGCGGGTGCAACTGGGCGAGGCAGTCACCGAGGATTGCGCCGTGGTGGTGGCGGATTTGACGCAGCTTCGGCGGTCGGCGCCGCGGGCGGAGTTTGAGGGGATATTGGGGGCGACGTTTTTGTTCAGGCACAAGATTACGGTGGACTACAAGCGGGACAAGGTGTACGTGCAGGAGTAGGGGGTGGCTCACGCTTGCGTCGCGATTCACCTTTGGTTTGCAGGGATCGTCGCAGGCGAGGATGAGAGAGTCTCCCGAGTCAGTTCCGGCCCACCCCGCACGTGCTGCGCAGTCTTCATCCCGTACGGACAAGGGGTTTCGACGTCGTCCTCTTCTATCTTTGCCCTTGACATCAATGCACAGCACGGCGTATCGTGTGAGTGACAACGTTGCGGTGCCGCCGGTCGGGCGGATAATAGGGAATCCGGTGCAATTCCGGAACAGCCCCGCTACTGTAACGGCTACTTGTCAGGCCCAATGCCACCCGGGCGACCGGGGAAGGCGCCTGTCAGGGTTGGAGGCCGAAGTCAGGAAACCTGCCGTGACTCTATCGAATCTGGCTGCCACCGGCGCGGGCTGGTGAGTGAGTGTTATTGCCGCACGGTGGTGCCGAGAAAGCAGGTCCATGCGGCGTTTTTCATGGTACCCGTTGGCGACACGAGGGTTGTTGTCGGGAATCCATCTGAACGGTGGGTCACCGCTTGATAGAGCCACCCGCGGCAAGCCTCGGGCCAGGCCGCGTGACAGGTGGGGCATTCTGGTCGGTCTCGTGTGCTTTCTTGTCGTGGTAATCCTTGTTCGTGGTGCGGGGGCGCAGTCGGTACAGGATGTGTGCGGGCGGGTGGTCGATGAGGCCAGCGGGCTGCCAGTGGCGCGGGCGACCGTGCATCTGCAGCATACGGGTTGGCGCGCTCAGACGGACAGCGACGGTCGGTTCTGTTTCGAGCAGGTACCGGAGGCGGACTATCGGGTGGTGGTTGAGGCGGCGGGGTTTGACTGCCCGGCCGCTTTCGAGGTGAGGGTGCATAGTGATGTCATGCCGGACCTTTTGTTGCCCCTTTCGCCGCGATCTTATCCGTTGCCGGGGATTCGCGTGGTGGATACGGCGGTGGCTGGGGTTGGTCGGGAATTCCGGGTGATCGGGCGCGAGAGGATCAGGGAGATTCAGGCGCGGGATTTGTCTGAGATTCTGGCTGACGCCGGCGGGTTGTATGTGACACGCACCGGCGGGGCAGGGGGGCAAGCGCGGGCGACATTGCGCGGGAGCGCCTCGAAACAGGTGCTTGTGCTGATTGACGGACACCGGGTGAACACAGCCAGTGATGGTGAGTTTGATCCTGGCTCTATCCCGGCCGAGATGATCGAGCGGGTCGAGATCTACACCAGCGCGGCGGCTGCCGAGTTTGGTCCCGATGCTTTGGCGGGGGCGGTCAATGTCATCACGAGGCTGGCGCGCCTTGCAGATCCGCCGCAGATGGAGTGGTCGGGGGCGGCGGGCGACTGGGGGACGAGTCGGGTGGCGGCGAGCGTGAGCAACCCGCTGGACGGGGAGCGCTTTGACGTGCGCGGGTCGTATGTGCGGCGGCAGACCAGGGGGGACTATCCCTTCGCCTATACGGTCGACGATGGTGCCATGGTACACACCGGCAGGCGGGTCAATAACTATGCTGAGGCCAGCAACTGGTTCGTGTCGGGGCGCTGGTTGGCCTCGCGCCGGGTGTCGGTTGATTTCACCGGGCAGGCGTATGAGAGCGAGAACGGACTGCCGGGGCGGGCAGTGGATCAGGACAGCGCGAGCTTTCGCACCGATGAGCGGTTGATCCTCGGGCTGAGCGGGCGTTGCCATGTCGGCAGCGGTGCCGAGGTGACCATGCGCGCCGGGTGGACCAGCTTGAAGCAGCATTTCGAAGACCCCTCGGATGCGAATCCCTTCACGGGTTTGAACAGCGACTATACGGATGACGTTTTCAGCGCCGGGGTGGTGCTTGATGGAAAGCTCTGGCCGGGGCAGACGGTGCGGACGGGCATCGATCTGCAGCAGGACCATCTCGAGCACGTGGATAACCTGCGTGCGGCCGGGAGCCTGGGGCGGACGAAGCGCAGCGATGTTGGTTTGTTTGTGAAATCGGAGCAGATCATTCGAACAGGTGGCAGCAGGGTGGTCGAGCGGGTGATTGTCAAGCCCTCGGTGCGGTTTGATCGTTATCGCTCCGACGCGGACAAGGCTGCGACTGCGGACGGCAGCAACTGGTCGCCACATATTGCGGTGGAAGCGGTGAGTCGGGGTGGTGACTGGCTGTCTGTGGCGGGGGAAGTTGCGTATGGGCGGTCATTTCGTCTGCCTTCGACGAATGCGCTGTTCTGGCAGGGGGATGCGCGGGCGCGCGGCAATCCCGATTTGGTGCCGGAACGGGCGGAGCAGTCCGAGGCGGGCCTGAGGGTGCACCTGGCGCCGGATGGCTGGCCGCTGAGATTTGAGGGGGGAGTCACGTATTACCATCGGTATACGCGCGATATCATTGTGTGGGTGCAGGGCTACGGCGGGGTGTGGCAGCCGGTGAATCTTGCCGCCGAGCGTGCCACCGGGCACGAGGACTATGCGCGGGTTGCGCTGTTCGGGCGGTTGATTACGATTGGGTATCAGAACACGGTGACCGACAGCAAGAGCCGTATGCCGGGGCACACGACCTATGGGAAGGCGTTGCCGTTCGTGCCGGCCTTCGTGCAGCAGGTGTCGTTGCGGATGGAGCATCGGCACGCCTTCGCGAGCGTGACCTCGCGACATGTGGGTAAGAGGTGGGCGACACAGGCGAATACGCGTTATTTCGATAGCTATCGGGTGACCGACCTGGCGCTGGGGGCGCACCTGCAGCCGATTGACTGGCTGCGGTGCACACTCGAGTACCGGGCATCGAATATTGAAAACGAACACTATGTGCTGATCAGCCATTATCCCATGCCCGGCCGGGAGTGGACGGTGGGGCTGACACTGACGATTGCAATGGAGGACGAGGATGATTAGGCGACACGTTCGGCTGGTAGTAAACGCCGCACTGGCGGCGTTGCTTCTGGTGGCTTTGATTGGTGTGGCCGCTGCGGCTGATCCCGCAGCGTGGGTGATCAATGCCACCGGGGAGACACTCAGCCGGATCAATCTTACAACCGGGCAAGTGGACAACGATCTGGTGACGCTGGGCAGCGATGTGTTCAGCTATCCCAACCAGATCATGGTGGTCGGTTCGCTGGCGTACGTGGTGGTATCGGGGACGCATGAGATTCAGGTTATCGATCTGAACAGCCTGACAACGGTGAGGTTTATCAGTACCGGCAGCGGAAGCAACCCCTTCTGGATGGATCTTCAGGATGAACAGACGGCGTGGGTGTCGCTGCAACTGGGGAATGCGGTTGCGCGAGTTAACCTGGCCGGCGGCATTATGGGGCAGCCGATTTCGGTCGGCGCGTGGCCGGAAGGGGTGCTGGTTGTGGGGGACAAGGTGTTCGTGGCATGTACGGAGTACGGCGCCGGCCGCACGGGCACGGTATATGTGGTGGATGCCGTGGCAGAGGTCGTTACGAATGTGATCAATGTCGGCTGGAACGCTCAGTACCTGGCCCTGGATAACGACGGGCGGATTCATGTGGTGTGTACGGGGGATTACTGGTCGCGGTGGGGGATGATCTACGTGATCGATCCGTCCGGCGAGGCGGTGGTTGACAGTATGGCAATCGGGGGGTCGCCGGGATACCTGAGTATCGGGCCGGACAATATCGGGTATCTGGCGGCGGGCGGAACGTGGGTCGACAACACCGGCTGGGTGTACACGTACGATGCCGGGACGCTCACGGCGCTGCATGATGCCGCCAATCCGATCGTGACCGATTCGGGGTGCATGATGGCGGTGGCCTATCAGGATGGCAGTTGTTTCACGGGGACGTTTAAGGATTTTGTCAAGCCGATCGATTCCTCGGGGGCAGTGCTGGCGGTGTATGCGGTCGGCGACGGACCGATCCATGCCGATTTCAATTACGTGGCGGGGGATATCAACGGTGATTTCACGGTGAACGTGAGTGACCTGACGAGCTACATTTCCTGGCAGTTCGGCGGAGGTGCGCCACCGTGGCCGCGGTGGCGGGGGAACGTCAATGGTGATTGGCAGTGTAACATATCCGACGTGACGTATCTGGTGAGTTTTCTGTTTTCGGGGGGGGCGCCGCCGATGTTCAGCACTCGGTGGGTGCGGTAGGGGGGCATCCTGTCGTGACTCACATTCCGAGTGGCCGGGCAGACCCGGGGGGCCTGCCGCGCACGGGCAGTGAAACGAGGTGCGGTAGCAGAATCCACACGATCGCAGAAACTTTTCATTCACGATGGGCGTTTAAGAAGTAGCTCACCTGCTGCAAGCATCATAAGGGGAAGGGGCCGGATTCGGCAGCCTTGTGCACGCGGCGGACTCGCTGCAACGGCTTTTCCATATACCTGAGTGTTTTTCGAGGTAGTCTTAAGCGGCTAATCACCACGGCGAAAACTGGTTATGGCGAGTTCAGTAAGGTGGACCTTGTGAAAAAGGGAACTAATTTTTGATTGACAGGTTTTTGAGGCGGTATATATTGCTCTCACCTCGCATAATTCCCTTACCGCTTTCTTGTCAACTGCGGCATAGCAACACGTTTCGGAGAATCGGAGAATCAGATCATGGCCGGGTGGAATTTTGAATATACGATCGATGTCGATACGGTGAATCGGATCGTCACAGAGAAGATTTTCGGCGTCTGGAAAGAGGAGACGGCGAGATCGTTCGTGGAGGAGTATGAAAAGGAGGTCGCCGACCTGATCGACCAGCCATGGGTGCGCCTTTGCGATCTGAGTAACTGGAAGACGGCGACGCCGGAGGTGATCAACATCATTGGTCGTCATCTGCGGTGGTGTCGGGAGCATAACATGGCGTGGTCGGTGAATATAATCGATAACCCGGTGACCTATGGGCAGCTTCAGCGCATGTTCGACAAGGGTGGTACGCGTGAGATATCGCGGACGTTTCGGGACCGCAAGGAGGGCGAGAAATTTTTGCGCGACAAGGGTTTCAGCACTAATGGCGCCCCCTCCGGTACGCCCTTTCGACGTTAGCCGTCTTCTTCGGACAAGGGGCAGAAGAAGCCGCCGAGTTCCATTGTGGAAACCGGCGGCCTTGTTGTATCTGACGGTGTTGGTTGGGCGCTATCCCTTCATCTATCTCTTCAGGTAGCGCTTAAACCACTTATCGATCCACTCCAATCGAGCGATGCGGCGGTCGGGCCGACCATGGCGGGAGAGACCGTGCGGTTCCTGCGGGAAGCGCACCATTTCGACCTTCTTGCCGAGGGCCTTGAGCATGACGAACATTTGCTCTGCCTGCTCATGATGACAGCGCAGGTCCTGCTCGGAGTGGATGATGAGCACGGGCGTTTTGACATCCTTGAAGTACGTGACAGGGGAGCAGCGTTCGTAGATCTCGGGGACTTCCCACGACCAGCCGCCGAATTCCCGTCGCAGGGCATAGCCGATATCTGACGAGCCCTGGAACGAGCGCAGGTCGACCACCGAGCGCTGGGTGACGGCGGCGCGGAAGCGGTTGGTGTGGCTGATGACCCAATTGGTCATATAGCCGCCGTAGGAGCCGCCGGTGATGCCGATGCGTTTGGGGTCGATGTGTTTTTGCTTTTCCATCCAGTCGGCAGCGGCCATGACGTCTTTGTAGTCGAGATCGCCCCAGGAGGCGACGATGGCCTCTGACCAGGTGCGGCCGCGACCGGCACCGCCGCGCGGGTTGGTGTAGAAGACGATGTAGCCCTGGGCGGCGAGGTACTGCATTTCGTGCATGAAAGAGAAGGCGTACTGAACGCGCGGCCCGCCGTGGACTTCGAGAATGGCGGGGTATCTCTTTGTGGAGCGGAAGTCGGGGGGATAGACGACCCACCCCTGGACCTCGGTGTCATCGAACGATTTGAAGCGGATCTCGCGGGTCCGACCGAGGGCCACTTCATCAGAGAGGAAGCGGTTGAGTTTGGAGTGCGTTTTGGCCTTCTTTTCGCCGCCGTAGGTGGCAGAGCAGCTTCGGATCTCTGACGGATTAGACAGGTCGGCGTGGATTAAGGCGGCCGTGCGGGTCTTGCCGTTGACGGCGAAGCCCCGGATATGGCAGTCGCCGCGGAAGATGCGGGTCGGTTTGCCACCCTTTGCCGGGACATAGAACAGGTTGGTCACGCCGGTATCGCTGGAGAGGAAGAAGAGGCGCCTGGAGTCGGCCGACCAGACGAGAGGCAGGTAGGCGGTTTGTTCGCCGGTGTCGGTGATGGATTCATCGTGGCACTGGCGATCGAAGTCGGCGGTCAGGTTCTTCGCGCGGGATTTACCGGAGACGTTCACTTTCCAGACGTGCACAGGGGTCGTGCCCCAGGCATCGTGGGCGTTGTCGTGGCCGAGGTAGGCGATATTGCGGCCATCGGGAGAGAAGACGGGGGACGTTTTCGGGCCATCGGGTGCCGGGAGGCTCTTCTCTTTGCCTTTGGCAAGCGGCTTGATGAACAACTCATCGTAGCCGTCGTCAAGATCGGGGTCCTTGGCCCGGTTGGAGATGTAGGCGACCAGCTTGCCGTCGGGGGAGAGGGCCACCTGGGTGCAGTCGCGCTTGCTTTTGGTGATCTGCTCAAGGGCGCCATCGTCGATGGCCAGGCGGTAGACCTGGAAGGTGTCGCGGGGCAGTGCCCCGGCGCCATCGAGGCGCCAGAAGAAGCGGGTAATGTGCCTGTGAAGCGGGGGCTCTATCTTTTTCTTCTCATCCTTCTCGAAGTGGGAATCGTGATACCGCAGACAGAAGACGAGCGATTTCATGTCGGGCGTCCACTGCAGGTTGGTCACGGTGCCTTCGATTTCAAGGACCTGGCGTTCGGCGCCGCCTTCGGTGGGCATGAGGTAGATTCCGGTTTTCTTATCGCGGGAGGAGACGAAGGCGATCATGGAGCCGTCGGGGGAGAAGACCGCCCGGCCGTCGTTGTGCTTGCCGAAAGTGAACTGGCGTTCGGTGTTGTCGGCGAGATTCCAGATGTGGAGGTTGGCGTAGTACTTCTGGTCTTTCTCATCCATGCGCTCGACGGAGGCCGCTATGAGGTTTTCGTCGGGGGAGATGCTGATGGAGGTGGCGATACGCAGGCTATACAGGTCCCGGGCGCCGAGGGGGCGTTTCTTCCTATTTCGGACTTGGCGGGTCGATTTTGGCATTCTTCGCTCCGTAGGTGAGGGGATTGTCGGCTTTTGGGTCAAGCTATGCTGTGAGGAAGGATTTGACAAGCTCGAATGCGGTCTTTGGGGTGTGGCCGGCCGGGGGAGATTGCCGTTGTTTTTTTGGTGAAAAACCGTATTTTGGGCGGAGCTTTTTTTGAGCAAGGCGGTTATAGGTGCAAAAATACATGGTGGTGCGTGCCCACTATCGGCACGCACATTGTGCAAGGAGGTTGTCACTTGGAAGTCCTGGCGCTCATTGACAAGCTGCGCAATTACGAGCCGAAGACGAAGTCGACCAAGGCCAAGGCGGGCCAGCCGCTGGACGAGTATTCGGGCAAGACCCCGGAGCAGTTGCGCAAGTTGATGTACTCGATGTTGCTTGCCCGTCGTATCGAACGCGAGGAGAAGCTGCTGCTGCGAAAGGGGTACAACCGGTTTTTTATTGGGTGTGGGGGCAAGGAGCTGATTGACGTCTGCTGGGCGGATTACCTTCGAGCCGACGATCCCTGGGTTGGTTATTACCGTAACAAGGCGTTTGATATGCACCGGGGGGCGAGTGTATGGGAGAAGATGCTGGAGGCGATTGGTGATTCGCGGGGGCAATGCGGCGGTCAGCAGATTCCCGCGCATCCATCGTACCCGAATCTGAATGTCCTGCCGCAGGCCTCGCCGACCGGCTCGCACGCGTTGGAGGCTTCGGGGCTGGGATGCGCCATCAATCACCCGATTGAGGTGAGCCAGCAGTCATATATTCCGGGGGGAGCATACAAGAAAGACGCCGTAACGGTCTGTGCGATCGGGGAAGGGTCGACTTCATCGCCGGAGTTCAGCCGCGCCGTGTTTTATTCTGTCTTCGACAAGACCAGGAACATCTACGCTATCTATAACTGCGGGTGGGCCATTTCGGTGTCGGTGCAGGAGCAGTTCCCCGAGGGCGACCCGACGACGCCGTTTGAGGGCTTCCAGCGTTTCGGGCTGAAGATCATGCACATCGATGGAACCGATATCAAAGAGAGCCTCGCGAAGGTGCCTGAGGCGGTGGAGTATGCTCGCAGCAAGGGGCCGGTGCTGATTGACATTCGAGTGACGCGAGAGGGGTCGCATTCCGGGAGTGATGATCAGTCGTTCTATATGGATCCGGAGGAGGTCGACTGGCACACGAACAATGACTGCATTCTCAAGGCCGCGCTGGCCATGATGGATGATGGTGTTCTGACGGGTGAGGAGATCGGCCAGATGTGGGACGAGATCGACCAGGAGGTTTCGAGCAACTCCCGCAAGGCGGTCGAGGGGTACACTCCGAAGACCCGCGAGTTGATCCTTTCCAAAGTGTACTCCTACGACTTCGATAAGGCGCAGCACACCTGGCGACGTTACCGCGAGGCGTGCAAGCTTGACCGCAAGCAAGCGTACAAGACGTACCACGATAAGGGGTATTTCACATCTCCGGATGTTCCGGAGATGACAGGGCCGATGACGATGCGCTTTGCCATCAACTACACGCTTTTCGATTTGTTCGGGTTGACGAGTGACACGATTTTGTTTGGTGAGGACGTGGCCGATTTTTCGGGGGACATGATCGAGAAAGTGGAGCTTCAGAAGAACCTGAAGGGCAAGGGCGGGGTGTTTCTGGTGTCCAAGAATCTGCAGCGGGAGTTTGGCAACGCGCGCTGTTTCAATACTCCTTTGGATGAGGCCGGTATTCTGGGGCGCGCTGTCGGGCATGCCTATCAGGGTCACCGAGCGATTCCGGAGATTCAGTTTCTGGACTACATGTCGCCGGCCTATCAGGTGCTCAAGGAGCGTATTGCGACCATGTACCAGCGTTCTAACGGTCAGTGGACGTGCCCGATGGTGATTCGCACGACCTACGGCGGCTATAAGCAGGGTGCCGGGGCGTTCTGGCATTCCGAGGGCAATCTCGGGACGTGGGCCAACATCCCGGGGCTGTTAGTGGCGGTGCCCTCGAACGCTTATGATGCGGCCGGGTTGCTGAAGACCGCCTGGGCAACGGACGACCCGGTGCTGTTTTGTGAATCGGTGGCGCTGTACAACCGGCGCGACTGGGAAGGCGTGCCGCTGGAGACGCCGATTCCGGAGATCGACGAGCTGATTCCTTTTGGAGTGGCCACGGTCTACAACGAGCAAGCGAGTGATGTTGGTATTATCACCTACGGTGCGACCGTTCACATGGCGCGCAAGGCCGCCGAGTTGCTGGCGGAGAGAGGGATACATGTTCGTGTGGTCGATCTGCGGACGGTCAAGCCGATGGATGAGCAGGCGATTCTCAGGACCGCCGAAGAGTGCGGCAAGGTGATGGTCGTGACCGAGGACCGCTTCGTGGGCGGTATGGCCGCGACGATCGCCTCGGTGATCACGCGTGATCAGGGGCTGTTCCATTTGGAGGCCCCGGTGTCGATTGTGACCGCGATCGATTCGCGGGTTGCTTACGGTGTGGATGGTGACACGGCGTGTCTGCCGACGGTGGATAAGATTGTCGAGGCGGCGGAGAAGCTGTATGACGAGTATTAGCCGGGCTGTTGTAGTGCGGTAGTCCGGTATGTCGAGGGCCATTCTGAGAAAGCCGGTTTCGTTTGCGAGGCCGGCTTTTTTGTTTGTGTCGGGAGCGAAGCGTCGTATTGTCGGTATCACTATAATCACAATAGCGGCAGGAACAGTCAACGGATGTAGCAGATGCGAGGCCGGTTCGGGAGAGTCAGGATGTGTAGATTCATGGTTGTACTGGCTGTGGTGGCGTGGTGCCTGCTGGATTGCGTGGGCGCGAGTGCCGAAGTGAATCGTCCGGAGCATTTTGGTGTGTGTCTGCCGATGCCGCAGACCTTGCCGGACACTATTGCGGCCAGTAAGGCCGCTCATGTCATGTCGCTGCAGATCGTGCCGCTGGTGTTGACCGTGACGACCGAGGGCAGGGTCAGCGCAGTGACAACGCCGGTGGATTCACTGGCGCGATTCGCTGACTATATGCGAACGTTCTTCAGGCAGGCAGTTTTTCTTCCTGGGACGATTGAAGGCGCGCCGGCGGAGATGAGCTTGCCGGTACGGGCCGTGTTTCGTTATCGGGTTCGTCTGCCGCAGTTGCATTTCCCGGTCGATACGCTCGGGTTGGTGCATGACCGGGAACTGTATTTCGAGGGGATTGCTGCGAACGGTGTGACGCTTCCGGAGGTGTTGCGGTTCCCGTCGATCCATTTCGACCGGCGGCGTTTTGACACCTCCGATGTAACCTATCCGTTTGCGTTGCTGCGAGTGGCCCTGGACGAGGCGGGGCGGCCGGTCAGCCGCGAGATAGTGCGATCGACCGTGGGTACTTTTGGGGAGCAGGTGCGCTCGGCACTGCTGTACGCGGAGTTTCAGCCGGCGGTCATACGGGGACGGGCCGACACCGCGAGCGTCTTCGTGCTGGTGTCGTTTCTGCCGCATCAGAATTTTCCAAGTCGTGTGTGGATGCGGGACCGGGCCGACACGGTATCGTTGTACGAGCGGCTGCTGATTCGATCTTTTGCAGACACGTTGGGTCTGCTCTCGGTGCCGCTGACTCGCCATTTCCCGTCGGACGAGTATTCATTTCGGGGGCCGCACACACTGCAGCGAGGTCTGGTGGGAGTATCGATAGGTGTGGACACGGTGGGGAAGGTGCGTATCGGGGTGCCGGGACAGTGGCCCAGGGAGATTATTAGCGGTATCAACGAGTTTGGTCGGAAGTTTCGCATGTATGCGGCCATGGATTATTCTGGTCGTCCGGTGACATATGAGGGGGAGGGTGAGTTGGGTTTTGTGGGTAGTGGTCTGATACGAACGCGTTTTTTCTGGCTGCCCTGAGAGGGGTTGGCAGTATTCTTGTAAGTAACGATCTGTCAGTTAGTTAGTGGCGTCTTGGGGGGGGCGCCGACGCAGTTACTGCGCCGGTTTTGGGCGGCTGGCGGTGCGGTTGCGTTGTTGTTTCGCTAATATGTTGGTGGGCAATAACGTAGTTGTGACGTTCCTTTTGGGCTGTGGTCTTGGCACGATACTTGATGAGTATATGGTATCGTGACGTGACAGGCTGGATTGTGAGGACAATCAGCGGAAGAAACCCTTGATTCGATGGTA
>Ga0334899_1003054_pt1 | contig 12218 bp, 6 predicted proteins | sample GraSluR3_MG_FD_207219 | JGI IMG/M metagenome (GOLD analysis project Ga0334899, IMG submission 207219) | Sludge microbial communities from methane-producing bioreactor in Wageningen University, Netherlands - Granular Sludge_8_08-R3 | ecosystem: Engineered > Bioreactor > Anaerobic > Unclassified ... | reverse complement strand
AACATCATTGAAGGGGATGACCTCAGTGTCTATTCTGCAGTCGAAAGCTGGCGACAAACCCTCAACAGAAATTTGAGGCAGCATCGTAAATTCCTGATGAAAAAACTTGCCCATCATCATGAAACTACCGGCAGACCGGATCTGGCGTTGGACATCCTGTTAAAAATAAGCAGAAGCGATGCCCTGGAAGTCCAGACGCATGTAGACATTCTTAATTTGATGATCTCTCTCGGCAGGCATCAGGAGGCAGCGTCGTATTGTGACGATTTGGAAATCCTCTTTGAAAAGGATTTCAACGCCCCTCTGCCGGACGCCATCCTGGAGCGATGCCGGAATTCGCAAATGCAGCTCAATCAGAAAAAGACCAGCCAATCTGATTGGCCTTATCCATTAAGTATGCAGCTTCAATTTGTCGGCCGCCAGGAGCAATTGACCCAATTACAGCAATGTTTTTTTCAAGGCGGCCTTATCCTTCTCGAAGGGGTGATGGGCAGTGGAAAAACACGCCTCGTTCAGGAACTTTACCGGACACTATCACCCAGACCGCACCTGTTCCTGGCTCCATCCCACGAAATGGAACACAACCTGCCTCTTGCGCCGATCATCCATGGTCTTCGTAAATGTATCCCTGGTGATATTTGGACTCAAATTGACGAGATCTGGGCCAGACAGATCAGCTTACTTATCCCCGAACTGAGTGACATACGGCCGGATCTTGATCAGCTGAACATTTCGAATATGTCCAGCGGACAGCAACACCTCTTTGATGCTTTGCTTCACCTTCTGAATACAACCGTCAGAACTCATGGCAGAATGCTGTTCTTCCTGGATGACGCCCAATGGACGGATCAGTACACAATCCAGGCTATATCCTATCTCCTGGCCCAGGGTTTCTTTGATCAGCATGGGGTGCTGGTTCTCGCCGCCAGACCGGAAGAACCTAACCAGGTTCTTGACCAGATGATCGAGGAATTCCATCGAAGTCAGACCGTCCGAAAAATAACCCTTAACGGCTTGGATCGGGATGCATTGCGAGAGCTTGTCAGGCAGATCTTCGATGAAGCTCCTCAGGAAAAGTTTATCCGGCGGCTCTTCAACGAGACAAAGGGCAATCCTTTCATAGCAATAGAAATTGTCCGGGCCATACTGGAAACACCCGGTGATCTTGCCGGTCTGGGGGCGATCCTCGACCTGCCGCTCCCCAACAACGTCCGAAGCTTGATCCGTAAAAGGTTGAACCTGTTAGACAATAACGCCCGCCAGATCCTCGAATGCGCGGCTGTCCTTGGGAGTTCATTTTCAACCGATCTCCTCCTGGCCGTGTCCGGGCGAGATTCTGAAAACCAGACGGCGGCCATTGACTTACTGGTGCGTTCGGGATTCCTGCAGATTATTTCCGGAGATCCCCTCACCGGAACCGCTTTACAATTCGTTCACGATAAGATGCGTGAGGTCACGCTTTTGGAGACCTCAGTCATTCATTTGCAGATGCTTCATCGCAAAGTCGCCCATCAACTTTCAAAAAGGCCGGACAGCCCTGCCAAAGCCGCTGTGATCGCCAATCACTACCTCTCTGGCGCCGATGTCCGCAATGCATTCAAATGGTTTCTCAAAGCAGCAAAATATACCTGGTCAATTGGATCCACAGAAGACGCCACCCAGAATTATGAACAGGCTGAAAACCTGGTGATCAATGCGCCGGCAAATTTCTTTTCCCTCCATGAAATCATCAATCTGTATCAGGCCTGGAATGATTTTGCTTACCAGTCCAATCAAATCGCCACTTTGGAAACCAATGGCATCAAGCTTCAATATTTTGGCGAACGAGATTCCAGCCCCATGCTCATTGGTCTCTCGCAAATCGCCCTGGCGAACGCCGCTTTCCTTCGCAATGAATTTGACACCGGCTCGGATTTGATCGATAAAGCACTGCTAAACATCAGGAAAGGCAATCATCCCAAAATGCTTGCAGAAGCCCTCATCCGCAAAGGCGCTCTGAGCTGGTGGATGGTCAAACTTGACGAGTCTCTTACGGCTTTCAATCAGGCACTGGAAATCATCCAAACAGCCGGCCCAACACCCGACCTCCGCTCCCTGGAGTTCACCGCCCGGTATATGGCAGGGACAACCTATTATGCGCAGGGAAACGGCCTCCTGACCCTCAGCAGCGCGCATGAATTGATGGATCGTTTCTTTCATCTTCTCGCGCCGTTTGATCGAATTCGGGCACTGCTCCTGCTCTCCTATGGGACTTTGATCAGAGGTGACTTTGGGGCCTGTCTGGAAGCTGCATCCAATGCCCTGGAAATTGCAGGTGGTTTGGAAAATCCATTTATTGAAGAGATGCTGCTTCTCACTCGGAGCAAGGCGGAATTGGCCCTGGGTTATCTGGACGAGTCTTATCAACATGCCCAAAAAGCGCTCCGGCTTGGCGAAGCCAGCCGGCACCAAAATGTAAGTGTTGCCGCCAACAGCATTCTGGGGGATATCCACTTCAGAATTGAGCAGTTTACAAAGGCCAATCACTATTTCCAATATGCAAAATATCGGGAAGGCGTAAAAAATGTGTCCCACCATGGCCTGGAAAATGACATTCATCTCGCTTATTTCCTTGCCCAGAGCGGCCAAATCCGGGAAGCTAAAACAGTGCTGGAAAAACCACTCGAATTTGCCAAACAATGCGGCATGGAACAACTCCATGCCCAGGCGCTCCTGATCTCCAGCGTCTGTGACCAGAACGAGCCGGATGGCGCGGTTGCCAAAAAGAAATTCCAACAAGCCGAAGCCATCTTCCAAAAGAACGGGCTTGATGTTGACCTGCTCTGGCTAAAGGCCGCACGATCAAGATCATTGATTTTGCATCATAAATTTGACCAGTCCCGTGTCATACTCAGTGATTTACTGACGGATAAACAAAGCCCTCAATCAGTCTGGATAACACTCGAAGCATTGGACCTGTTTGCTCAGCTTGACAAGGCAACTGAAGATTGCACTCAGCAGACAGAGAGACAAACGCTTTTCGAAGCCCTGGTAACAACGCTGACACAGCATGTCCGCTCTGAGCCTTTAAGACTCGCTGTGAAATCTGCAATCAGTTCATGGAAAAAGCGAGGGTATTCCCCCTGACCCGTGGCAATGTTTTGGTAACGCTCCCATGCTAAGCTTTATTGGAGATACAGCACAAGAAACATTGCATCCGGGCGTATGGTTTCAGGGGCCCATATGCAAAAGAACCGACATTGAATGATACCAAAACATCACTGCCGGTTCTTTTCGTTTTAACCGACCTGTAAATGTGCCACAGTGACACCATCGCCGCCCTCTTTTTCCCCGCCGTTTTCAAAGTTTTTGACATGGGGGTTGCTGCCCAATGCCTGGCGGATGGATTCCCGTAAACGTCCAGTACCCTTGCCATGGATGATCCGGACAAAGGGCAGCCCCGCCAGGTAAGCTTTTTCCAGATACCGGTCGAGGGCATCCAATCCCTCATCCACCCGCTGGCCACGGATATCCAGCTCAACACCGGGAGATTCCGAGAATTCGGGCAGGGTGATCCTCCCCGCTTTGGGTTTGTCCGGCTTTTTCTGAGGTGCGGGCTCAGGTTCACCCTTCCGGACCACATCCGAAAGCCTTGCCCTGATCCGAAGCTGTCCGATTTGCACTTCCACCTCGCCCTCGCCGATCGCTGTGACGACACCATCCTGATCAATCGAGCGCAGGTGGACTCTCTCACCCAAGCGCAGCGGCCCCGCCGGTTTGCGGACCGGGCTTTTGGGCGTCTGCCGGACGATGGGTTCGGAAACCTCTTCCTCCAGTTCCTCGACCACCGCCTCAACTTTATCCACCGCTTCCAGGGGTTGGCGCGCCTGTGCCATCTGAAGACGCAGGGATTCCAGCTCTTCACGCAGGACAGCCAGGTTCCGCTCGGTTTCCTGCCGGGTCGCCTCAAGCATAGCCAGACGCTCGTCCTCAATTTTCTCCAGCCTGTCAGCCAGTTCGTTCCGCAGGGATTCCGCTTCCTGCCGGGTGGCTTCGGCGTCCTCACGCGCTTGCCGGGCAAGATCACGTTGCCGGTGGATCTCATCCAGCAGGTCTTCCGCTCTTAGGTCAGCAGGATCAATCTCTGCCCGGGCGGAGTCAATAATTTCCTTTGACAGGCCCAACCGTTCGGCAATTGCCAGCGCATTGGAGCGTCCCGGCAGACCGATCGTCAGGTGATAGGTGGGTTGCAGGGTTTTGAGGCTGAACTCCACACTGGCATTCAGAACACCCGGGGTGGTATGGGCATAGGCCTTCAGTTCCGGGTAATGTGTGGCGATCATGCTGGTGATTCCCCGGTCCAGCAGGTGGGTCATGACCGCCCGCGCCAAAGCTGACCCCTCCTGCGGATCGGTCCCCGCGCCCAGCTCGTCGAGTAACACCAGAGACCGAGAATTTGTTGTCTTGAGGATCTCAACGATGTTGGTCACATGCCCGGAGAAGGTAGAGAGGGATTGTTCAATGGACTGCTCGTCGCCGATATCCGCGAAGACAGCCTCAAATACGGCTAGGCTGGATCCTGATTGTACGGGAATTTGCATGCCGGACTGTGCCATCAGGACCATCAGGCCAATGGATTTGAGAGTGACCGTTTTCCCGCCGGTGTTCGGCCCGGTGATGATAAGGGCAAATGTTTCATCATCCAAATCCACATCAATCGGCACCACAGTCTTTGGATCAAGCAAGGGATGACGGGCTTTATAAAGCCGGATGGTACTGCCAGGGTGCCTGCCGCGGGTGTTCTCCCGGAAGGGGACAAGCTCAGGTTCGCTGGCGTCCAGATCTTGCGCATACTTCGCACGCATGAAGGCCAGATCCAGCACCGCCATCACCGTCACCATCATGGTGAGGGTGTCCGCATAGGCGGCCACGGCCTGGCTCAGCGCGGCCAGGATCCGCCGGATTTCATCCCGTTCAGCCAGTTCAAGCTCCCGGTAGCGGTTATTCCATTCAACCACGGCTAAAGGCTCGATAAAAAGCGTCGCGCCGGAAGCGGATTGATCGTGGATTACAGCCTTGATCCTGCCCTTAAATTCCGCCCGCAGGGGCAGCACATTGCGACCATTGCGCTGGGTGATGATCGGTTCCTGCAGCATCTTCGCAGTATTCGAATCAGAGATAAATTTCTGCATCCGGGCCATCATCCGCTCGTAGGTGATTTTCATTTCACGGCGGATCTCGCCGAGTTTTTCTGAGGCGGAATCCATGACCTCGCCCCGATCAGAAACTGTTCTGGAGATCTGATCCACCAGCCCCAAACCGACGGGCAGGCCTTCAACCAGCCCTGAAAGATGCGGGGTTTCTTCCGCCATATCTTCCAGAACCCGCCGGACATTTCGCGAGACAATCAGGGTATTCTTGACAGCCAGCAAGTCCCCCGGCTCCAAAACGCCGTCCCGCCTGGCCAGCCCGACCTGCGGACGGATATCCTGAGCATTCGTGAAGGAAACATCCAGATCGACATCAAGGATATGGCGCGCCTCGCGGGTGTTCGCCTGCCGCAACCGGGCCTCAGCGAGGTCAGAGGTCGGGTGCAGCTGGCGCGCCAGGTCGGCCGAGGCTGAAAAATCCGCATAGGCGGACAGCCGGCCGATGATTTTATGGTATTCAAGCGTCTCTAAAGCTTTCTCATTCATGCGACTGCAAGTTTATCATGATTCGGGAGACAGGATTTGAGATATTACCTTGAAGGATGAGGGAAAAGGTTTTTAAAGGATGAGAACTGTGAAAAGGAATGGGAAGAGAAAATCGAAAAAGCAACCTGCCAAATCACGAAATCTGGCATGCTTCACAAAAAAGATGTTCCTAATACGAAGATCACCGCCCGTTCAGATTGGCCATTTCCACCACAAACGCATCGCATTTCTGTTTATAACGCTCCAGTACCAGGTCATAGAACGGGAAGCTCCCCCATCCGTCAATCCGGTCATGCGTCACCAGCCAATCAAAAGTCCGTTTTGCCCCGGTTCGCCAATCAACGGTGTATTTAAATCCCAGGTCTGCCCTGGCGGCGCTGTTATCCATAATGTTCGTGTATTGAAAGTTGAGATAGGTGATCATCGTTTCCTCCGGGGCAATCCTGACAAGGATATCCGCCGGGATATGTACAATGGATGGCTTCGGTGCGCCAATGGCTTCGGCCAGACGCTCATGGTACTGGTTCCAGGTCTGCCATGCTTCACCAGTAACATGATAGGCGTTGCCAAAGGCTTTCGGATTGCCAACCGCGTTCACGAAAGCCCGCGCAACGTCATCAATGTGGCAGGAAACCCACAGGGCTTCGCCATCGCCATGGACAATGACAGGCCTGCCCTCCCGCAAGCGGTCGAGGAAATAGCTGCCGAATCCAAAAGTGTGGATGATCCCCCCGCCCTCACCATAGGTGTGCGCAGGACGGATAATCGTCACAGGGAACTGGCCCTCCTGATGGGCAGCCATGAACAGATCCTCGCACCTGGCCTTATCCCGCCCATAATCTGAGAGCGCACGGCGTTCATGCGATTCGGTTACAGGAAAGGAGGCAGGCGGTTTGGTATAGACATCCACCGTGCTGCAAAAAATGAACTGACCGGTGCGGCCCTGAAAAACGCGGATATCACTTTCCGCCTGGTCCGGATGGAAGCAAATCATATCGATCACGCAGTCAAAGGTCCCGGCATCCGCCATCTGGCTTTCAAAGGCCTTGAAATCGGTCCGGTCGCCATTAATGACCTGATACCCTCCAGGCAGGCGAGGGTCTGTCTCGCCGCGGTTATACAGGGTCAGGTCGTGCCCGGCTTCCAGTAACTGGCGGCTGATGGACGTGCTGATCAATCCCGTCCCACCGATAATCAATATTTTCATTTTGGGTCTCCTGACACGAACCGTTAGATCAAATGGTTATTATTCTCTTTTTCAATCAAGATCGATATTGCCGCTGTTATACTCAACCAGTTTATCCCAATTGATGTCACCAGTCTGATGACAATATTCGTCTATAAAGCGTTTGGTGAACCTGTTCACAACACGAGCTTTTTCTTGAGTAAAAGATTCATTGTGCTCTCTGGCTCGATAGCCAATGGGCTCAATAATTTCTTTATAAAGTTCCTTATTATCACTGATAAAATACCAGAAGTTCTGTCCAACCACTTTGAGATAACCATGCAAATATGAGGTCCTGGTTTGTCCATAACAAATCCCAAGTACAGCTTGAACATTAGCAGCATGATGAGATTGTTTTATTCTTTTTACAGCATTCGCAAGATCTTCTCTGAGTTTTCTATGTTGAGAACTATTTCCCCAATTTGTGCCGGACTTTATTGAAACGATATAGTGAATATCATTCTTAAAAAATTCAAGATCAACTCCTGGAGCAGTTGATTTATGCCCATTATTTGTCTTTCCTGCAATAAATACGGCTAACTCCTCGAGAAAATCCCCGAATAGTTTTTCCTCAGAGGATGAGAGAAAAGCTTCCAATAATCCAGTGATTAACTCATTTGCGGTTGTAATATTCTTAGCCTTAAATAAATATGGGTTCTTTCGTAATAATCTATGTAGATCAAGACACTCTAAAGAATTTATTCTTCTTTGGTGAAAATAAATGATGTTCTGATTAACAAATTCACATACCTCAGATAAATCAAGATTTACCATTGTCCCTCACATTCACTCAGCCGAATAATCTCCAGGTTTTTCTGCAACAATCGGCAGCCTGATTTGAATATCCGAAATCCGATCTTTGCTCAACCTGACATATTCTTCTTCTGTTTCAATGCCAATATACCTTCGTCCTAATTGTAGAGCAGCAACGGCAGTCGTGCCAGATCCAAGAAAGGGATCCAAAACGACATCATCCGTTTGTGTAAATAATTTTATAAACCAGGTTGGTAAATCAAGGGGGAAAACCGCACTGTGGTTCCGATTTGAGCATTCAGTTGCCAAATGCAGAACATTGTGAGGATAAACTTTCTTTCGCCCTACCCAATTACTAATATTTTTACCAAATCCACTTCCGACTCTTGATTCATCTCTTTGCTTATCAACCTCACTAAGATTACTCAACCGATCTTTAGCCCAATCTCCAACTGGCACCATTACAGCTTCTTGATACATCTTGAATTGTCTCTGTTTATTAAATTGCAGTAATCTCTCCCAATTATCTCGGAATCGATTAGGCCATTTACCGGGATAGGAATTCTTTTTGTACCAAATGAATTCCTCGGTCCAGAGCCAACCTTGTTTGCGCAGTTCAAGTATTAAATCAATTACATAGGTATGACGTTCGCCATTGACGACCCGCTCTTTAATATTTAATACAAAGGTTCCTTCAGGATGAAGAACGCGGAAGAACTCCGCCGCCTTCGGTAAAAACCAGTTGACATAATCATCAGGCTTAATGCCACCGTAGGTATTTTTCCTCTGGTCCGCGTAGGGAGGAGACGTAAAAATCAGGTCAACATAGTCATCGGGAATATTTTTTAAAACATTTTCACAATCACCCAGTAGAATTTGGTTTTCAAATTTCATTTCACAGTTTCCAAAATAATAGAACACTTGTTATAGATAACTATATCTTAATTTGATAAAATCCGTCAAGAATTTCACCTGCCAAATCGTTCTTCAGACTTCAACCGGGATTTCTCCCGCAATTTCATTCCCCTGCCAGTTCCCACGCTGTCAAACGATCCAGCTCCGGCTCAGGCCCTGATCCAGAGACCATCCGACCCCTCCCTTCGCCAGCCGCTGTCGGCGGGCAGGTCCTGCACTTCAGCCTCCCAGCCGCGCTGGATGCGCGCCAAGGTGTCCTCCCAGGTCAGCAAGCCGGAGGTCGAATCCGCCTCCTCCACACTGCACGCCCCTGCCGCTGAGGCGGCGAGCAGCGCAGTCTCCGGCTCAGCCCCCTGCAGGAGCCCGGCGAGAAAACCGGCAATGGCTGAATCGCCTGCACCGGTCGTCCCGCTCACAGAGACTTTAAACGCCGGCGCCCAGATCTCCCGATCATGCCAACCGGGGGACATGCCTTCCAGCCCGCGCCCTCCCTTCCCCCACACCTCCGCGCGGTTCGTCCGCAGATAGATGCCCCGGTGACCGAGCTTGATCACCACAACTTTTACGCCGTATCCAAGGACCCTGTCGCTCAATTCTGTGAGCATCTCCGGGGTGATCGCATCGAGGATTGAAGTCTCAGAATCCCGAGACAAAGTGTCAAACAGATCCCGTTTCAAGAGGAATAGAAGCTCTTCACCGCTTGGAAGGAACAGATCAACCATAGGCAGGCTGTTGGCGAGGATCAGAGGCCAGTCCACCTGGCCGGCCGGGCTGGTCGGGTCGGGCAGAGAAAAATCAAGCGAGGTTGTCAGACCTTCCCGGCGGGCGCGCTGGAGGATGGATACCAATTCCGCACCCTCCCCGCGATAAATTGAGCGCATCAACGAAGGATAGCCGAAATGGAACAAGTCCGCCTCCCGAAGCGTGGTGCGGGGCAGGTCGGAAGCATAGAAGGTGTCATTTGCGCCAGGCGCATGCAGAAAAGTGCGGTCATACCCGGGCGGGTTGAGGATAATCGTGAAGCTGGTGCTGCTGCCCGGATCAATGACCAGGTCTTCCCCCAGCCGGGCATCTTCTCCGCTGATCACTTCCTGAATAGTCCGTCCAAAGAGGTCGTCACCGATCTTGCCAATCAACCGCACCGGGACGCCCAGCTTGTGCAGCGCCAGGCCGGTATTAGCAACTGCGCCGCCCGTCCGCACAATGATGTCCCCGGTCTTGATCATCCGGCCGGGTTGCAGCAGGGCATTGAACTGCCCTTCCGGGACAGATGAGAGATCCGGGGTCACATCCAGACAGATATGCCCGGCTGCGATGACGTGTTTGGATGACATTGACCACCTCCAGCGGGTTTAAGTGCGATTAATCCTACCATACCTGAATGACGGGAGGCGTTTGATTCGCTAGGACACCGGGCCAAACTTTTCCCAAAATTAACCTTAATCTACGCAGGAACCTTTTTTGGCTGCCAGAAGAACATCAGAATCGCAGCAAGGAACGCCAGAATGCTGCCAAACAGGAAGGGTGCCGAAGGGCCGAAACCCTCCCAGCTCCCTGCGCCCTGCCAGAGCAGACCGGCAATTAAAGACGCTGGAAAATCAATGATCCCCAACACTGCGTTATAGGTCCCATAAGCCGTCCCGCTCAGTTCCGGGGCCACCAGGTCTGCCACCATCGCCTTGGCTGTGCCAAAAGCCAGCCCGTAATACAGGCCATACACAATATACAGAACCCAGATATGCCAGGGACGTCCCGCCAGGGCAAACCCCAGATAGATCAGCCCATAGACCACCCACCCGCCGATGATGAGCTTCCGCCGTCCAATCCTGTCCGACAGCGCACCGGCCGGGGTGGAAACCAGCGCATAAACCAGGTTGAAGACCCCCAGCATGACCAGGATCCCCAGCACGCTCAGGCCCCTTTCCTGCGCCCTCAGGACGAGGAAAGCATCAGAGGAATTCCCCAGATCAAACAGCCCAACGATCAACAGGAAGATCAGGAAGGGTTTCCCCAGCCCCTTGAAGGTAATCTTCGGCGCTGAGGCATCCTGACGCTTGCGGATATCCCTTGATCCAATCGCCAGACTGAGGACCGCCAGAACCGCCGGAACCAGGCTGATCAGGACAACCGTGCGAAAGGTGTTCTCCCCAAGCTCGATGGACGTTGATTGCGCCAGCCAGACCGCCAGAGCGGCAATCAGCAGCCCGATCACCGCACCGCCTGTATCCGCGGCGCGATGAAAGCCAAAAGCCATACCCCGCTGCTCAGGCTGGATCGAGTCCGCCACCAGCGCATCGCGGGGGGCTGTCCGGACGCCTTTGCCCACCCGGTCTGCCCAGCGGATCCCGGCCACCATCCCCCAGCTGTTGGCGATATAAAAGAATGGCTTGGAGACCGCCGAAATGGCATATCCCGCCACCGCGATCCATTTTCGCCCTTTCAGCTTATCTGACAACCACCCGGAGAAAACTTTCAGGATGCTGGCTGTCGCCTCAGCAACCCCTTCAATGATACCGATCAGGTTGGTTCGGATTCCCAATACATTGAACATGAAGAGCGGCAGGATATTGATGACCATCTCGCTTGAGATGTCCATAAAGAAACTGGTCAGGCTGACAGCCCAGACATTGCGAGGAAGCTCTCGGATTTTGGAAGAGGATTTTTTGGACGGCATGGGTCACTCCTTGAATATTCAAGAGGGTAATCGCTAATTTTCAACCTATGTTTACAAAAGTAGGTCCTGATAGATATGGCTAAGACCAGCATCCGAACAGGGTATGTGACCCTATTTCCCGCTCACCGGACAAACTTGACCATCTGGAAATCGCAGACGGGATGATAGCCGATCTTCTGATAGATCGCATTTGACGTGGGGAAATCCAGATCCGTTGAGAGGTTAATAAAATAGTACCCCAAATCCAGCAAGTGCTGGCTGAGCCGGGCGACCAGGGCTGTGGCATACCCCTGCCGGCGGTATTCGGGCGGGGTGTAGACCGCGTTGACCGTGACCGAATGGGCAATCGGACGTGCTTTCATCGCCATGGCAACCAGCTCGCCTTCATCCTCCCAGACAAAGACCGACCCCCGATTGATGAACTGCTGCGCCCTCTCCAGGTTGAAACCAGGGTCTTCGTTCAGCGCTTCAATTGAGAAAGCCCGAACCCATTCGGCGATCACCTGCGCATCCATCAACCCTGCAATTCTAAAATGCCCGGACGGGATGGGGGGCAAACGGACATGCCGCAATTCATACACCCGCTGATGCATCGTGACCTGTGCGGTCTGCCGGGTCTTTCCCTCCCAGAGGTGGACAAAAGCTTCTGCCGCCGGCAAAGGGCCGATCAGACCGGGGACCTCAAGCTCACAGGCCAGAAGACCGTCAATCAGATCGCCTAAGCAATCCTCGCAATCCTCTTTCCTGGCCAGAACGAGGTTATGAGGCGGCGTCATCACCGCAGCCAGCCTGACCTCTCCGGCCGCGTCTCTGACCGTCGCAAAAAACGGGTTTTGATAAGCGTCCGGGTCCCGAATCAGCCTTTCGGCAATCCCCAGCATTAAATGGTTGACAGTCTCCCGTTGATACAGCATCTCACCGGCTGCAGCCAAAAAAGACCCGGCATCCTGATAAGTTGAAAAGACCATCTCATCCC
>Ga0334899_1003051_pt1 | contig 12229 bp, 11 predicted proteins | sample GraSluR3_MG_FD_207219 | JGI IMG/M metagenome (GOLD analysis project Ga0334899, IMG submission 207219) | Sludge microbial communities from methane-producing bioreactor in Wageningen University, Netherlands - Granular Sludge_8_08-R3 | ecosystem: Engineered > Bioreactor > Anaerobic > Unclassified ... | reverse complement strand
TTAAAGAGTACCAGTTATTGTACTAACTCGACAAGGTGTCCGGATGAGCCGAAATGCTGTCCGGATGCTTCCGAAACACTGTCCGAATGTTTCCGGAATGAGTGTCCAGATGTAGCCGAAATACGCACCCGGCGTTGACACATGGGCACTTACTTGATAGATTCGCCATTTCCCATTGCTCCTCACATCCCCGTTTCCAGGGATGCAGTTATGGTAAGCTTCACAGGGTTAGCCTCCTGTGGCAGGCGTTTCAGCCTGCTCCATCCGGCCTACGTTCAGGCGCACCACAGAATTATTTGCATATCCATAAAAGCTCCTCCTTGGCTTGGTTATTTGATTCTTGCCAAGAAGGAGCTCAAGTTTTTAACAAACACATAATCTATTGCAGTTTCATCCCGCCCCTTAGTAAACTGGCCGAAATGTTGACAGTAGCACTATTGTAGTCGAAATATATCAGTAGGAGTCACATGTCAGAATTAAAAGCAGCATAATATTTAATGATTAGCAGCTTATTCAAATTATTATTTTACAAAACCAGTTCTTTTACTGATTCTGCACCAAGATATGATTCTATTACTCGCTTATCATTACTTATTTCAATTGGTTGGCCCTCAGCAATTTTTTTGCCATCTGCCAAAACAATAATCTTACTGCAAACTTTCATAATTATCGGCATAACATGCTCAACCATTAAAACAGTAATTCCCTTATCATTAATCTGATGCACCAGTTCAATTATCTCCTGACTTTCCTTAATATTTAAACCTGCTGCAACTTCATCCAACAAGAGCAGATCAGGTTCACCAACCAGCGCACGACCAATTTCTAAGCGCTTACGCATGGCAAGAGGAAGACCTCCTGCTTTTAATTCTTCTTTGCCCATAAGGCCAACAAATTTAATTGTGTTCATAATACAATCATATTGGTTTTTATCCCTTACTTTATTGGAAAATATATATCCTGCCCGTATGTTATTATATACAGACAGATTGGCAAACGGACGCACCTGTTGAAATGTCCTGCCAATGCCATGCCCGGAAATTATATGTGAAGGCATATTACCAATTCTTTTTCCTTTGAATTCAATAGTTCCGGCTGTTAGTTTATAAATACCGCTTATACAGTTGAATAGTGTTGTTTTTCCCGATCCGTTAGGGCCAATAAGGCCTACAATAGTACCTTGGTTTACATTGAAAGATACCTTATCCAACGCGACAAGACCTCCAAAATGCTTGCTTACCCCATTAATCTTCAACATTGACATTTACTTCACTACCCCCTTCCATCTTTAGCTTGCTCTCCAACAGCTCCTTTATCTTCTGAGCAACACCCATCAGTCCTTTGGGGAAGAACATTATAATAACCACTATCAATATCCCATAAATCAACAGACGATAATCATTCAAGAACCGAAGTGCTTCCGTTAAAACTGTTAGACTAAAACCGCCAATGGCAGGTCCAACAATTGTACCAACACCACCGAAAAGTGCCATACATAAAATCTGTATCGTATAAGTCATGCCACAAATAGCAGGCGTTATGGTCATAAGGTAATGTGCATAAAACGCACCTACTAGCCCTGCTCCACCACAGCTTAATGACATTGCTAATAGCTTATACGCTTTTATGTTTGAGCCAACAGATTGTGCTGCTAGCTGATCGTCTTTAATGATATGAAACGCAAGACCTATGTTGCTGCGCATTAACATTAAAATGCCCATCATTACTGCAATCATCATAATCATTGCAAATATTAAATAGACCTGATCCGATTCAAACAGAGGAACAATACCCCAATAACCCATTTCTCCATTGGTTAAATCTGCTGATGCAATAATCAATATACGTATTATCTCGCCAAACGCTAAAGTAACAATACCGGGTGTATATCCATGCATACGTAAACAGGGTATCATTAATACAAAACCAAACAGTGCACTAATCAATGTAGCCATAATCATTGAAAAAACTACCGGAATACCAACATCTGTGGAAAGAATGGCCGATGAATAAGCTCCAATGCCGAAAAATGCAGCAAACCCAAAATTATATATTCCGACAAAACCATACGTCAAATTATAAAACATGGATAGAGTGCTAAATATACACGCAGTAATGATAACATGCCTAAGATAAGGCTGATTAATAAACGTAGCAACACCTATCAATACCACTATTACAATTAAGTTTGCAAGAGTTTTTTTGTTTATCATCTCCTAATCCCCTTCCACTCCGTTCGAATTCTCTTAAGCATTTCACCGAGGCCGCCCGGAAAAGCAATTAAAACCAATATCACACAAGCAAATGCCACTGCATCCTTGGTCTGTGTAGATATATAGCCTGAAGCTAGCGCTTCAAGTACACCAAGTATAGGGCCTGCAAGAATAGCACCCCCGATATTACCCAAACCTCCAATCAAAGTTACAGAAAATGCTTTGCCCATTGGAATGACGCCAACTGTGGGATATACATTATAAAACGGCAGCAAAAGTGTACCTGCAATGGCAACTAAAGCTGTGGAAAGGCCGAATGCAATCCCATATACCATATTCACATTAATACCGGAAAGCTGCGCAGCAGTTCTATTTTGTGAAACAGCCCTAAGGGCACAACCTACTTTCGAATACTTCATAAATGCTAGTATACATAAGAGTACCACAATACTCACTACCGTCATAAACAACCGCTCATTACTAATTAATATATCTCCAACCATAAAATTCCCAGAAGTATAATTATCCGCACCGCGATGCGTACCTTTAAACAGCAACAATGCTAATGACTGCAGTATAACTTGCAAACCAAATGTAGCTATAATTACACCGCTATGCTCCCCATGTGCGTCTGTACGATAACGTAGTGGTTTAATAAGTGCTCTTTCAGAAACCCATCCAACAGCAAACATCAAAATAAAATTAATAGCAAATACCATCCAAATCGGTATCCCAAATACCGAGGCTAAGAAAAAGGCCGCATATGCAGCTATCATAAAAAACTCACCATATGCAAAATTCAATACCCTTACAATACCAAATATTAAACTAAAACCTACACCAATCATACTGTAAACTATACCCAACATAAGGCCGTTGACAATATATTGTAATGCCAATTGTATGACCCCCTACTTCTAACATGTTAAGAATTGTTTTAAATTCATGCATGTTTTGTTTGTTGTTCTACATACCTAAGTAAAGTTCCTTTATTTCTTCCTTATCTTTTATAGATGCAGAGAGACCTTCCATACCTATTCGTCCATTTTCTAGTACATAGCAGTAATCACTTATTTTCAATGACCTGCGCACATTCTGTTCTACAAGCAAAACAGTTATATTTTTTTTCTTTATATCAATTAATACCTGAAACATTTTATCGATAATAATAGGTGCCAGACCGGAGGAAGGCTCATCTAATATTAACAGCTGAGGCTGCGCTACTAATGCTTTTGCCATTGCCAGCATTTGCTGTTCCCCACCACTTAAACTACCAGCATTTTGATGTGCGCGTTTTTTAAGTATTGGAAACAAATCAAACCCCCATATAATGGCTTCTTCAATTTTTGCTTTGTCTTTTATTGGATAACCGCCCATTTGCAAGTTTTCCAATACAGTCATTTCCGGGAAAAGACCACGTTCATCAGGAATCATGACAAGCCTTTCCTTAACTCGTTCGTGAGGTAACAGATTAGAAATTTCTTTTTCTCTAAATTTTATTCTGCCAGACATTATTGGGATAATACCTGTAATAGCCTTAACCAATGTACTCTTACCAGAACCATTTGCACCTATAATACTCACTATGGTATTCTTTTTCACTTCAATGTTTATATCCCAAAGCACCTGTAAACTACGATACCCAATATTCAACCCTTCTACTTCTAATATATTTGTTTTGTTCACAAGCTCACTCCTCCAAAATGCTTTACTGGTCACATTTTTCCTTTAAGAGGAGAGGCAATACAACCACACCTCTCCCCTTAAAAACTGTTTTTTGTTTATCTGAAACTTGGCGGCAATTGAAATTCTATCTGAGCTGTCTCGTATGGATAAACGGTTTTGAGAGTGTTATCAATATACTGAGCCGCGCCGTAGAATTTGTATTCCTTCCCAGACATGGCAAAATGAGTAACCGGATCGTAAACAGTGCGCATGAGAGCGCCAGTATAATCAGTCTCATCAATTGCTGCAACCAGCGCATCATTATCCAGTGAACCTGCACGCTCAACAGCTTCCTTCATGATATATATAGAGTCATAACTCCAACATGCAGCCACAGCAGTAGCATCACTATATTTTGATGTTATTTTTTCTTCAAACTCAGGATCAACTGGTTCCATAATATTCATATGATATTGTGCAAATTCACCGGCCAAATGAGGGAACTCTGCATTCTTCATATAATAGCCTCCAAACACTATCATATCAAGCTCCATCTCGGAAAGCTGTTTAGTAGCTGCAGACCCTGATGTCACACTGGTAAACTCCATCTTAAGAATATCTGGTTTTAAATTAGCGATCCTTGTAAATATTGGGTAAAAATCTATCTCGCCACTTGCCATAACTTCATCAACTACTATATTCCAACCGCTATCTGCTAGAACGCTACGCCATGCAGCACAAGTGCTTTTACCCCAATCACTGTCCTCAGCAATAATTGCTATCGTCTTGTTAGGAGCCGGAATTACTCCATCAGCAACAGCTTCTGTAAGAAAAGTCAACACACCGTCCTGCATAGAACTAGATGGCGGATCCGTCATAAATATACATCCATACTTCTCAGGATTGTCTTCAACCTTCATACCCAGTTCGTCAGATGATGGAATAGCAAAAATAGTGGGGATTTGGTATTTTGCGATAACATCCATAACAGCCAAAGCCACACTGCTGCTGACCTCTCCCACAATAATATCAACATTATCGGAAGTACAAAGCTTTTGATAAGCGGAAACTGCGACCTCAACCTTATTCTCAGTGTCAATATATACAGGCTCAATCATCATACCATTAACTCCGCCAGCTGCATTTATTTCCTCAACAGCTAGTTCTACACCATAACGCAGGTTGGCTCCTTGGATAGCCGCATTTCCTGAGTAGGGACCCGGAATACCGACGCGAATAACATTTGTTTCAGCAGGTCCCGATTCTTGTTGCGAACAACCAGCCATCGTCGCAACCATTAAAAAAATGATACACAAAATCGAAAACACTTTTTTCATCGTTATCTCCTCCTTTTAATTTTTACAGTATCAACAAACACAGAAATTGCGTACTTTATACTCGTTTCTCCACTTTATAATTTTAATCATCGGGCAGATTTGTTCGTCGCTCTTTCCCAGAAATAGTCCCAAGTGACTTGTGCGGTACGTACCAGTCTGGACCCTGGACCGCTTATGCGTATATCTAATACATAAGGTGCATTGGCTGCAAATGCGCGCCTAAAAGCATCTTCCAAATCATCCGGATTCTTTATGAGCTCACCATGTGCTCCGTATGACTTAGCAAGCATAGCATAATCGGGTGAATAAGGATTACCGGTTTTTTCTTCTTTAAACCAACTTCCTTCTTGTTCTCCAAAATACACGGTAGAGAGAACCCCAAGAGAATTATAGCCCCCGTTGTTGAGTATAACCCATACAATGGGAAGATTATTTTCTACAGCACTTGCTACAGCATTATTATTTAACAAAAACCCGCCGTCACCGGTTATCGCTACAACTTTACGATGGGGCATAGCCATATTAATACCTATACACGCACTGCTACTCCATCCTATAGGCAATATACCGCTAACAATGTATGCATCTTCCTGAGAGTTCAAATCCATCTGCTGCAGCATACCTACACGACACCAACTGGGATCAAGCGTCATAGTCGTATTGTCCGGCATTGTTCTTTCAAGTGCTCTGAGTACTCTACGGGGATTTATTGGTACTTCACTGGAAACACAGGTCTTCTCAATCTTCTCTTTCAATAATTTTTTGCCCTGTTTTACAATCTCTATGTTGTTTGAACGACTTTCGGCCACAGCAGGTTGCACAGGAGATACCGCTTCTATAATCTGATTAAGAATAGTCTTGGCATCACCAACCAATCCTACTTCTACAGGATAATTCTTGCCAACCTCTCGTGGGTCAATATCAATCTGAATAAACTTTGTAGTATCTGGATTAAACACAAATTCAGGCAGCCACATAGAGGTTTCAGACTCTTCAAAGCGCGTACCCACTGCCAGAATGAGATCGGAATTCTTACAGATGTCATTTGCTGTTCTAACGCCATAAGAGCCTATGGTACCGGCAAAATTTTGATGTTTGGTCGGAAACGAACCGGATCCCGCCAATGAAGAAACCACAACAGCATTTATCCTTTCTGCAAGTTTAATCAACTCATCAGTAGCTTTAGATAGTCTCGTTCCACCACCTGCAAATATAACAGGACATTTTGCAGCATCTAACAACTCTGCAGCTTTTTTTATTCCCATATGCTCTGCAGATGATTTATAAGTCGGCCTGCGTTTAGTTGTATCAGGCAGTTTAACAAACATTTTCATTGTTTGCAAGTCAAGGGGTACATCAATGAGTACAGGGCCTGGTTTGCCTGAAATGGCAGAATTGAAAGCCTGCGAAATAATATCCGGCAATTGGCAGGGTTGTGTCACCTTCCAAGCACGTTTAAACATATGCCTCAGCACTCCGAACTGATCGTCTGCACTTGCCAGGTCAAATTCCTCATAGCAGCTTTTACCAGCGAACCGCAACGGTGTATCACCCACTATATAAACCATTGCAGTACAGTCCATAGCTGCTGTAGTAACAGATAGCATAGTGTTAAAAGCACCCGGAGAGCATGTCAAACAAACCACGCCGGGTTTCCCTGACGCTCTAGAATAACCGTCAGCCACATGGCCGGCAATGGTTTCGTGATGCATCACACGTATTGAAATGCCCTCTTTAATCATTCCGTCAAGCATTGCTATGTTACCATGGCCCGGCAGACCAAATACGTATTCTACCCCTTCTCTTTTCAAACACTTCCCCAGGACTTCTTTAAATGTCATTTCTTTTATCATAGTGCTACCTCCTTATCTTGAACACAATACACCTTACATTTTACTCTCCATCTATAAGAAATCTCTTCAATCGTACTACATCCATTCCATCGATACTCATATCCGCAAGATTCCTGTTGCGCTCCCTCTGGAAATCAATATTAAGCAAACTTCCTGCCAGCGTTGTTACAGCATCACTTATAGGTGTTTCTATGCCTAACTGTCTTCCTAATGCAGCAAGAACTTTTAGCCCATATCCTACATCCTCAAGCAGGTAACGATCATACAGCGAGGTAGGAGCCTGGATTTTCGCAAATGGTTGGCTTAATCTATAAGCATCATACAAACATTCCGTTTTTGGCGAATATCCCATTAAATACAAACGTTCAGCTCCACAAATTTGTTTGTACCCTAATACATCACAAATTTTCATGCGTTCTTCATCAAGTTTTTCGTTTAATCTGGCCATCTCGCTAGGAATTTGTTTATAAAACAAATATGGGATACCAAGTGCCACACGCGATGCATTTAGTAACGTTGGTATAGGATGAGAGATAGGATTTCCATTATTTAATGAAGACTCGAGCACAGATGTAACAGTTTCAATAGATTCGGGAAACAACGGTAACAGTTTTTCAATAATTTTTTCTGTATTTTTTGCAGGAAATACGCCAGTGTATAACTTTTTAACAAGTAATAGAATTTTCACTACTCCCGGTTGGCCTAAACGCGCAGCGTAAGGAAGAGTTGCAAATTCTGCTATACTATTGTTTTTGTTGTTTTCCCTGAGAATCTTAGCTCCGGCTAATGCGTTACCAGTGCCGCCAGGACAATATAATAAGACTTGTTGCGGTTTGATATAATTTGCTAATTCCTTTGTTATTATGTCACAAGCAAATGACGGCGCGCTAATACATATAATTTCTCTATCAGCTACAACCTTGTCCATATCAGTACTTATCATATCAAGCTTTGCTTCTTTTAATTCTCCTAATAATTCTACTTCAAGTACATTGTCATTTTTCTTTATTGGGTCTATGTTTTTCCGAAAAGTCTCGGTCTCCCAAAGCCCTACCTTAAAACCTCTAAGAGACAAGTCTCCCGCCAATGCCTGTCCACCGTTACCAGCTCCAAGAACTGCTACTCTCTTACACATTACCGTATACCTCCTGTATTCTTTTCAGTATAAATATTCTTACTGCATTTTTGTTATAATCACATCCCTCCTTTATCAACCAATTCCCTGATTTCATTTTCCTTTATTTTGTTCTCTGCTTATTTGTACTGTGCGTCTTTTTTTATCGACAATTATACTATCATTATCATTTATCATTAGTACATCATTAAACAAGAACTGATACTTTTCAGGAAAGTCGTTGTAATCTAATGAGAAAACCACATTTCTCAATAACTGAACAATCTCATGCCTCTTTATAGGTTGCAGCAGCCATACCTCTTCAGTTTCAATCCTTTTGTTTTTTATAATAGTAATCTTCATAAATCACCTCAGCTATAATTGCTTTGTTCCCATATTATCAACAACCTATACTAATCTTTATAAGAGCAATTTTTATGCCAAATAGAAAATGGGCTCATAGCCCGTTTTCTATTTGGCATGTAATTCATATGAGAATTATTTTTTCCTTTAATTCATTTACGAATTGATATATTTTTTAATTTTACGGTAAGCAGTTGGTTGACTGATGCCTAAAACTTCTGCTACTTTATATGTGTTTTTATATTTAGCATAAGCCCTTTTAATTAGTTCCTCTTCTAATAATTCAACTGCTGTATTGAGACTTGGTATTTCATTTATACTGCATATTGCACCCTGTATTCTTTTTCTGTCTCTAACTTTATCTTTTGGGAATAATCCTTCTGGCAAGTCTCCCAACATTATCAACTCATACTCACTAGTCAAGCATAATCGTTCAATAAGATTCCTGAGCTGCCTTATATTTCCCGGCCAATCATATTCATAAAAAATATCTAGTACTTCACTAGACAGCCTTTTATTATGTCCATATTTTCTATTGCACTGGTCCAGAAAATAGTTGGACAGCACACCTATATCATCTTTTCTTTCACTTAAAGGCGGAATATCTACAGATATTCCATTTATCCTATAAAATAAATCTTCTCTGAATTCCTTAGCCGCAATTTTTTTACTCAAATCCTGATTGGTAGCTGTTATTAACCTAAAATCGGTAGTAAATGTCTTCAGCCCCCCTATCTTTCTATACTCCTTCTCCTGTATTACCTCAAGGAGCTTTGTCTGCAATTGCATACTTATTTCTCCTACTTCATCCAGAAATATAGTTCCTCCTTCGGCCAATTCAAACAATCCGGGTTTACCTTGCTTTAGTGCCCCGGTATACGCCCCCTTTTCATATCCGAAAAGTTCTGATTCCAGAAGAGCTTCAGGGATAACACTGCAATTTATTACCTGGAAAGGTTTATCCTTACGCGAGCTGTTATTGTGAATCACCTTTGCAAGCATGGTCTTGCCAACGCCCGATGCTCCAAGCAAAAGAATATTTATATCGCTAATAGCTACCTTTTTTATTAAGTGATGAATATTATCCATTTTTGTGCTTGCGTATAACAGCTTTTCTTCGGCACCGCCTTCAATTCTTAGTTCCTTTATTTTTTTACTGTATTGTTTTACAATATTCTCCTTCTCCTCTAACTGCCTTCTCAAATCTATGAGTTCAGTCAAATCTCTGGAGTTACATACAACTTCTTTCACTTTGTTTTGCTTGTCCAGGATAGGTACAGCTGTAACAAGTATCTTCTTGTCGTTCTTTGTAGTCTGCATCACTGTTTGGATTGTTTTGGTCTTAACAACTTTTTCAGTTATTGAAGGTGAAAAAAAACCTTCCTTTTCAAGATCTTTTACATTACGCCCAATAATTTCTTTGGCTGTCCTATTATAAAACCGCTCACATGCCTTGTTTACATTAAGCACAGTTCCCTTGGAATCTGTAACAAATATCTCATCATAAATATAGTTTATTATAGTATCAAACTCTCGGTATATGTTAGTAGCTTCTTTCAATCTAAAGTAAATCGAATTATTTATTGGTATTACTATTATTTCCTTAAATTGTTTATTAAAGATGCTCTTACAGTGCAATACGTTTATGTTATCACTTAAAACAATTTCTTCATATGTTTCAGTAGCTAACAAATCATCTATTATACTATCAATATTGTATTCCTCTGCAAAGCTATTTTTAGAAATCATTTTATCTTGATTGTCAAATAAATAGAATCCTATCCTTAATCCATTGAACAAGTTAAGAATCAAATCATCAGAAAACCCAATAAAAACCACCGTCCTTTCTTATGAGCACTTATATAAAACAATTCTACATAAATTAAGTTATTCCTTCTGAATGATAACGAGCCCGGCTCTCTACCGGACTTGTTATTTGTCAACATGGATGAATAATAAAGGTTCAACATCGAATGTTGTGGAAGATAGCATAACCACCTTGTCAATATAACACATACTGGTAAATAATAGATATTTTTGCCTGGAGTATGGAAACATAAATTTCCCTATACTCCATAGAAACCCCATAGCAGTGTTGATTATGCAATCAAGGATATATTAGGGGATTTATATAGATACACTACCCCTAGTGCTGTCCCCACCTGCTCTTTGAAAACCAAATATTAAGCACATTCAAATTCAAGCTTAACTCTTAGGTCAAAATGATGGAGGTTTCGATATCCATAAGCCCTACGTTTGATATTTTTAACCTTATGGTTATTACCCTCTGTAAGGCCATTAGATATTCGAAAATTATAGTAGTTTAAAATGTATGGCCGCCAGTTATCAAGGGTTTTGCAAAATACCTTAAGTTCAGGGATATTATATTCTGTTACAAGCCCTTTGTAGTATTCTATAAACGCAGCTGCCTCTTCCCTTGTATCAAGGGTGAAGAATTCCCGGAACTCCTCTTTAAGGTAATGCAATTGCTCTATTTTATGGTATTTGGTGCATGCAAGCATCAGCCATAGAGCTTCGTTTCTTTTAAGGTCTTCTACATTTCTAAGCATTGCCCAGCGTATCCTAAAGACCTCAGTTTTCTTGCCGTATTTCTTTATATGATTTTGAATGTGCTTTCTTGCATCATCTACACGTTTGTTAAGCTGCTGTGCTATATGGAACCTGTCAATTACCGGCTTGGCATTGGGAAAACACTCGAGGATGGACTGGCAATAACTGCGGCTCATGTCCATAGATACGGCTTCTACTTTTAGCCTTACATCTTCAGGCCAGCCTCTTAAATAATCGATTACATCTTTCTTTTTCCTGCCAGTGAATATAGCAGCAACATTACCTGTTTCCTGATTGTATATCACAGTATTATAGTTGTGCCCCTTCTTGCGTGCAATATCGTCAATACCCAGAAGCCTTAAGGGTTCGGGTTCCCTGGCCTCAAGCAATGCACTAGCACAATGGTTATATATCCTTTGGCATTTGCCTTCACTTATATCGGTAATCTCTGATGCATTCTTAATTGTGTTCTTATGTGAAAGCATAAACACGTACCTTTCGAAAGGCACTGTCTGACGCTGGTATTTGCGTAGAAACTTGAACTGCTCATCAAAAGGATGGTTCCGGTTGCAGTTGCATATGAACCTTCTCTTTTCCAATATTATCTCCGTAGGCGTCCCCCAGACAGGCAAATGCTTAATGGTTTGCCATCGGCTATCATGCACCTCTTGGGTAATTTTCTTACATCGTGGGCATATGGCAAAGCTATGTGAAGATGATGCAAATACTTGAAATATTCCATCATTTACATTAGCAGAGATTATCTCAATCTCTTGCAAGCCAATAAGTTTTCGGATAAAATCGTATTTGGTTTTAAACATCCGATACCACCACCTTATTCAGATTTATTGGCATATTTCAGAATAAACGGTGTATCGGATTTTTTCTATTCTTTTACCAGCATTTTGTCAAGGTACTTTATGGAATTATTAAAGTGCCACAAACTTTAGTGTTGAACCATAATAAATGATTCGTAAATTGTTTATAGAACTATATAATTTAAACTTACAACGGGCTAATTACCAATAATTACAGCTTAATAGTAGGACTATATAGCAGGTATCATAATATCAGAACATCAAAGACGGAGGTCTGATATTGTGAGAAAGAAAC
>Ga0334899_1003044_pt1 | contig 12244 bp, 11 predicted proteins | sample GraSluR3_MG_FD_207219 | JGI IMG/M metagenome (GOLD analysis project Ga0334899, IMG submission 207219) | Sludge microbial communities from methane-producing bioreactor in Wageningen University, Netherlands - Granular Sludge_8_08-R3 | ecosystem: Engineered > Bioreactor > Anaerobic > Unclassified ... | reverse complement strand
TTCGCCGCCTGGCCGATCTGTACTGCCGCGTGGCCTACGCCCCCCGCACCCTGCCGCGAAGCCGCACCGCCCCGCTGGAGCCTCTCTGGCGGCAGTTGTGCGAGTTGGAGTGGGCGCCGGTTTGACGGCCGAATCGCCCCGTGCCCCGACCATGCCGCCACCGGGCGACGTCGCGCGGGCGTGGCCGGGCGGGTTTGTTCCATGAGAAGGACATCGCGATGCTCGACGAGGTGCTCGATTTCCGCAGCGACACCGTGACCCGGCCGACGCCGGCGATGCGGGCCGCCATGGCCGAAGCCGAGGTGGGCGACGACGTGTTCGGCGAAGACCCGAACGTCAACCGCTTGCAGGGGCGCGTGGCCGAGATGCTCGGCAAGGAGGCGGCCCTGTTCGTGCCGTCGGGCACCATGTCGAACCTGATCGGCGTGCGCCTGCACTGCAAGCCGGGCGACGAGATGATCGGCGAGGCGGGCTGCCACATCCTCAACTACGAGCAGGCCGGATACGCCCAGCTCAGCGGCGTGGCCGCCCGGGCGGTCGAGGGCGAGCACGGCGTCATGCGGCCCGAGCAGCTCACCGATCTCGTGCGCCCCGACAATGCCCACTACGTGCGAACCCGCCTGGTCTGCCTCGAAAACACGCACAACCGCGGGGGAGGGCGCATCCAGCCCTACGCGGTCGTCGAGGCCATCTGCCGCTGGGCGCGCCAGGCGGGCCTAGCGACCCATCTGGACGGCGCCCGGCTGTTCAACGCCGTGGTCGCCACGGGCATCGAGGCCCCCCAATGGACCCGCCACTTCGACACGGTGAGCGTGTGCTTCAGCAAGGGACTCGGCGCGCCGGTCGGCTCGGCCCTGGCCGGTCCCAAGGACCTGATCGCCCAGGCCGTCCGGCACCGCAAGGTCCTCGGCGGCGGCATGCGCCAGGCCGGCGTCATTGCCGCCGGCGCCCTCTACGCGCTCGAAAACCACGTCGAGCGCCTGGCCGTCGATCACGCGAACGCCCAGCGGCTCGCCGACGGCATTCGACGGATCGACCCGCTGCGTCCCGATCCCGAGCGGGTCGACACGAACCTCGTGTTCTTCCACGTCGACCCCGCCTGGGGCACGGCGGCGGAATTGTCGGCCCGTCTGGCCCGCCGCGGCCTGCTCATGCTGCCCACCGCCCCGACCAAGATCCGCGCGGTCACCCACCTCGGCGTCACCGGCGACGACGTCGACCGGGCCGTCGAGATCCTGGAAGACGTCGTTCGCACGAAACCATAAGGGCCGTCGTGGCACCTTTCCCGTGTTCCCTCGTTCCTGATCTCCCCCTTGGGAACGCATGACTGCGAAGCTCTGCATCGCACACGTACGCGGCAGCCGTCGAAAACGCGAGCGAGGTTGCGCGGAGGGACGCGGGCGCGGTCGGTGCGACCAAGAGGGGCTTGCACGAGGCTCGAACGATCGGCGTGTATGCGAAGGACGATCCGGTTGTCGCGGGTTGCCGGGGCGCGGTGACGACGAAAAGGCGTCGGAAGTCGTTTTTGTCCATTCCCTTTCGTCGTCCTTTCGTCCTCCCAGCACGACGCGACGGAGACGACCTTCGCCCCCCTTTTCGTGCGCTTTCGTGCGACGTTCGCTGAACTGCGTCGCAGGCACGCGCCGTGGGCCTACGACTTCGCGAATGTTGACAACCTGCGCCGACGCCGCTAGATTCACATTGAGTTTGACGGGTCTCCGCAGCGAGACAATCGGCGTGCATGTTGCGTCGCGCAGGTGGCCCATTCGACACCGTTTCCTCGCACGATGCCGGTTCCCATGCACCACGTTCGGGCAATACTCTGGTCGGTCGGCTTGCTGGTGACCGCGCTGGTTTCGACGGGCCGAGGCGACTTCTGCTACGCGTGGACCGAGTATTCGCTGGAGTGGATCACCGACGCGGCAAGCGCGATCGCTTTGGGCGAAGTGACCGCGTGCACCGAGGATGGCCGCTTCGAGGCACGCGTCGACACGGTGCTGAAAGAGTGCGAGGGCCTCGATCTCGACGAGGGAGGGACCGTCGGGGGGCCGTGTCTGGGGCGGTCCGTCTATGGCGAGCACGGCTGGGCGGGGGCCAGCGGGAGCCGGCTGATGGTCGCCGCGTCCGGCCTGGGCATGCCCGTCTATTCCGAGCCCTCGACCTACCCCGGTTCGGGCCGGGCGTTCCCGCCGAGGCCGCTTCCGGTGCTCCGCCGCAAAAAGAGCTGGGGGCAGGGCGATCGGGTGGTGCTGTTCTTCGGACCCGATGTCCGGCAGATCATCCAGATCGTCAACCTCGACCGGCCGGTCGGCGCGGACGTGGCGGAATACGTGCTTTGGCTGGCCGCCGACCTTCACGGCAAGCGGATCAGCGATCCGGACGACTTGATAGGGCGGGTCCAAGCCCGCGTCGCCGAAGGGCGCAGGTCGACGCCCGACGGGAGTCCGAAAGTGTGCTCGCACGGGTTCTACTATTGGGCCTCTCAATCGGAGCTGGACGGCCACCATTACTACTTCATCTTCGCCCCGCCCGACCCGTGCTTCCGGGAGACCTTGGCGGACGCCTTGGGCCCCGAGCTGGTGCACTACGCCGCGCACGGCGGAGAGCTGGGGGTGCAGCCGCCGCCTCTTCACCCTGTGCCGTCCCTCCGTGAAAAGACAGAGATGTTGATGGCGATCTGGTACTGGTTTTACTCCGGCCGAACGCCCCAGCAGTATGCGGGGGACCTGCAGCGGGACTTCGACCGTACGCTGCGCTACTTCCGCAGCCATTACCAGAGGCAGCCGCGCCAGATGAGCGCGGTCCGGCGGCACTGCCGCAACTATCCCGGCGGCTGGCAGTGCGCGATATCCGACAGCGGCCGGTACTTCGCTTACCTCGACGCCCGTTGCGTCGATCTCTACGATCTCAGCACCGAGCGTCCGCAAGCGCTTCGTCCGCTGTACCGGGCCGAGACGGTGGACGGCCGGGCGAGCCAACTGACGTTCAGCCCCGGCTCCGGGTATTTCGCTTACAGCGACGCGGACGGCGGCGTGGCCGTATGCGATTTGCCGGGGCGCCGCGTGTTGTGGAAAGCGCCGTTTCCGCTGGACGATCCCGGACCGGTCGAGTGCACGCAACTGTGCTTCAGCCCCGACGCGAAGTACCTCGTGCAGGCCGTCGCCCGCGCCACGTGGAGAACACCCTCTCGTTCGATTCGTCGGGAGCCGAAGGTGGTCTACGGCTGGGACGTGGCGGCGGGGAAGCGTGTGTTCGCCCCCTACGGCACGTGGCAGCAGCGGCTCAATATCGAGGGTTTTCACGAGGAGGCCCCCCGGCTGGTCCGGCTGTCCAACCCCGAGGACGATCGATCATGGGGAAGAAGTAGCGCCGATCTGGTGTGGGATCTGGAGACCGGCCGGCCGGTCGCCCACGTGCTGAAGTCGCACGAATGGGAATGGTGTCCGAGGCCGGCATTCTGATCGTTTCCTCGTTCCCAAGCTCCCGCTTGGGAACGCATGAATGCGAAGCTCTGCTTCGCACGCGTACGCGGCAGCCGTCGAGAACGCGAGCGATGTTGTGCGGAGGCGCGTGCCGGTCTTGACCGGCGCTTTCCCCGACCCCGCTGTGCGACCTGTTTCCCTTTGTTTTACGTATTTTGTCGAGTCATCGCGACTTCAGGAAGGCGTCGATCGTCTGACGTTCCCAAGCGCGGTAGGACTTGTGCTCTTGCTCAAACTGGCGCCAGGCAGCATTGAGCAGTTGAACCGGATCGTCGCCATCGGCGTCGGAATCAGCCGCCCATACGTTATCTGCTCCGAATCGCGACGGCCGAGATTCTTCGAGCATGTCGTCAAGCGCCTTGCGCAACGGTGCGTGCAACTCATCGGCCCAGGTTCCTTCGTAGTCTTCGCGGACTCCGATTGTGGCCGCAGTTTCACTCCATGCTCGGTCAATCTGATCAGCCAACTCGTTCAGATGGTACTTCCTGGCACGATCAAGGAGCATCTTGAGTCGAAGCCAGGTGACCGGGTGCTTGCGCTTGAGTTGATCGTCGCGGGGAACGTAGAACTGGTCGCTCGACCGTGTCCGGAAGAGATGGGAGAACGCCTTCAAGAAACAAGGGCCGCCAATCGTCAGCCCTACTGCGTCACAGTAGAACTCCTGCGCCCATGGGTACCACGCCGTAACAAGCCGAGCCCGGTACGATTCGTCGTAGGTGCCGGCCGTGTTATCGCGAATGACTCGCGGGGCAAAATGGTCAGACACCGTCGTCTGAAACTCTCGAACGAGGTCGTCCATCTCCGGCTTGTGGCAGGCGTACAGAAGGTGCCCGAATTCGTGAAAGAGGAGCGGCAGGTAGAGCAACGTCTGCTGCCTCGAAACAGGCAGCAGGTAGATCGGCGGAACCTGCGGTGTCGGGTAGACCGCGAAACTGCCGTCTGTCAAGCCAAACGGAAGGCTCGCTGTTTTGGAATGCGAGTCGTGCAGCCATCGCAACACGGCTAGGCCCAAACGATCTCCGGGCTTCGCTCGAACGATCGGCAGTGCCAGCCTTGAGTTGACAAGCTCGAATGCCATCGTGAGCCCTTGGGTGGCTTGCAGAATGTCGTTGAGCGTGTCAGGCAGGTTGTAGCTCAAGTCCTTCAGATTGCGGAGCGCCTGTTGTCGCAGCCCGGCGCACAACGACGAGATCTGACCGCGGTACGGTGCCAGCTCACCCGAGACGGTGGCTTGACCGATAAGCTCCTGGACGACCTCAATCTGGTAGAGAAGGTCGTGGTTTGCCTCAGTCAGATGCACTCGCATCAAAAGTCCTCGAAGATCGCAGAGATGTCCGTTTGTTGATGCCGCGTCACGATGCGGCGCAACTCCGCGAGACAATGAAGCAGTTCGCGCTTCGCGCGAGGATCAGTTGCATCCAGCAGGCCCAACGTGCTGCCTGCGCCCGTGCGCATTAGAACGGACCGGAAATTTGCGCTGTCGCGACGCGCCGATGCAAAGGCGTCGGTCAGTTCCTTGAATCGCGGGTCCATCCCGGATACAATTTCGTTCTCCGCTGCAGATTCGACCTCGCCCAATCGCGTTAAGAACCGCCGCAACGTAGCACGTGCCGTTCCGGCACGCTGCACTCGCTCCGTATCCTCGATATTGGCAAATTCCTGCTTGATGGCGATGGACAGGTCGTTGATGGCCGAAAGCACATCTCCGTCAGCGAAGAAACTCTGAATGTCGAGCCATTCTTCACTCATGTCGTGCTCCTTGTTGGCGGGATCACTTGATCCCTCGCATATCCTGATCCATCCGACGTTGGAGTTGAGCGTCGGTTTCGCGTAGGGGCTGCGCGTAACGGTGCGCCTTGCCCGGCGTGGAGTAGTTCATTTGGGAAAGGGCAAAGAACGCCTGCGTCGGTCGCCTCACGTCAACGCCGTCACGTGATACGAGCATGCATGGATTCGTCGTGGCCGTCGGTTGGACCGTGGCCGCGCCGGTGCAGCATACCAGTGACGTGTGCCGGTCAAAGTAGATCGCGTGCCCCTCAAGGACGTTGGAGCAATTCGGTCGGATCGGATACCACATCCGCAGATTCTTCACCGTCTGCTTATGTACGTCCACGATGTCGACCTTGGCGCCCTGCATCAGGCGATCGCGTTTCTGCAGGATGTCAATGGCCTGGCTGATACCACGAAATTCGTCGCCGCACTGATGACCGTCTCTCAGCCCGAGCAGCGTGGCGATCGGTGCGAACGACGATGCGCTGTACTCATCAAAGACTTCCACCATCCTGTCTCGAAGAAGTTCGGGATTGATCGCTTCTAGGCGGTGGTTGGGTTTCGGCCACGTCTTCGTCACTCTCAGGAACGACGGGCTTTTTGCGTCGTCACGACAAATGAGAAGCGAGATGGCGAAATACCTGCGGTCCTGGCCGACGTCTATCGTGAAGCACGCCTCATAGGGGAACTGGGCGATTCGCCAAGGCGTCGCGCCCATTTGGTCGAGTGTGTCGAGGACTGATAAATCAATGGCACTCTGCCAGTTCCGCTTCGCCTTGCGATGCTTCTCATCTGTATCCGGTCGTGTCTTGGCCCGGAATCGCCCCTCGACCTTGCTCCTCGTAAGTCGCTTGATGTTCCAGCCGGCCAAGCCGTGCGACAGTAGGCAGTATGTGGCTGGGTCTCCATGACTGTCGTCGAAGACGATCACCGCTGTGCGGGGCGGCAATCGTTTCAAACGCTCGATAATGTCATCTGCCCCATCGGCGCGAACCTCCTGCACGCGGAATGTCAAGCCAGTGAAGTTGGCAATGCAGTCGACGAAGTCGCGGACAAACGCGCACTGGAGCGCATCCGACCAACCCGTCCCGACAGTCGGCGTCACGATGCAGACTTCGCGCTCAACGGCTTGGTTGTAATGGTAGAACCCTCCGTCCCGAACAGCCTCCATGCGACTTCGGTAATACCTCTGGTATTCCTCCAATGTGGCACTCTTAGGAGCTGCAACCACTCTGCCTTTGGCGAACTGAAGGTCGGGACAAGGCAGAAGTTCGTGCTCACTCGCACCTGGCCGCCATAAGTGAGGAGGCACTTGACAGCCAGTTGCATCGAGGGACCCTTTGTCACAATTCCGCCAGACCTCCAGCGCCTTCTTCTGCCGTTGACCCGGCGCCCGTGTCGTAGTGCGCCGCAGTCGGTAGGGCATCTGTTGCTTATCGAGATGGATTCGCAAACGCAGGGATTTCGCCGGCACGGGTACCTCTTCGGGCAATCCGCGGAAGGAAACGTAGGCAACCGAATCATCGTCTTCGACTTTCAGGTTCGGGTGCCGTGCCCGACAATACTCTGTTAGTGATCTGTGGTCCATGATTGGACCGGTTGAACCGCAAGTGACGCCGTTTGCGAACCGGTCGAAGTAGCAAACGCTGACATCGTTGCGGCCAGTGTCGTAGAGGAGTGTGCCTTTGCGACCCTTGTCTCGCGAAGTCAGGTGGTCAAATCGACTTCGGCGAGCAGTTCGTTCCCCTTTGTCGGACGTCGAATCAAAGAAGTCCGCCACCGTCATTGCGCTTCGGTAAAGGAATCCCGTGTCAAAGGCGATACCGATGCCGCGGTCCGCCATGGGGAGTGTCGCGAAGGATACCTTGGAGATCGCCTGAATTCCGTCGACCGTCTCTTCCGGCGAATGCCTGTACCAATACCTGGCCGACGTGAACAGTCGCCAGTAATCTGGACTGTGTTCAAAACCGATCACGAGAGACTTTTCGAGCAAATCGGCGATCACGAAGCGGTGTGTTTCATTGTCGAAACACAGCCGCATGACCTCACCCGTATCTTTCAGGTCGGCCTGCCAACGATTCTTGCGAATCGTTCCAACCTTCACGGTGTCTTCGGCAATCACGAGGATCTCGCGCTGCTGGAACCTCGACGGAACTGCGACGAAGTGGTCTCGACGCCGCAGAACGCTACAGACCGTGGCGAGCAGGTCGTCAGACCAGACTGCCGAGCGGACTTTGACCCGGCGGCAGGCGATTACGCCGTCTCGACCGCCGCTGACAAGCCGGATATTCGTTTCGACGTCAACCCCGAGCGATTGGCGGGGCAGAGCGCCTGGTACTTGCACTGACGACACACGTTTTCGATTTCGCATGGCGAAAAGGCCTCCTCATTGCCGGCTTGGCCGTAGATATCCATCTGTTTCATCAACTCGACATCCTGAATGATGCGAGCCTTGCCTCGCCGCAGTAGTGATTCGCTCAATGGGCGATCTTCCTCAATCGTCGGATCGGCCAGGAAGACGCGCCTCACACGTACACAGGTGGGATCGACATCGTACTCTTTGGCGGCCCACCAGCCGTACGTTACGAGTTGCAGGCTGTCGTTGTTCCCGGTCCTCCGGCCCATCTTCCAGTCAACAACTTGAACGCCCTGCGCGTCCCGCCCGGCAAGATCGACTCGCCCCTCAAGGCCGAAGCCGTCCAACTTGTCCAAAGTGACACGCACTTCGATGCGAGGGTCATCTTCAAGAAGCTTCTGGGATAACTCAACGACCGAAGTAGTCTGGAAAAAATTCTGGATTGCTCCGAGGAGTTTCTGACGCGCCTCGCCCGAACGTTCGTCCGCCCTGGGGTCGTTGTAGAAGAACTCCATCAGAATCGGCGGTGGGTACTGCTGATCCGCCAAGCATGCGTTGGCCATCGGATCGCGCGAGTAAGTCACGGCTTCGTCATAACGTTCACATGCCTTGTCCAGGAACCACTGGACCGCCCAATCCGATCGTTTCTTCAGGTGCAAGGCGATTAGTTGATGCAGGATGTCTCCCGCCAACAAGAAGCAGCCGGATAGTCGCTTGAGCTGTCGTGCCAAGGGGATTCTGTCGGACGAAAACCTCGTCGCGGGTCCTACGGGGTCGTCATCGAACAACGACCTCTGAACGCAGGCGCCGGGGCTCCCCGACTGCTCTTTCAGCGAGGACGCATAATACTCATAGAAGTACCGTCGAGGGCAAGTCTCCAGCAGATCGCGTTTGGAATGGGAATGCGACTGTCTCACGGTTCCGGATCCTCCTCCAAAGGTGATCGCAATCCGTGCAAGGAGCCGGTCAATCGTTCCCATTCGGCCGTGGAGAGACCCAGCTTCGACGCTTCCTGAAGAAAACGAAGTGCCGCCGGATCGCCGCTCACCGAAGCATTCAGATCGGATGGCATCTTCTTGGCCGCCGCCAGAAGTTCCTCCGGAGGACAGCCGATGGCCTCTGCGAACCGAGTCACCGTGCTGGCTGCAGGAGCCGGAAGCCGTCCGTTCTCAAGCTTGCTGACGTACGAGAAATCGACGCCCGCCTCTTGGGCCAGCTTGCGCTGACTGAGGCCGGCGGCACGGCGTTTCTCCCGGAGAGTCGTTCCGAATTCGCTCATGATGTTGAGAGGATACTCAACGTTGAGTTGTTTGTCAACTCCATTCTTCAGGTGCGGGCCGTTCTGCTGAGACAATCGAGATGTAACTGCTTGATTATAAAGGAGATACGCTTCCAGTTTCCGAATTGCCCGAAGTCCTAACCGCGACGGACACTTGGCTCTTGCGGGAGACCATCCCAGGGCGCGTGGGGTTGGCGCACCCCTTTTCTGTCAAAATCAGCTATCGCCGTGCGGGTAGTCAACCTGGAACCGCGCTCACGAGTTGACGCGGGCCCTCTCGGACGTCACGATGGTCTCCGTCGCAACCCCGGTACGAGTAGCAGGAGAGGCGCCGTGGAAAGACTGTGTTTTGCCGTATTGACGGGCATGATGCTCGCCGGTTCGATTGCCGAGGCCGAGGGGTTTCGGTGCCGGTGGGTGTACGTCGCTCGCGGATTGCACAACGACCAGGACGTCGAGGACATTCGCCGGATCGTGGGTACGGCGGCCGAGCACGGCGTGAACGGCATGGTGCTCAGCGCGGGGCTCGACCGGCTCGACCTTCAGCCGTCGCACTACTTCGAGCGGCTCGAAGCGGTGAAGGCGATTTGTGCCGAGCGGGGCGTCGAGATCATTCCCATCATCTTTTCGGCCGGATACGGCGGCAGCGTCCTCGCCCACGACCGGAACCTGGCGGCGGGCCTGCCCGTGCGCGACGCGCGATACGTGGTCGACGGCGACGCGGCCCACTTCGCGCCCGATCGGCCGGTCGCGATCGAGGGCGGCGACTTCGAGCGACACCGGGGCGACCGGGTGCTCGGCTGCCGCTTTCACGACGAGCCCGGCCGCGTCAGCTTCGTCGATACCGACGTCGTTCGCGAGGGCAAGGCGTCGCTGCGGTTCGAGAATTTCGGCGAATCGCGCCACGGGCACGGCCGCGTGATGTTCGAGGTGTCGGTCCGGCCCCGAACGGCCTATCGCGTGACCTGCTGGGTCAAGTCGGACGGGTTGGAGCCGGCCGGGTGCTTTCGCATCCAGGTGCTCACCGGCGCCAGGGCGTTGGCGCCCTGGGATCCCCGCGTGCCGTCGACCGCCGATTGGCGCCAAGTGACGTTGGGCTTCAACAGCTTCGACCACGCGCAGGTCCGCATTTACGCCGGGGTGTGGGGCGGCCGGGCGGGCCGGTTCTGGATCGACGACCTGCGAATCGAGGAGGCCGGCCCGGTGAACCTGCTCCGCCGCCCCGGCACGCCCCTGGCCGTGCGCGACGAAGCGACCGGCCAGGTCTACGACGAGGGCCGCGATTTCGAGCCGGTCGCCGACGCGCGGCTCAACTTTCGCTTCGACCACGAGGCGCCGACGATCCGCCTGCGCGAGGGGAGCCGGATCCGCAACGGCCAGGCGCTGCGTCTGGACGGCTACCAGGGCATCGCCATCCACCGAGGCCAGGTGAGCGTGTGCATGTCGGAGCCGAAGCTGTACGAGATCTGGCGGAAGCAGGCCGAGCTGATGCACCGCCACCTGGCGCCGAAGCGGTATCTGCTGAGCATGGACGAGATCCGCGCCGGCGGCGCCTGCCAGGCGTGCAAGAGCCGCAACTTGTCGATGGCCCGGATCCTCGGCGACTGCATCACCCGGCAGGTCGCGATCCTTCGCGGCGTCGAGCCCGAGGCCGAGGTGCTCGTGTGGTCCGACATGCTCGATCCGAACCACAACGCCCGCGACGGGTATTACCTGGTCGACGGCGACTACTCGGGGTCGTGGGAGCACGTGCCCCGCGACCTGGTGATCGTCTGCTGGTACTTCGACCAGCGCGAGGCCTCGCTCGGGCATTTCTCGGGTCTGGGCTTCAAGACGCTGGCCGGGGCCTACTACGACGGCGACACGCTCGACAACGTGCGCGGCTGGCTCGACGCGCTTCGGCGCACGCCCGGGGCCGTCGGCATCATGTACACGACGTGGCAGAACAAGTACGAGTTGTTGGGCGCCTTCGGCGATCTGGTGAACCAAGGAGCCGCATCGAAATGAGAGCTTTGCTTCGTCCACTTCTGGCGATCGGACGACGGCACGTGGCACGGGGGTGAGCCGATCGCCCCGGGGCCGCTGGGGGTCAGCCGCGTCGACGCGGTGTTCGGCCGAGAGGACGGCTTGTACTTCTACTATCCCACGGCCGAAGGATTTCGGTACTTCGCGTCGCGGTCGGACGATTCGTGGCAGCGTTGGGCGGGCCCGCTGATGCTCACCGGTTCCGAGTTGACCGGGCTCGACGCCTCGAAGCACGACCGGCGGCGGTGGCGCGAGGAGGGCATCCTCTCGTTCACGGCGAAGGCGAGCCCCGGCGGGTTTGCCATCGTCGAGGCCGCGCTGGGCCGATCGCCGGAGTGAGGGCCGGCGAAGAGACGATGGCCCGCGGTTTCGCTGCCAACCGTTTGGGCCGCCTTCGGCCCGGTGTGCGGGGCGAACCGCTGGGGCCTAATAGATTCTGGCCGAATCCATGGCGAAGTAGGCGCGGGGGTCGTGCGGATAGAAGTGGCGGGCGATCTGATCGGCCACCACGCGCACGAACTCGCGGCGGAAGGCGCCTTCCTGGACGTCCTGGGTCGAGACGACGTGGTTGGGCGGGTAGATCGTCTGGGGAGGATACTTCTCGAACACCGTCTCGCCCGTCTTGCACTCGACGACCTTGATGACGAAGTTGGCCTTGCCCTGGAACAGCGTCTGGCTCTGATAGATGCTGAAGCTCTCCAAGTCGATGCCCACGACCAGATCGGCTTCGAGGGCGTTGCCGATCTCCGTGTACTCATCCCACGTGTTCTCGTCGATCCATTCATCGACGCGGCGCTGGTCGATCAACTTGATCCCTCGCACGTTCGCCTTCAGCAAGCTGGCGATCTGCCGCGAGATGTCTTTCGCGATGTGCGGGTTCGTGTAAAGCGAACTGGTCAGCGGACGGCAAACCACCACCACGCGCGTGCCCTTGAGGCCGGCGAACTCGGCCGGGATGTTGGGGCCCTTGATAAGCCACATCGCCGTTGCCAGCGCGCTGGTGCAGCCCCCGGAAACCGCCAGGACCATCAGCAAGATCGTCAAACCGAGAAGGGAACGGCAGGACCGGGAGGAACGGCAGTCCATTGCAAATCCTCTTGGGGTCAGGGCCGTCAGGAGGTCCCGACGGCCGGAAAAACGTTCTGGCGGTCCGAAAATCAAACCGGCTCGTTCGGAGCCCGCTCATCGAAGAAAAGGCGGGCGAAAGATAACGCCAAGCCGGGTCCCCTGCAAGGTCGATTCGACAAGGCCCCGGCGGGGTCGCCTCACGTGCCCCGGCAGGCCGAAATGCCTCCCATCTCGGGGGGGATGGCACTTGCGGTGCATTCAGCA
>Ga0334899_1003043_pt1 | contig 12252 bp, 10 predicted proteins | sample GraSluR3_MG_FD_207219 | JGI IMG/M metagenome (GOLD analysis project Ga0334899, IMG submission 207219) | Sludge microbial communities from methane-producing bioreactor in Wageningen University, Netherlands - Granular Sludge_8_08-R3 | ecosystem: Engineered > Bioreactor > Anaerobic > Unclassified ... | reverse complement strand
CCATGATGGTGGACCTGTCCCCAGCACATTTGAAGTCATTTGTTCTAGTAGTGAACGCCCACAAGAAGTTGATGCAATGGGAAAGATTCCGAGCCCACAGTTTCCGAATACTTCAGTAGTAATTCCCTGTAAAATTTTTTCCGACATATGCGAGTCACTCAGCACATGCAATTCGCTGTGCCCATGCATATCAATAAACCCTGGAGTGATAATCTTTCCAGTACAATCGATTGTTACATCTGCGGTAATATCACCTCTTTCGGAACCGCAATATACGATAGTATCGTCTTTGACCGCAACTACTCCCTGGTAACGGGAATTCCCTGAACCATCAACTATAAACCCCCCTGAAAAGAGCAATGAAACATGCATGCTTCATTCTATGCTTTTCGATTTGATTTGAGAAGACTTCATGCTATCCGGTTCATTATATAACACCATTTGTGTATACTGTCGTCTGGAAGGAGAGTCATCGTGGATATATATGATGTTATCATTGTTGGTTCTGGACCTGCCGGTATGGGAGCTGCATTCGAAATTGCTGAAAAACGCCCAGACCTCTCAGTACTCATGATAGACCAGGAAAAATTTTCAACCGGCGGCATGAGAAATGATTGTAAGATGAATTTCACCTTCCCTATCGGATTCCCTGAAGAGTACTGGACGAAAGATCAAGCTAAAACATACATGGAAGGGGTTAAGAAATTTCTCAAGCCCGATATTTTAGATAAAAGTAATATTGCAATATACCAAAAACGTGCTCAGCGGCTCGGTTGCAGGCTGCTGGAGATTCAACAGTCGCACCTCGGCACCGATGGAGGTCTGCTCCTCATAAAGCAATTGCTCGCAGAATTACATTCACTTGGAATTCATCTAGCATTAGGCGAAACCATGCTGTCGGTGGATGATCAAAAGAAATACATTGCAACCGACAATCGAGATATTGGCTACCGAACTTTACTCATCGCACCGGGAAGACGCGGGTTCCATTTTCTGCAGATGATGATGCAAAGTCTGGGAGTTCCCTTTATCGACAATATTGTTGATATTGGTGTTCGCATTGAAACGCGTATTGAGCACTACCCAATCGTAAAAGATTACTATGATCCAAAATTCTACTTTCCCGAAAAAGTCAGAACCTTCTGCACCAATAGCGGTGATGCTCATGTGGTAAAGGAGAAATATACAAGTGCACGAGGCGATACCTGGTTTTCGGTGAATGGTCATGCCTATTCGGCAGCAACACATGAGGCCAATGGATTAGTGAATTTTGCCATATTGAAAACTGTCAAGTTCACAGCTCCATTAGCAAGTGGACAAGCCTACGCTGAAAACCTTGGTATGCAGGCAGCCCTGATGGGTGGTGGACGACCTCTTATGCAGCGGGTCGGCGATTTCCGATTGGGTTCACGAAGCAAGGAAAATAGTTTTAATAGCGACTTGTATGACTTTCTACCTAGTCTAAAAGACTGCTGTCCTGGAGATATTTCGCTGGCGGTTCCTGCAAAAATTCTACGTGTAATCTGGAAAGCTATGAAGAACCTCGATACCATCGTCCCTGGAGTGCTTCATCCGTCGACTATCATGTACTACCCAGAAATTAAACTCTACGCAAATAAACCGGTGTTCATCGACTCATTTTTCAGAGTAACCAATGCAGTATATCTTGCTGGAGACGGTGCGGGAACCAGCAGAGGTATTACTGCTGCTTGGGCAAGTGGTATGAGATCAGCTCAAGGGATTCTGGAGCAATTAGCCGCTACATGAGCGGACTGAATAACTTCAACACATTTCTGCCAAATCTGATGGGAAAAGAGCGATTTTCCTCATCAACGAGCGAAATTTCTGTACACAGTTCAAGTGTTCTGGAAATATCGTTTCTCACATGAGCAGCTAATGAGGAACGGAAAAAAATAACACCGCACTCGAAGTGCATATAAAAACTTCTATAATCCATATTTGTAGTACCTACAATTGAGACCTCATCGTCAGCTACAAACATTTTTGCATGCATAAATCCTGGGGTATATTCGTAAATCTTCACCCCAGCATCCAGCAGAGGTCTATAGTGAGAACGAGTTACAGGGTGGACATACCATTTGTCCGGACGGTGTGGAGTAATGATTCGAACATCTACGCCACTTTGTGCGGCAATTGTGAGAGCAGATGTCATCTGAGTGTCTATTATAAGATATGGAGTGGTCATCCACACATATTTCTGGGCATGATTAATAATCTGTATATAGGCGTTTTCAGAAATATTTTCGTCATCAAGCGGGCTGTCTCCGAACGGTTGTACAAATCCATCGGTCGGATAGTGCGTCTGTGGAATATAGGCAGTAAGATCAATATCTTCTTCTGTGGTAAATATCCACTGTTGAAAAAACATAAGTGTAAGATTCCAGACTGCATCGCCGCGTAACATTACCTTACAATCTTTCCAATGACCAAATCGGATTTTTCGGTTGATATATTCATCGGCAAAATTTATTCCTCCCGTAAATCCAACATCACCATCGATAATGAGAATTTTCCGGTGATCACGATAATTTAATTTTGCATTGAGGTGCGGTTTAATCCGATTAAAGACCCCTACTTGAAATCCCATCTCTTTCAGGGTTCTATCATACCGTCCAGGAAGTGTCTGAATACTTCCCAGATCATCGTACATGAGACGTATCACCACCCCTTCTTCGAGTTTGCGTCTCAATAATGAAAGCATGGCAGACCACATCTCACCGTCTTCTACAATAAAGTATTCAAAAAGAATAAATCGTTTTGCCTTTTCAACCTCTTCGAGAATTCGACTAAAAGCCGTCTCTCCTAGTGAGAAGAAGGTGACTTCGGTATGTTCCCAGGCAGGAGCTCCTGTCAGATTGAATATGTAGTCGGACTGACGGGCATAATTTCCAGAATATGCGGTCAATGAAGATCGTACCTCAGCATCGGGTTCGGGAAGAATGGCTCGCATCTCCTTCTCGTAATGTTCCTGATACTTCGCCATTTGACGAGCTACACGCTTGCCTACACGTTTATTTCCAAAAAGAATATAGAAGGGAACCCCAAAGACTGGGGCTACCAGAATCACCAGAATCCAGGATATTTTAAACACAGGGTTCTCGTCTCGGCTCACAATTACAAATACGCTGATAAAAGCAAGTGTGTACACAGTGGGGATGTATATCGTGCTAATTGCCATAAAGTTGAGAATCAGCCACACAATCACAAAGATTTGAATGGCAAGTAAAGCGATAAAGGTGAAGAGTCTCCCAGTGAGGAGTTTGAAAAACTTTATCATGGTCGATTACTTCTTATCTTCGTCATCTCCGTCTTCATATTCATCATCGAAGAATTGTGCCTCCAACTCAGAAATATCGTCTGGGTCCACAACAACTTCAGGATCTTCTTCATCATCATAATCTTCAGGATCGAGCTCAATATTCGGCTCTATCTCATCATCGTCATCAATATCGGTGTTTGGAAAACTATCATCAAACAGATCGTGCTCATAGAGAGTTAATGTGAGTTCATCGCTTATTTCCTCTTCACTCGAGAAACCAGGGTTATGTTTGAGATCATCCATCATCTGCCCAATGGACTCTTTTGATACTGTGGCAGTCTGAAAGAATTCCTTCTCGAGAGCTTGTTCAAGCAGTGCATACGCTCCATGAAATTTCCCCAGTGCGATGAACACCTGAGCTGCGTGAACATAGGCTTCAGGAAACTTTGGAGAATGATCGGAGAGCAACTTATCAAACTCCTGTTTTGCTTCTAAGAACGCTCCCGTCTTAAACAAATAGTGTCCATAGTTGTCAGTCATACCCGGACTTTCACTCAGATGCTCTTCGTTGTTCTCAAACAAATCCCCAGCCTCGTCCAATAAATCTTCATCTAGGAGATATGTGCCATAATTTATAAGGAGGGTTTTATCCCTTCTCCCTTCGTTATAAAGTGCTCGAAGATCTTCAATAGCTTCCGATCTTTTCCCAAGAGCCCAAAGTGCCATCGTTCGAGAGATACGTGCACTTACCACTGTTTCCTGATTGGGTTGCCGTTTTTTCTGTTCACGATCAATCACCGAGTCATAGATTTCCAATGCAACAGAGGCATCTCCACGCTGCACAAAGAGATTTCCCAACATGATAGTATAGTTCGCCGGCAATCCAGCTTTCCATGCCTGTGTATAATAGTGCCATGCCTTTTCCTGATTACCTGAACGATTATTAAGAGCTCGTGACCCTAATGCTACGAGTATATACCCACGTTTGATAAATAGAACTACGCCAAAAGCAACAAAAATCAATACTATCTTACTCGTTTGCGTAATGGGCAAAATCATGATCCCAATTATTGCGACAACGAGTGCCAGCAATGTAGGATTTTTCATAGCAAGCCTCCACGGTGATGTGTTTCTATCATGCCATATTTCAGAGTAGATTGCCACCCGTCTCTCTATTGTCATAGTAACTCATAATCGATAGAGTAACAGTATGGAAAGAAAGCCATTACTGCTGCACTGCTGCTGTGGGCCATGCTCAACAAGTTCGATTGAGCGATTAAGAGATCTTGGTTACGAACCCATACTTTTTTTCGGAAACAGTAATATCTACCCTGAGAAAGAGGCAGAAAAAAGGTTTGCGGCACTCGAAGATGTAGCAAAACACTTTTCTCTTCAACTCATTCGCCATAACTATAGTCATGAATCGTGGCTACACCATATATCAGGCCATGAGAACGCTCCTGAGAAGGGTTCTCGTTGTGCACTCTGTTTTGCTTATAATCTGCAAGAGGCGGCTGAAGAGGCAAAAAAATTAAATATTCCGTTTTTTACCACGACCCTTACAGTAAGCCCCCATAAAAGTGCACCAACGATTTTCACGGTTGGAGAGCAGTGGGAATCATTTGTTCCTGTTGATTTTAAGAAGAAAGACGGTTTCAAGCAGAGTATTGAACTGTCAAGAGAGCTGAATTTATATCGACAGGATTATTGTGGTTGTGAGTTTTCCCTTGCACAAGAGCGTTCACGCAAGAAGTAGAAGACTCCCAGCCATGACTACCATGCCTCCGATGACACCATAAATTGCAAGGTGATGTTCTCCGTACCGTTCTGCGGTAGGAAGCAGCTCGTCGAAAGAGATATAGATCATAACTCCTGCAGTAGAAGCTAGTACAAACCCAAGCATAAGATCAGTATTTGAAACAGAGAAAAGCAATAATCCTAAAAAGGCTCCAAGCATTTCTGAGAGTCCTGAGAGTAGAGCAATCACAAGACTTTTTGCCCTATTCCCAGTAGCAAAGTAAATAGGTACTGCAACCGCAATTCCCTCAGGAATATTGTGGATAGCAATGGCTATTGCGATGCTAATTCCAATTTGAGGATCGGCCATGTAACTGGTAAATGTAGCCAACCCCTCTGGTAAATTATGAATTGCAATGGCAAGAGCGGAGAGAATACCGGTACGAAGCAAATGGGTGTCGGTACAGGGATGTGCTGAATTTACCAATGACACAACATCTGGAATTTCATGTGGGTTATCCTGCGATGGAACGAATCTGTCGATAAGTCCAATGACGAGAATGCCACCAAAAAAAGCCAATACGGTATACAATCCGGCACGGTTGTCGGGAAAATATTGCTCAAGATAGTGCAGAGCTTCTGGGAGGATTTCCATGAACGAGAGGTATACCATGACGCCAGCAGAGAACCCGAGTGATGCACATAAAAAATGAGAACTCGACCGTTTCTGAAACATGCTCAACAATCCGCCGATTCCTGTAGAAAGACCGGCAATAAGGGTAAGTACTAAGGCAGTGAGGATGGTAACCGAATTCATATTCCAGACGATACCGAAAACTCTATATACATGTCAATGAAAAAGTTCGTCATACCTAACTTATTGTAGAGAACGAATAGACTTTTTTGCCCGTTCAACAATCATCTCGTAAATTTGATGCAATTCCATGGAATCGGTTACGAGTTCCTCTGTTTTACAATCAATACGTACTACCACCGTATCGGCTGCATAAGGAACATTGTATCGTTTATATACCGCTTCTGCGAGCGTACTCATCATCTCAGCTTTTACCACAGAAAAACCGATATGGACCGCTAAAGCCGCTGCGGCACGTCCAGCAATTCGATCATGCAAAATGAGATGCTCAGGTTGCAATCCCTCTCGAAGTATAAACTGCTCAGCTTCTAACAGTGGGTGGAGCCATTTCCCACTACTTGAGAAGAGCACATGCTGGTCGATGTCGAGTATCTGAAGTGATATTCCCTGAGGTAAAATTCGTGTTATGAGCCATTGAGGGATTGCAGCTGTTCTTTTCATATTCTCCTGCCAAAATAGAATCCCCAAATGAAGCCATTTGCGGGACCGTCGTATCCTACATACAACGAAGTTGGCAAGGAGTTCAATCCTAACAGCGAAATTGTGGTTGAAAATTGCATTCCAACAGAAGCAACCGGCACATACACCGAAGCTTCGTTCCAAAGGAACTCTCCATATACTCCTATCGAGGAGTCTTTGAAAATCAGCAACTCTCCTGCTGTGGGCTTAAAATTACTTGGCTGCCAATCGACCCCAAACCGCCCCACGATAAGCTGATTTGCAATAATGGTTCCTTGAGCAAGCAGGGTTGCGTCGGTCGTTTTGAATCCATCCTCACGGTAGAAAGGAACTTCTCCTAATGCATCGAGAGCAAATCGGCCTGTATATCCCATGTGAAGCACAATATCGCCAATTGGGAATTTTCCAGTCACTTTGGTATGCAGGAAACTACGATCCCATGTTCCCGCTAACTGCCAAGCTCCCTCTGCAAACAATACCATTCCAGAATTTTCAGGACGTGCCCAGGTGATAGAGGCTCCTGTATGGACGAGCATGGATTCCAGAGTAATCTCCGGAGAGAGAAGGTGCTCAATTTTTAGCGTTATTTCTGCACGAAGTGCATCGGCGATATAGTTTTGTTTAAAGTGGATAACTCCACGCTGATACCACGATGGAAGAATGTCAGTTTCAGAGGTAGCAACAATATCTGCCTCAATCAAAAGAGGAGGGATTGGATGATACGAAAAACTGGTGCTTAATCCTGGATACACCATCATGGGAGAGACTGTTTTCCATCCCATTCCTCCATGTATGGACACCCACAGATCCTTCCACCGTAAATTATACATGAGTCCGAAAATTGCATCATCTCTGAGATACCAGTAATCGCCCTCATAGTTGAAAGAACGAAGCCCCATAAACAGCTGCTGTGAGAGCCTATGCTGTGAAACTCTTGTGAAGAGTCGATAGTCACTGAGAACCTGCTTCTCCCGTGCCGAAAAATTAGCCCTGAACTCACGCATCCCGAGCGTTGTACCACGTGCATTCAATGCTGCTAATGCTGAGTCCTGTTCCTGAGCCGATTCATATCCCCTAAGTGCCAATTCATCTATAGACGCAAAGTCCATGAAGGAGAAATCCTCCACATCACACCGAATCCATATGGCATCTGGATGCTTTTGTAATTCGGCGACTCCCTCGCGTCGCTTCGCAATATCAATGGAAGTATTCAACACCGAAAGGGCATTTCGTAAATTTATATCCTTCCCTTCATAGAAGGTTGTGGAGACAATCGCTGTATCGGTATATTCATACGCAATATCGAGCGGAACTAGATTGGTGAACCCTCCATCAATCAATAGGTGTCCTCGATAGTTCACTGGAGGGAAATAGACAGGAAGGGCAAATGCTGCATCAAACACGTTGAGTACCGACCCCTCCATAATCTGGACTTGTCGTTTTGTGGCAATATCCTCACTCACTATCATAATGGGAATAGGTAGATCTTCAAGCTGAGTAGATTCGCCCAAATATGTTGCCACCAGAGAGCTGAATCGTGAAGTATCGAGAAATCCGCCTGCAAGCGGCCACGACAGATCAAACAGCTGAGTGGTATCAAGCTGAGAACATACCGTGAAAATCTGTTCGGGAGAAAGTCCGGCTGCATAGAGAATTCCCACTATGGATCCCATGGAATTTGAGATGATAAAATCGGGAACGATTCCATGTTCTTCGAGGTATCGAAGTACACCAATATGTGCAAAAGCCCGAGCTGAGCCGCCTGATAACACAAGACCTACAGGATCACGTGTCCCCTCAGTTCTCTTTAAGATTCTCTCCCTAAAGGAGATGTCACCATATTTTATGGGAACGGTGGAGGCAAGAATATCGTTAGAGTTGTGCAGTACTTCGGGAGTAATCCCTGTTTGAGCAAACACAACTCCACTGAAACATATCAGAAGAGCAGCCAGCATCTTCTGTAGTACACTTTTCATCCAATCCTCCGTAGCTATAAAACTCACCTAGAGGTTTATAGTAACGCATAAACATACCAGTGGCAATAAAAGTGTCAAGACCCCGATTTTTTTAATACATTTGTGAGCAGTGTAATGGCCTCGTCAATCTCTTCGTGCGTTATCGTCAAAGGAGGAACAAAACGGAGTGTATGTGACCCGGCACTGGCAAGAATGAGTCCAGCGTCCATACAGGCATCCAGAATAGGTCGCACTGGCATCGAAAGCTGCACACCAACCATGAGCCCTGTACCACGAATTTCTTCTATTATCGAAAACTGCTGTTTGAGATTCTGGAGTGCGGCCCAAAGGTAGTCTGACACATCCTTCACATGATTCAGCAGGGAACTCTCCTCCAACCTCTTGAGCACACAATTTGCAGCTGTGGTCGACAACAGGTTCCCCCCGAAGGTTGCTCCATGATCCCCCGGTCTGAATACTTGAGCTGCTGCTCCTTTAGCCACCACGGCACCAATAGGTACTCCCGCTCCGAGACCTTTAGCAAGCGTCATAACATCGGGAACTATCTGAGCTGCTTGCCATGCAAAGGTGTAGCCAGTACGGCCCATGCCACATTGAACTTCATCAAACACGAGGAGAATATCTTTCTTATCACATAATTTTCGCACGTTCTGTAAAAACACAGGATCTGCAGGAATCACACCACCCTCTCCCTGCACAGGTTCTATAAAAATTGCACATGTTGTATCGGTAACCATAGCTTCGAGAGCTGCGAAATCATTGAATGGAGCATACGCAAATCCCGGTAGTAATGGTTTAAATGCTTCCTGATATTTCGTCTGACCAGTGGCAGTCAGTGCTCCATAGGTTCTGCCGTGAAAAGACTGCTGCATCGTAATGATATCTGTTCTACCCTCGGATTTGGACGAGCCATACTTTTTCACTAATTTAATGGCAGCTTCATTTGCTTCAGTTCCACTGTTACAGAAGAATACGCGATCCATTTTACTGAGTCTAACTAATCGATCTGCTGCTTCAATCCCTACCCGATTCCAATAAAGGTTCGAGCAGTGCATCATTCCATTTGCGATTACTTCTTGTAATGCCGCAGAGAGTTCTGCATCGCCATAGCCAAAAATATTAACTGCAATACCAGCGACCATATCGAGATATTTCTTCCCATCTATATCAAAAACATAGCGACCACTACCCCGTGTTAACACTACGGGGAATTGTGCATAGGTCTCCATGTAAACAGATTTTCCTCTCTCAATAAAATCTTGCATCGGTATGTTCTCCTTATCTACTGCTAGCGGGTCATCATGGTCCCTACACCTTCATTGGTGAAGATTTCCAATAAGAGCGAGTGAGGGGTTCTCCCATCGAGAATGTGAACACTTTGTACCCCCTGTCGAATTCCGTCCATACAGCACTGGGTTTTAGGAATCATGCCCCCACAAATTGTTCCATCCTCAATATACCGTTCAGCTTCATGTAGGGTAAGTTGTCGTAAAATACTTGAAGGATCCTCTTTATCACGGAGAATCCCCTCTACATCGGTGAGAAAGACCAACTTTTGAGCATGCAATGCACCGGCTATTGCACTCGCAGCATAGTCGGCATTGATGTTGTATGTATTACCAGAAAAATCGGTTCCCACAGGGGCTACAACCGGTACAAAATCACTCGTCATAAGGCTATCGAGCAGTGCCGTATTCACTCGTACCACTTCGCCCACATAACCGAGATCCTTTCCGTTGTGCAGCTTCTTTTTTGCTATAAGGGTATCACCATCTTTTCCGTTTATACCAACCGCCTGGATTCCCTGGCCTTGAAGATTCTGTACCAATTCTTTGGAAATTGTTCCGGAAAGAACCATCTCTGCAATCTGGGCAGTTTCAACATCAGTAATGCGAAGACCATCGAGAAATTCACTCTTCTTTCCCAACCGCTCCATGAGAGCAGTAATCGAGTTACCTCCACCATGCACTACTACAGGACGCATACCAATCATTTTCATCATGGCGATATCTTGAATAACCGATTTTTTGATCTTCTCATCGACCATGGCACTTCCACCATACTTTACCACCACGATACTTCCAGCAAACCTGCGAATATAGGGTAATGCTTCAATGAGTACGCTTGCTTTTTCAATTTCCCGCTTCATAGTCAACTTCTATAATCTCCATTTATCCGAACATACTCATAGGATAGATCACATCCCCAGGCTGTGGAGGAACCTTTGCCATCTCCGACCTGTGCAGAAACGTAGATAATTTTCTCCTGGAGTATACTCTTCGCTAAATCTTCGTCAAACTGAAGGGGAACTCCGTCCTTCATGACTGCAATCATCCCCCGCTCGCTTGCATAGGTGATTGATACCTCAGAGGGATCAAAGTCAGCCCCTGAATATCCCATGGCACAAAGCATCCGTCCCCAATTGGCATCAGATCCAAAGAATGCAGTTTTCACCAGACTACTGGAGATTACTGATCGTGCCATAAGTCGAGCATCCTGTTTGGAAGGTGCTCCAGAAATTTCCACTTCAATAAACTTACCGGCGCCCTCACCATCGAGGACTATCTGCTTTGCCAGTTCGGTATGAACATACATAAAGGCCTCTTCAAAGAGTTGAGCCTCTTTTGTACCGGGTACCAATTCAGGGGCTTCAGCAGCTCCATTGGCAAGTACAAGCACGGTATCATTCGTACTCGTGTCTCCATCGACCGAAATCATATTATACGAGTCAACAACGGTATTTCCTAAAAGTGTCTGCAGATAGGATTGAGAAATTGCAGCATCGGTAGTAATAAACGAGAGCATGGTCGCCATATTAGGATGAATCATGCCCGACCCTTTTGCCATTCCTCCGATTTTTACCGACTTCCCTGCAATCTCAATCTCCACTGCGAGTGTTTTTGTAAAGGTGTCGGTGGTTAAAATGGCCTCAGCAGAATCAGAAGCATGCTTGGAAGTATGTCCCATATGCATCGTACAGGTGTTGATTCCTTCCAACACTTTCTGCATGGGAAGTGGAACACCGATCACGCCGGTTGAACATACCAATACCTCTTCAGGTACCAAGTGCAAACTTTGAGCAACCTGTTCCGCCATTGCCCGAACATCGGCATCACCCTGTTTTCCTGTACAGGCATTTGCATTTCCACTATTAACTACAATGGCACTAACTGGCTGATGTTGCGCTACAATCTGCTGATCCCATACAACAGGAGCTGCCTTGACTACATTTGTAGTAAATACACCCGCAACTGTGGCAGGAAGTTCAGATAGCAGCACGGTCATATCTTTTTTTCTTTTCTTGATACCTGCAGCGGTAGAGCCAACAAGGAATTTTTTCGGGGATGTGATTCCACCTTTAACTGATTTCATTTGGTTCTCCTCCTCTTATATGGGGAATGCGGGGACTTCATCGAGACCTGACTGTTCTTCAAGCCCGAACACAATATTCATATTCTGTACTGCTTGACCTGCAGCACCTTTCACGAGATTATCAATTGCTCCACACACGACAACTCGCTGAGTACGTGAGTCTATGGTAAATCCAATGTCACAATAATTCGATCCTTTTACCCATCGCGTTTCGGGGAAGGTTCCATACGGAAGTACCCGAATGAATTTCTCGTGAGCGTAAGCATCGTTGAACGCGTCAACAATATCTTCTTTTGTGATATGTGGACGTAATGTAGCATATACAGTTGCAAGTATGCCACGATTCATGGGAACAAGGTGTGGTGTGAATGAAACAACAATCCCTGTATCGGAAAGACCTTGCGAGTGTGTTATGGAGAGTTGTTGTTCAATCTCGGGAGTGTGTCTATGGCTTGCTACCCCATATGCTTTAATTGATTCATTACTTTCACAGAATAAAGACCCGAGTTTTTCTGATCGTCCTGCCCCAGAGACTCCCGATTTTGCATCAATGA
>Ga0334899_1003033_pt1 | contig 12275 bp, 15 predicted proteins | sample GraSluR3_MG_FD_207219 | JGI IMG/M metagenome (GOLD analysis project Ga0334899, IMG submission 207219) | Sludge microbial communities from methane-producing bioreactor in Wageningen University, Netherlands - Granular Sludge_8_08-R3 | ecosystem: Engineered > Bioreactor > Anaerobic > Unclassified ... | reverse complement strand
TCAGAGTCCATAGGTAAAACCCCGAGGTCACCTGCGGATATTCGAGACGAATATAAAATTCTCGCCTTTATGATATCCGATGCATATATCCCACCCGTGTGAACATTCGCCCTCTATTGGGATCACTGTGCAAGGCCCTCGCCCATTCCATGCGTTGTAGTGGTCAGAATCCATAACCTGTATTTCATCGTAGGATATATGGGAATATCCGTCTCCACATACTGGACAGGTCAACAGATCACCGAAGCCGTAGTCGTATGGATCGTTCTTTATAGACTCACCTAGTGATTGTTCAACACATCGCTTCCCAGTTCGATCCATATCAATCCCGATCATTTTCCGCCATCCCTCGCCGCTATTGCGATATCCAACACCTTGGTCAAGCAGTCATCCAGTGACTCTGATGCGTCGCCGAATGCTGCCAGGCGCTTTTTGTTTTCCCTGGACACGGAAATCGTTGTAGATTTCATAGATCTCATGATGTCTACAACGCATATAAACTTTACGGATGCCCCTCGTAATACGCCGCCAAAAACCAGGGGTGGAACAGCTGCTTCCTCCTAACAAAGAACTGGCGCCACGATGCGTCCAATATGTACGTCGCCGAGAAGTCGCCCGGTGTCCTGGTGCAGCGGCCCGCGGCCTGCATCACCGCGACCGCAGCGTTCTGATCGTAGCGTTCGAAGTCGTCCCACTTGTTGCGGTGTTTCACGAACTCGTCGCTGATGTTTTCGAACGGGATTTTGGCTATAATATTGAGTGGGTGAGTCTCGCCCTTTAAGTCTAGCCCTTCCTCGAACTTCACCGACAGGAATATTCTTGGACCCGACGCTTTCAAGAATCTCGCTTTATCTCGCTCCCTGGTGGTCCGGTTTTGACAGATGGTAACCTTCTTCCCATCGCGAGACATATTTTTGTACAACAATTCGGCGATATTGTACGCACCGCAGTGGACCATGGTTTTCTTGCTACCGTACATCTTGTGCAGCCGCTCGATTTCTTTGGCCATGGCCGGGGCAGTGGCCGCACGATGCTTGTATGCCATCGACCCCACAGGGGTGTAATAGCATCGTCTGCGCGACACTTCTATTGGATGGGCAATTGTCACCCGTTCGAATGGGGTCCGAAACACTGCTGTGGTTGGAGTCCCGCTCGCCAGAATGGTTAGTCTGGTTTTCGCAGTTAGCCGCTCGAACGCTCGCCGCCCCTCAAGGAGACGGAATTGTCTGTCGCTGTCGATTATATATTTCTCGTCTTTGTCGATGCAGTCCACGATTGTTGAATATTTATCGATCTTTCTGCTCAATATGTTCGATTCTTTCGATATTTTCACAGCTTGGTTCCGCAGGTGCTGTGGTGCTGGACGTCGTCTGGTGAGCTCGTCTGCTATCAAGAACTGAGTCTTCCGCACTTCTTCCAGATCATCTGACAAATCGCCCATCTCTGCTACGATCGATTCTCGCAGATTTCTCGTGTCGATATGGTCAGGTAGCTTGGTTTTGGCTCGTTCTACTAGCGTATGTTCTAATCCCGCGGACTCGTCTATTAGTAGCACCGCGCAATCCTTGGCCATGCCTGCTGTCATGTACCTAGCCAGTGTGGTGGCGCCGAACTTGCTGTTGGAGAACTTTCTGTGCGCCCTGTGGTGCTCGCATACAGCACAGGGGGCCCCACCACCACATGCCTTCAGTGCTTGTTCGATTGTTGTGAAAGGGCAGTCTTCTGCAGTCGCATTGGTGTACGGACAAGGATAGTTTCGTTTTCCCGTCAGGACGGGCATCTCGCTTAATTGGTCGGTGTCCCGCAACTGGTTGACCAGAGATACTAGGGGGGTGGTGTAGATTATCTTTTCCAATCCGTAAGCTTCCGACAGAATTCTGCCCACGACATACAGATCCAGTGACTTACCAGCAGCAGTCGGCGCATTTAGCTCGATTATTTTTGTACCCGACCTGAACTTTTCTAGGATCTCAGTGATTGCTTCTTTCTGTCCTGGCTGGAAACTAGGGTATGGGTTAAACGAGTCGATCTCGATCATCGTGATCACAATTTGCTTAGTTTTTCTTCGATTGCGACTCGGATGAAGTGAGACCTATCCCGGAATTGTTTTGCTTCTCCGCAGACAGAGTCGATCTTCTCGATTGTGGTTGTGCTCAGTTTTATCGAAGTTTTTTGCATACCCCATTGTACTACGCCGGAGTATTTGTACCCGTTGGTGTCGCAGGGTCTATTGGACTATATAGGCCACCCGTCGTTGTTATATACGAAATGGTTCATAGTCTAAGTGAGTTCCGCTACGCGGGGCCTCACAGCCTTGTAATTTCCTCATAAGACTTGAATCCCAGCCGGACCCACGTTGGCTTCGGATTCGGTATCTCCTTGGCCTCTGAGATCACCGTTTTTCCATCCTCGGATCGTTCTTCGGGGATCAGTATTTTCGAGTCGTCCTTGACCGTTTCGAGCAGCGATCGGATGGCGTCTGGATGGCTCTTAGACAGCCGGGAGACGTCCTCCGGCGATACGTGGGGCCAGTTTACATTGGCTCTTCGGAGTTCCGATGTGGCTTGGGTTGTGTTCATCTTCGTAGCAGCGCGGAGACCCCATCCTTCAGGATGGGGAGGAGCGCGTGCTTACACCTCCGAAAGGTATATATCACATAACCACCTACTATATGAATGTGCTTAGAACGGTTACTTTCAAGCTTAGGTTGGTAGATCAAGACCGGGTAGCTCTCCTTGATACGATGAGAGCCTATACCAAGGCGTTCAACGAATCCGCCAAATGGGGATTCGAGAACAAGTCTTGGAACAAGGTCGATAACCATCACGCCACCTACAAGCTTGTCCGTCAAAGCACGGATCTTCCGTCGTCTCTCGTCCAAGGAGCTAGAGATTGTGCTTGCGAAGCTCTGAAAGCAGTCAAATGCAAAACGCTTCCAGAACGCAAGCCACTTGCATCCATGAGGTACAATCAACGAGTCGCCACAGTCAACCTGATCCACGGCATCGCTACTATAGCATCTACCAAAGGACGGGTCAAAGCAACGTTCTTCGTGCCTCTGGCCTATCGAGACTACCTTGGATGGAAGATCAAATCGTCCACGATATCCTATGATCGAAGAGCTGACACATTCTATCTGCACGTGTCTCTTGAACACAACGATCCCGATCCAACGACGGATCTCAAAGTTCTTGGGATCGATCGAGGTATCGTGAATATTGCAGTCTGCTCCGATAACACGTTTTACAACTCGAAGAAGGTTAAAAATACCAGAGCTAAGTATGCTCACCTTCGCAAAGAGTTGCAGTCTAAAGGCACCAAGTCGGCAAAACGCAAGCTCAAGCGTCTCGCTGGCAAGGAAAGACGGTTTGTGACTGACGTGAACCATTGCATATCGAAGCAGATCGCGAACTCGGATTTCACGGTGTTTGCTCTCGAAGACTTGAGCAAGATCCGAGTCCAGAAGCGAAGAGGTAAGCAGTTCAACCGGAAGCTCAACAACTGGTCGTTTTACCAGCTTGAGCAGTTCCTTCGGTACAAAGCTGAGAACCTTGGGAAGCATACACTTCTCGTCGACGCCAGGTACACCTCGCAGAAGTGTTCCAACTGTGGCCACGTCTACAAAGGAAACCGTGAAGGTTCTGCTTTCCGTTGCCGTCAATGCGGATTTCAACTCCATGCTGACCTCAATGCTTCGCGTAACATTGCTCAGGCGGGTATATCTTGCCTGAGTAGGCTGCCCTGTCAACCAGCCTAATGTAGCCCAACATGATCGGAGCTACAAGCCCCTCCCTTCAGGGAGGGGTAGTTGACCACAGTCCAGGATGAATACCCATTCTCCTGAGCACCCGTCGATGGCCATGTTCCTGGAGTTGCCTTTGTGCATTCTATCCCCGCCTTCAACGACGGTGCACCCTAGTTCCCGTGCGATTTCAGGCGTGGAGTCAGTAGATCCCGTGTCGACCACCACCACATCGTACGATAGTTTTTTGGCGCTGGCGATTGCGTTTTCGATTACGCCTGCCTCATTCCAAGCGATCATCGCCACAGATATTTCAGAACAGTTTATAGTAGTACCCCCACGATCCGACCATGAACCCTTTTGTCCCTACACCCCATGCATCTATGCTGTTTCCGTTATCGCGGATCGATATGCTGGCATCTTCTTTGTATAGGGTTATAGGCTGAGACAGTTCTCCAGGACCGCCAGACATTGGGGTCAGATCCCGTGCGAGAGGGAACGGGTATTTCGATAGAGATGAGTGTGGTGACCGCGGAATCACGATAACCTCTTCAGGAGTCTTCGGTAGCTGGCAGAAAGCGATGTTCGGAGCGTTGCCGGCCCCATTGGACTCGTCTGGTAGGATTCCTACGTGAGTCAGTTGTACTAGCTCGCCGTCTTTTAGATACCAGTCCATCGATTCCCATTCGTTATCTACTGTTCTTAGGCGTCTGGACAAGACGTACTTACTGTGCGGAGTTGTGCTAGCAACATTCCTACCGTGGGAAATCCTCCGCTCGATAAAAGGCACCTGGACGTCCCGCCCTCCGTGTAATTCCGTCCAGTGGTCCACAGAGGACGGCACGCGTTTCTCGCTTATTGGCAGACTCTGGTCGATGAATGATCCGAACTTGACGCCCAGATCATAGCTTGTCGCGGTCACGACATGGAGTCTGACGTGCATATCGGATGAGATCAGCGCTCCGCCCCGCGCTTCTCTGGCATTCTTGACTACTATTTTGACCTGATCGCCAGCCGTAACTTTGATCGAGGTAGACAGTGGGTTCCCGTCGATTAATATTGCTTTGCCGATATTGATGCACGTTGATTTGTCGCGGAACGGGACGGTGCCATACGACATTCCGCCTGATGGGTGGAACGGTGACATCAGTGAATTGAAGTTAAGCGTTTCTATTTCGTCGTCGTTGATTACCAGTCGCACATACTCGGGTACATCGTAGACGTCTATTCCGAGCTCGTCGTGAGGGGTGGAGAAGATCTCGATGCCTTCTATTTCTCCTACGTTATCGTGTGGTAGTTCCCAGTTAGTCGGCATTCTGTTTCCGTCTATGAAACAGTATGCACTAACGTTGTCTCCAGTGTACATTATTTCGCCAGGGTTCAAGTTCTCTTGGGAGAACCTGAAGACATAATCTATCGTGAACCTTTGGATCATTTTTTTCTCCGTATTGGCAACTCTTCGATTGGCGTGTCCAATGTTATTCCTCGCATATCATCCTTTTTCCCTTTCAATAAGAACTTGGTTGGCGAGCTCCATACCCAACCGCTCGTATACAGGTCTGGTGGATCATGCATTACTTCGCCTAACCGAGATGTTGTCCAGTTTTCCCCCGTAGATTCCACTACTATCATTCCATCAGATGCGTTTACCCACACGAACATGTGTCCATATATTGTGTCATCAGTTATTATACAATTGCCCACTAACAGAGCGTCCATACCATTATTATTCAATACGTACCAAATCAGTTCCGAAATGTCCGAGCAGTCGAATTTATTGCTTTCTAGCACGACTCCTACAAATTCGAATTCGTTCAATACCGTTTCAACGTTTTTAATCGCCGTTTCATTCGTAGATAGTGTTACGTTTGTTACCGTATCGATTCCTCGGATGGCGTATGGACCGATCTCTGGTGACCCACACGCTACCATTACTAACCAGGTACACAGTAATATTTTGTACATTACATTATGATCACGGCTTCATCAAATATATAGTCGATTGCTTCCAACGACAGCCGCAACCCAACCGATGTGTCTATGATATGAGGGCAGGTGCCGCTAGCGGTCCATTTATCTTTGATAGGCATATTGCGCCGCGCCGTTTTAATGGATATGTTTTTATTGTGGGCTCGGACTCTATTGCACCCACCACAGAATTCAGTGCGCCTAAGAATATCAAGGACCCTACGTCGTCGTTGTTTGCCGTATGTGTCAGGCTTATCGCCACTAGGCCCTGTTGCGGCTGTTGTTGGAATACCCCGTCTTTAAGAGGCAATCTGCTCCACATTAGCTGGCAGTACACATAAGAGGTAGCATCGCTTTCTGCGAGTATGGTTTCGCTACTCCACGTTGTCGTTTTCACTTTGTATGCGGCAGTTCGCATTGCCAGCCATGTCCCGACATATGTTTGTTTGGTGTAACAGCAGTATATGCTTCCATCACTGTTTATCTGTAGTTGTGGGGCGCTATATGAATATGGAGGGGTCCCCGTGGCAACCGTTTCTATTGTTGGCCACGATCCTCCACGAGATTTCGTTTTGTACCTTATGTGGTGGTTTGTTGATTCCCTGTATGCAATGTGGATGTTATTGTTCGGATCGATTAATATATTAGACGGGAAATCCGCGTTGTTGATGTCTTCCAAGTTTACCTGTTCCCGGGCTTGCCACCCGGCCGCGGTTTTGTACCAGTAATATATGTCATATGAACTGTTGTCACACATTATGTGTGGGTAGTCGTCTGTGTCGTAATCTATCGATGGGTAGTCGTAGTTCGATGCTGCGTCGTTAGTTATTGCTACTTCAGCCCCCCAGGATGATGTGGAGCGTTCTCTGTATGCTACATTGCGTATGTCAACGTCGGTCCCCCATCCTTTGCCAGTCCACACTACGCCTATAGTCACACCGTCGTTTTTCACCTGTATGCATGGCCGCACTTGATGATAGTCGTTGCCTGCAGTAGACACTTGTTCTACACTACCCCATACATCGGCAGCGGATAGACGCCTGTATTTTATACACCTGTGCCCTGATTCGCCGTATTCAGCCCATACGATGTGTATGTTATTGTCTTTGTCGACGACCATGTCCGAGAAAAGCTGGGGTCCTGCGAACGAATCGTCCACTCGGGCTTTTGTAGACCAGGTCTTCCCCCCGTCTGTTGATTTCGAGTGGTATATTAAATCTGTATACCCTGTGGTGAACACACAATGTAGTTCGCCAGTTTCATTCCCTTTGTTTCTAATCGCTATGTGTCTTCCGCACGTAGAGTCTATGACATCCATAACTCGACTATTTGTCCCGGAATATACGTCGTTTGCGATAACACATGCGGATTGCCCGTCTACAGATATATCGTGTTTCGCTTTTGCGAATATCACCTGTCTACATTTCGGGTACGTTTGTATCGTGCCTACATTCACTACGAATGTATGGGTGTGCCCACACCCGGTCGCTGCATCATGCGATTCTAGGTATGTTCGTATGCACCCGCTTTCTTGTGATGTCGTTATCGATACGTCCCCAGGAGTTACCGTTTCGTTCCCACCGGTGCCACCATATATGCTGCTCCCCCGTAGTAACCTCCCGTCGAAGTCTATTACATCCCAATCATCGCTTGGGGGGATGCTGTCAAACATCATTATTGCACCCGCCGGGATGAAGGTCATGTCGTAGTCGGCCTGCGCTAGAATTACGTCGATGTAAGGCGGAGTGTTATCTATGTATCCAGTATACCCGCCGTAGTAATGGTAGTGATTAGCCGAGGGTATGCTGCGCAGGTAGAACGATGACGCGGCAGCGTTGGTGACAATTTGTGATCCCGTGTACCCCTCGCAGAATATTCGTCTCGTCGCGTTTCCGCCTGTTTCGCCAACTGTCGCCCCTGTGCGGATATATTTGCTGTCTGCACTTGATAATCGTGTGAAACCGGATGGTAACGAGCCATCGAATATTATCACAGCATCTTTTGGGATTGCAGATTTTATGCATGTTGACCTGATCATCTTCAGCATGTAGTACGGGGGCACGCATGATTCGGATACTCCCTGTTGATAAACCGGGTCGAATTCGTGGCGATGCACCCCTTTTGATCCTGCAGCACCCATTTGATTTTTGTTACCGGATAGGCTGCATGATACGAATGTTAGATTGTACACGGGTGTGTCTGTGGTGGTAATAGTCCCTTCCTTAGGACCCATTGGAAATACGTTGTTGAAAAATTGTTCACTGTCGGACGCTAGTTCAAATTCGCTAGGGGTACTTGCTCCGGCAAATAGCATGTACATCACTGTGCCTCGTTCGTTCGTGATGTCAGTTACGTGCGTTTTATGCTCGTCGTCTTCGGAGTCTTCGTCGTCGCCGAGTGGTGTTCGGTCGTACACTATGATCGGGGCTGGAGCGTCTGCCGGCACATCAGCTTTGTGCCATACCTTGGCGTCGTCTGTGCCAGTCCCATAATCTTCAGCCCAGGCACCCAGTATGTTTCCATCTATCTCGGCTATCTGTATCTGGGCAGGGGGTGATCCCGGGTTCAACTTCTCAGATACGGTGGCGGGATCTACTGTTGTACGGTATCCTACGATAGCCAAGGATGTCGGGTTGGTGTAAAAACAGAGATTGATCTCCCGAGGATCCGCCAGGTTAGCCTGCTTGTCGTATACTACAGTCATGTCTTCAGCCGCCTGACGATCCACCGGTATGGTATTTCAACGTCTGCGGACGGATTCTTGTCTAATTGTAGCACGACTATAGTATCTTCGCCGCATTTTACCATGTTTATATCTATATTCCTTGTATTAGTAGTAGATTTCTGGATAGCCCAAATGTCTTGTGGTAGTGCTGGCCATGCGTTTTCGATCTTCTTGTATATCTCCACGGTCATGATGGTGTCTGCCGCTGCTCTGGCTTCGAAACCAGTGGTTGTTTTGGCAGTGTTTGCGATGAACGTGAGCTCGAATACTGATCCGTATGTCGCTGTTGTGAATTCCACCCCCACCGCAATGGTGTTGGTTAGAGTCACGGTTCCGGTTCCCTGGGAAATGTTGTCTCCTGCCAGAGATGCTATGATCGCATCCAGGTCTGTATTCAATGCAGACAGGCCGTATGTTGCGTTTGCCAGGTAGTCGATATATCCTGCGCGGGCGCTTGTTAATCTAGTTAGCAGCGTGTCCAGGTCAGTGTTCAGTGCGGATAGGCCGTAGGTCCCATTTGCTAGGTAGTCTAGGTATCCTGCTCTGTCCGCAGACAACCTCCCCAGAAGTGTGGTAGTATCTGCCAATATGCTGGTTAGGTCAGATTCTACGCCTGTCAAGTCTGTGCCGAATGGGTCTGCGCTGTTGTAAATCTTGAAATCATCGAATCGGATGTCGATTGTGTCGCCGCTGGATTGGTTTCCGGCCTCCAGTCGACACACATAATTTATCAATTCGTTGAATCCGAGTGCCGTTATATATGTGCTATCATAGTACAGTTCTACCGCAGACTCGAATATCACCAATTTGAATGTGTGGTATGCATTGTCTAGGACAGTGCCGGAGCAGTCCACTGCCACTTCGCCCGTACCATCGTTGTATCTCAGGTATGCGCTTGAATTGACGGTCTCCGATGTGTCCCGGAATGCGCCCCACTTCAAGTAGACGTTGGTTTCTTTCCACAGGTTCAGCGACGCTTCGCATCGTTCGCCGTCTCCCGCTGCTTCTCCGTCCTCGACTTTTAATTTCACCTCGATTATTGCATATTTGCCCCACCGGAATCTCGATTGGATGTATGCGATTCCGGCGGTTGCGCCGGTGGTGGCGATTTTCAGTTCGCCCCCCGGCTCGGTGATTTCCAGATCTCCAGATTCTACTGGCGAATCCCATATGTTCAGATCTATCGCGCCGTCGTCGAATCGATCCACTGCAGAGATCAGCGACGGTTGCCCACTGTATGGGTCCACTCTCACCTCCGACCCTCCCGTTTATATCGAGGGAGCTCGTCGTGTCTCGGCCCTATCTTGAACTTCCCGTGCTCGATAGGAACAACGTATGGCCGGATGGTGAAGGTGTGTTTCTCGCCGTCGAGCAGCCCTTCGAGATTGCGTGGCTTTAGACGGCCTTTGCCGTCGCCTTTTGGATAGATTTTTGGCGTCATTGGATGTTCGACCTCGGTACTGGCGCAGTCTCCCATGATCTAGGATTGGCCAGTGGTGCATGATCATAGTTAGTGCCGCAGTCTACTATGTAGTTTGCCCTGCCATCTCGGTTGTCGTCGCTGTACCAGTTTAGATATCCGTAAAAATTTTCTCGGATAGATATACCACTTGGGGTAGTCGCGTGGTCTGGGTCGTATTGGTCATACACGTCGTAATTGCAGTTCTCGTACATGGAATTATGGATCACGGAGTGACCCTTGTATCCCTCCGCACCTGTTTTGTAGAAATAAACTCCCACACAGTTATTGATGAGTATATTCTCGTGTATCCTGACCCTCTGGGCGTTATCGTCGATTCCGATTGCGTATCCATTGTTCCCGCATACCCCTCCTGCGCCGCATCCGGCACCCATGCCGTCGCCGCAACCGGTGATGTAATTGTTCTTTATGTCCGCATCTACTGTATCGTCTCCTACCAATATTCCGATTACTTCAGCACTGGAATTGCCGTTTAAGTAGCAGTTTTCCACGATAGCCTTATCCGCATCGTGCAGCCATATTCCGTTGATGTTCGATCCTGTGGTGTTTTTTATATCTAGTGCCAGGTTCCTAAACTTCTGTCCTGGCATCGTGGCTTTGATACCGTGCTGGCCGTCTGCATCTATTGCGAGGCCAGATACCTCGCAGAAACCTGCCGTGACCTCGAGTGCTGCTCCGCCAGTCGCCACCACTTTAGCTACGTTTGGTCCATCTTCGATTACTCCGATTAGCTGGACGTGTTCCTGGTCCACCAGCAGCGTTTCGTTGTAGGTCCCCGTTCGCACATAGATTTTGGTCCAGGGTTCCGCAATGGTGAGGGCGCCGCCTATGGTTTTCTTTGGTCGACTCCAGGAGTAGCCGTCGTTGTGGTCAGATGCTGCAGCATAGGCAGCATCCACGAATAAGGTGGTCCACCCAGATTTCTCTACACTCAGCTCTGAGATTTCTACCCGGATGCTACCCATGCCCATTGAGACCATTTAGATCGCCACTTCCTCGGCCGGCTCGTACCGCCACCCGTCCTCCCCTCCCCCGGCTTCACACCTGACCCAGCATCCACCGGGTTGAGGCTGGAACTCTGTGTCTTCGTCTGCACAGTCACCACCAGAATAAAAATAGGAGACGAGGTGCCGGATCAGGATTTGTTTGTTTCCGATCATCTCGGATTGATAAGTTCCTTTTCTGACTCGTTTTAACGCACTGACATACTCTTTCAGGGAGAAAAAGCGGTAGGTCTTGTCTGCCATGATCACGCGGCTAACACTACGGGGGATATGAAAACCGTTCTTGATAACCTCGCCTTCAATAGTTGACGTTTCTTGGGGAGGGCGCACCATCAGATATCATCCTCTTCGGTTTCGTCCCGGAGGTTCCCGGTCACGCTCCGACCTCGATAATTCCATCGAGTTCGGCCAGGGCTATCTCGATGTTCGCGAGATCCCGCTTGATCAGGCCGACTTGCTGCTTCTCCCGCTGAGCCTCGGCGATCTTGAGCGCCACCTGGAGCCGGTACTGAGTGACCTCGTACTCGTCCCGCATCTGGCGGACGATAGCTGCTTTTCCCGCGTCGTCGATCATGACGAGACCACCGCATTGATGTCGGCGATCATGGCAGCGATGTCGTCTCGGTCGGATCGGAGCGCGTTGAGCCTGTCCGTGTCCTGCCGAATTTGGGCGTTCATCTGAGTCCGCTGTTCTCGGAGCTGGTCCAGATCCAACGAAGCTTCCAGAACCGACTTCTCCCCGGTGTCCTGGTCGTACTCGTCATACGTGATCGTCACGTCGATGCCGGTTCTGGCGACCGAGACTATAGCCTCAGCCGCTTTCTTTCGTGTATATTCTTTGAAGTCCATTTTATCTCCCTCATGGTCACGGTGTGGTGGTGATCAGTCCTAAGTTGGTCAACGCTGTTATCAGGTTCGCCAAATCGGACGCTGTATCGCCGCTCAGGTCCACGCTCGGCTTGTTGATCGGCTCGGTCCCGTAGAATCCGAGTTGTGCCGTTGCGCCGTTGGCTACGTTCGTCCCTTTGATTATTCCGCCAATGTTGACGTAATTGTTTGTTGTGGCGGCTGGAGGATCGATATCGTAGCCGATTATGATATTGTAGTTGCCGGTTGTGATCAGGTTCCCGGCCTGGTATCCCAACGCGATGTTCCCGACACCTTCGGTTACGGCGTAGAGCGCGTAGTACCCGATCGCGGTGTTGTAGTAGCCCGTGGTGTTCGATCTGAGCGCGGATACCCCGATCGCGGTGTTGGTGGTACCCGTGGTGTTCGATCTGAGCGCGGATACCCCGATCGCGGTGTTGGAGGTACCCGTGGTGTTCGAGTAGAGCGCGTAGTACCCGATCGCGGTGT
>Ga0334899_1003031_pt1 | contig 12287 bp, 8 predicted proteins | sample GraSluR3_MG_FD_207219 | JGI IMG/M metagenome (GOLD analysis project Ga0334899, IMG submission 207219) | Sludge microbial communities from methane-producing bioreactor in Wageningen University, Netherlands - Granular Sludge_8_08-R3 | ecosystem: Engineered > Bioreactor > Anaerobic > Unclassified ... | reverse complement strand
TTACTTGCAAGTATGGTGTTTTCACTTTCTGCCGCTACCATAGCTGAGGCGGTTCCCTCGCTCACCGAGGAGCAGGTGCAACAGTTGCTCGAAGGTGATATGGTGCGTGGAAGGTCCTACAATGAAGATGTTCGGCTTCTGGTTCCTCAAGACTCCATAGCAGCTGCGCACCTGAAGAGTGCTCTGGAGAAACCCGACAGTTTTTCGGTGGTCTCTCTTATCTTTGTTCCCTATCCAGACTCTATGCAGGAGATGAGTTCACAGGAGCGACAGGTAGAGATATTCAATACCATGCGTTCCATCTCCACTCAGGAGGGGATCACCTATATCAGTCACCGTGCGGGAAACAAGCCGAAGGTGCTGATAGAGAAGTCCTGGTATCTGGAGACTCCGAGAAGTCGTAGCGGCATACCCGATCCTGTTTCTACTTTCGTGCCACGGACAGCTGAGTATTATGTCTTCCAGCGCGATTCGAGTTTTGGAAGCAATGTCTACAGTCATACATACGAGACGACCGATTCGGAGATATTTGTGAAGGTGAAGAACCTGGAGACTATGCGTGTCTTCAGTATTTTCAAGGCTGTGGACAAGGAGATGCTTGAAATTGCCATGTCTACCACGTTGCTGGACGAAGGTCTCCTGCTCAGCGCCATGGCAACCATCGAGGGACGAGATCCTCAGATTCGTGTGCTGGGCATCACCGTGGACCTTCCCAGTGCCTTCACACGCCGAACTACCGCGCTCGGTGAGTGGTTCGTTGATCAGCTGCATCGTTAGATTTGGTATATTCTTGGCTATAGAGGTCTATCGCAACCGATACATCGTGGTAGCTGTGTGCATGGTCTCGAGCAGCATTCCCCAGACGGGTCTGCAGTTCGGGTGATTGCTGTAACCTTTGCAACGCTTCGGCGAATTCGTGTGGTTTTTGCGGATCACACAGTATACCCGTCTTTCCCTGTTTGATTAGGTCTCGATTGCCGATGATGTTCGAGGCTACAATCGGTTTTCCTGCTGCCATTGCTTCCAGTATGGAAACCGGCATTCCTTCCCAAAGCGATGTCTGTAGGTAGATTTTTGCATTGCGAACGTGGTGTATCGCCTCGGATCTAGGCACATAGCCGGTTACGGTGATATTGGAAGCGGTGAGCTCAGAGCTGAGCGGACCGTCTCCCACCCACAGAAAAGGGACATCCGGTAAGCTCTTTGCGATGGTATTGAAGAGTTGAGGGTTCTTCTGTGGTGCGATTCTTCCTGTGGTGACTACACAGTTTGTTGGCTCTTCGGTTATCGTATCGAACAGTGAGGTATCGATGAAGTTGTTGATCACCATCGTATCTGAGGTAATTTTTAGAGCTTCGATCCGCTCACCTTCAGATACTGCCACTATGGTTGCCCGTTTATATCGGTCTGCCAGGATTTCGAGGGTAAGGAAGATTCTCCGTTTCGTTGCACCAACATCGGTACGGAGGAATGAGAATCCATGGGGGCTGTAGAGCAATCTTTTGGAGAACGATCCCTTTGCAGCCAACCTGCCTAACACGCCGGCTTTTGAGGAGTGCAGATGAATCGTGTCGGGTTCAAATGTACGAATCGCTTCTCGTATGGCGCCTACAGCACGCCTGTATGTTTTCAAAGACCCCATGGGAATATATTGCAACGAAATATGTAGCTGTGCAAAATCCTCTTCGTATGTCTTGGGTGAATCTGGCCGAAGCGAGTGGAGAATGCGTACGGTGAATGCTTCGGGATCGAGATTGCAGGCAATGTCTCGCACGATTGCATAGACTCCTGTGGAGAAGCTCTCTACTACGTAAAGCAACTTGGTTTTCCGAGGGGTTGTGTGCTGAGTTTCCATGAAGACAGTATAACGTGAAAATCGACTTCTGTACATGATTACTCGCAATTCATAGTTTCGGTTATTGACTATGAGAAAAAGAATTAGTATTATCTGGTGATGTCGGTTCTGGAGTATTCTGTAACAATCTTGCACAGTTGCTTGTTTACTGATTGACTTGCTTCCATGAATCAAGCATAGGAGAGTTGATGCAATTTGAAACTTGTTAGATATATACTCATGGCACTGCTCCTGCTTTTGGTCCCACTGTTCTCGATTGCAGCGGAGGCTCAGCAGGATCTCTACCATATAATCGCTTATTACTCATTCGATATCAAAGGTTCCTCAAGCGAGCGAATCATTCGTGATATGATTGTCCCTCCCGCTGGGGATGCCCCTTATACCTCCGTTGAATCGATGGTACGAGCTCTAGATGAAAAGCGGTCTAAATTGAACAATATGCGTGTGTTCGAAGAAGTTTCGTACACCTATGAGGCAGTGCATGCCGACGATGTGGCTATTCGCTACAGAGTGAAGTTCTACATAGACGATGCATTTTCGTTCATTGCCATTCCCTATCCAAAATATGACTCGAACTATGGTTTCCGTGTTGGGGTGAAAGCCTACGACAAGAATCTGTTCGGCTCTTTTGCCGATTTGTATTTCGTGGTGAATGCAACGCAGATTGCAAACAGTTGGGAAGATTGGGAGTGGTTCTCCGAGTTGACCATCAAGAACATCCCAGCTGGGGAAAGCTCGATAAACCTCGGGGGTGAGCTCGAAGCCATTCAAGAGGCAGGGGAACTCAGGGATCTCATATATTCCGGCTATATCGATTGGACGGGAATTCCTCTAGCGCAGACTACCTTCGACTTTCATGTGGATATCGATGAAAATGAAGAAACTGAAAATGCATTTGACAAATTGCTCACGACAAGCGTGCAGTGGAATGATCTGCCATGGTTCAATTCTGCACTTCGTGTGCGCCCTGCATTCCAGTTCAGGCAGGATGGCGATTTCGAGCTCTGGGAGATCGACAATGCATCGTTTCACTCCTCGGTAGATCCGATTTTGATCAACGGAGAGGAGTATGTGTTTGACAATACCATCAAGTTGAAGTTCCCTCACGAATATGTTCAGTTCACAACTTCGCTTACCTTGGCAGATGCCGCAATCTTCGGTATGCCGATCTCATTCTGGGTCTCTTCGGATAACTATTTCCATATGGGGCGACAGGAGTTTTATGATAACACCTACGCTATCGGTACTTCGTTGGGCTTCTCGCTTCCGTTCTCAATTTCCTATTTGGGTTCCTATTCGGTCTCACTCCGCGATGGATTCGACCTTACTACCACGGCAACCAATCACGTACCAGTTTTTTCCACTACACAGAGTATCTCGTTTGGTCGTATCAATTGGGTTGGAAATTTTCGGAAAGGAGTTCGTGGAGTCTTCTGGGGTAAAGCCGATTATGCTCTGTTCTCTCGAGATCTGCAGAACAGCGACTACTTAACCTACGCAGTGCAAGGTGAGTTGACAGCTCATGCGACGCTGGGGCGCAGAATCGGGTTGAGCACCCAAGCGATGGGATTCTACTCGCATGTCCCCTCGTTCGATTGGTATGAGGATCAATCCTTTCCCGAGTTCTTGCCGAACAGGAGCAAAAGTGCCTCTGAAGCTCTGCGGGGAATTCTGGATAGAACCTTCGACTCCACAGTTGGTGAATTCGATCATCAGAAACTGGGAGCGGTGGCCAACTTCGATGCGACTCTCATGTTCATCAAGTTCAAGGGCTTCGCCGAAGGGTTTATGAGTGCGTTCATGGATATTGGTGTGTTCACCCCGACGGTGGACACTGGATCTGGATCGAACACCGTGACACAAGATGATCTCATTATGTTCAAGACCGTCGGTGTGGAAGGGTACGGGATCATGGACAAGTTCCCCTCCTATCCAATTAGAGGCTCGCTCGGTTTCAATCTGGACGATGTTATCAGCCACTTCAAAGGTGATATCGCGTTCTCGGATATCGAGTTCGAGCTCACCATCGGGATGGGGTTGCATTACTAGAAAATCCGCAGAGAATACTCGGCCCCAATCAACAGTTGAGTATCTGTGGAATACTGATTTGCATGCCAGCGGTTGATCCAGTCGATCCTTGAATATATGCGAACACGCGTATCTGGTAATTTCACGTATCCACCCAATTCCAGTATCAATGAATAGGTGGGAGTTCCAGTAGGGGTTGGGCGATTCAGTTCGGAAGGACCGGTCTCAACATGTTGATCTTTTTCTCCCTCAATCATTAATCCATTACTCCCCTGTATAAAAAAGCTTAAATTACTAAAAGTACCGAATCCATTGATATGGTCGAATGAAAGTCCAGTCGAAGCGACGATTGTATCAGGACCATAACGATAGCCTAAAAAGGCGACACTACCACGACCGTAACGCATATTGATGGCGTGAACGAAATCCAGATTATATTCGGTATTTTCCTCTGAATCAAAATTTTGAGTATTGTCTCCAGCACGGAGATATACGTAGGGTGCTGTATAGACACCCTCGATATACATCTTCAATGCACCTCTTGGTACCGTTCTCGCGTAGTTTAGACCAACAAGGCCAGCATAGGCGTTTGGAGGGATCTCCTCTGCGTAGGCGCCAACTTCGCCAGGAGTTTGGAATTGGTCAAGGAAGAATTGGGCATTCAGAAACCACCGCCGAGATAGTGAAGCTTCGATTTCTAGAGTCATAGAATTATTGACCTCACCGAAGTTTTGCAGATTATGGAGAAACATGAGGGGGTTGAGCATCCTGAGATCCAATCTACTGGTGTAAAATAGAGTCCCTTCTGTAAGGGAGATTCTCAACCAGGGAAGAACCTCGGCTTCAAGACGGTGAGCAAGGTACAGTCGGGATAGGCTACCGTGGAATAGGGTATTCCAATTTGTTCCATTAGTACTGGGAATGATTGCATGACCCGATTCATCCAATGAATTCATTGGAATGGCAAGGAATGTATACCGGAGCAAATCATTGGATGCGCTGGCATGGATAAAGTCGTGATAGGCAACATGGTTACCGATTGTAAGATTCCCGGTATTACCTCCTCCCCATCCGAGTGTATCTCTTCCTGTGACTAGCGACCATCGATCTCCAGAGATACCCATAAATGTGGTATGGGGCAAACTATTTTGTAGTTGCGTCTCTGATGTGCTGGTCATGAAGGGAAAGTTGATACTACCACCGGAGAAATCCTCTTCGTTCAAGCGTTTTTCCAGGCTATAGGAGACGATTCCATAGATATGGTCGCTTAAGATTGTTTCCGCTTGTGCGTACAGGAACGGGCCTCTGTCATTATATCGATGGACCCAATCCCACTCATCGGCAGAAGAGTCCCGATTGGTATAGGCCTCTGGTGAGAGGGTAATCTGTGCTTCGATCGGAGTGGTAGAAAAGGGTACAGCCACCTTTTCCTTAATAGATTTTAGTTCTTCTAGGCTATCGTCATCGAGGTCGGTCACTTCCAGTTTATCAATCTGTCTGAGGATGTCATGACCGGAGAGCGGCCCAGCCGAGGACTGGGGGAGAATACCCGCTTCTATACTGATATGTCTCAGACTATCTAAAATGGGATCTCCATTCCGATAGATCTTGGAAAGCGGATTGGCAACCAAAAGCGGTAGAGAACATATCATGAAAAATATCAAGAAATTCTTTTTCATCTATCGCTCCATTAGATTCTCAATCATACAGGTTGAAACCAATCTGTATGACATGGTTGAATGAAGGTCTACTCCATGGATCGACTGGTACGTCGTTGAAGTCACCGAGAGAAATGAGTTCTCGTTCGATCATGGAACCGAATCGGTAGGATCCAAATACGGTAAGCGGAAGTCTCTCAAATCTCTTCGTTACACCGATTTCTACGGAGATGTTCTTTTCGAAAAGGTTCTCAATAAAGTCCTTTGGATCCAAGTTATCCATGTCCCTGTAGTTCTTGTTGACCGACCTGTCGATGGTATACCCGTACTGTCCGCTTCGCCGTTGATACTTCATCGTAAGGAACATGTTGATCGTGTTGGAAAATCCTATCCGAGTTGAGACCAGAAACTCGTCCGAGTTCGGATAGAGTGGATAACCGAGGCTGAATCCCTTGTTCACATAAGCAGTTTGGATGAGATTGGTCTTATAGACAGGGGTAAGAACATATTCCTCATTTTCTCTCTCAATTAAGATATCTCCGTCTTGCAAATCTGTTTCTCCATCAATATAAGGTATTTCTTCGTACCCCACAAACTCCTCTTCCGGAATCGCATAGTGTGTATAGAAGAATGGTTCCAACTTGGTGTATTGGAATGTAATCTTGGAGAATTGGCCTACCGGAAGATCGATGTCTATACCACCTTGGAAGCCCATGATATTTCGATAGTGGGTGAAAAATTCGCTGGGGGAGATTTCATGCATCTCTGTTGTAGCCAGTGCCGCATATACGCGCAAGAGACCGGGTAGACGCCATTGGAAATCGATACCGGCCAACATATTGTCCATATCTCCAAGAAGGCTCTGTTGGAGCATTAAAATGGTGAAGGGATTGAGATATCCTATCTCGAATCTTTTTACCCATACATTCGACTCATATATTCCAAAGGTGAAGTTCCATGGAAGATCTATTTCAACCCGCTTGGCGCTGTAATTATTGTTGAATTGGTTGTCATGTAGACTTTGTGCAAAAAAAGCATCGTTTCCTTCTATCCCTTCTTTGAGTGCGAATCCTCCCAAGGATCCGGTTATGAAACTGTATCTGAGCCAATCAGCTAGATGCAGATGACCCTCAATTGCTTCAAAAGGTGCCGCCTTACCTGCAAGTTGCAGTCCATTGGTACCAACGCCCCAATTGCGCTTTACCGCGCCCCAGCGTAATTCCAGTAACCCATCCCATAATGAAGTACTGATTTCTGGGAATAGGTCGAACCCAGCGTAGAATTCACCAAAGGGGATGCTGTCGCTGCCTCTGGATCCAGCGAGGAAATCCATGTAGAAACCCTCTCCTGGAATAGTGAAATCATTGTCCAGGAACGGTGTGCTATCGAGTTTGTCCATCCGTAACCCGACGTCCATAGAAAAGGAGACAATATCCTTGATATCGCTCTTGATATACGGTCGTATTGTGAAGCGGAGGTCTGAATGGTCACTGTCCGTCAGGGGGGTAGTTGCTTGGAATTCGACTTTTCCGCCAACCTCCAGATAGATATTATCTTCTTCCAAGTACGTATGGTATGACCCCGTCCCCACCATATCGTTGAAGGATTCAGTCGAGGAGTAGTCTCCGGCGAGTTGCTTAATCAGGTATGCAACCTCCTCTTTTTCCGTATTTCTGAGAGGCTTTTCATATAGTTCTTCCAAGAACCTGATGATGGTCGCAGTAGAGTATGGACGGACAGTGGAAAGTTTGGGCAGTAGTCCCCGAATCTCGGCGGAATCGAGTACATCATAGACACGATGACCCAACGGAACGGATAACTGAGAAATCGCAGAAAGTGGTGTTGCTATAATCAGTATGAGTACCATGACCAGTAATGTTTTGATGGTCTTGTGGGGTTTTCTCGATTTTCGATAGGTATTTGTATTCACAATATTCTCCTGTACTGTATGCTGATTGTACATTATTATCTTGATTCTTTCCTGCTCTCTTCCAAACTTTCCAGTGCTGTAAAGACCTGCAGGAATTGACTCTCCCAGGATAGGTTTTTCCTTGCGAATTCACGCATCTGGGCGCCGATTTCTTCATTGCTCCGCGCTTGGGAAATGAACTCCAAAACACTATGCATATCCACGGGGCTCTCATCTTGCTTAACATTTAAATTCCAGTTCCGATCCTGCGGAATCACCGGATCTATACCTGATGCAATGTATGGAATCCCATGGGCAAGATACTCCCGAGCCTTCAAGGTCGCGATTCCAGTATGACCTATTCTATGGAGTCCTAGTGAACCGACAGCAACATCTGCTGTGTCGAAGAATCGATTAAGATCCTTCCCGAAGGCAGGTCCCTCGAAATGGACATACGATTGGATCTTCATGGTCTTGACCAGATCCTTCAGCTTTTCCCGACTTCCATCCCGATCCGGCCCAACGATGTGGAAATGTATATCAGGGTCACCAGTCGTTCGTGATTCATTATAGTGGGCGATTCCATTGATGATTCGATCATATGCGTTCATCATCTGGACATTGGCTACCCCAAGCAGATGGATATCTTTCTCCGATGGCTTGTACTTGCGCTCTGGTATAGCTTCCAGGGAGATCCCGTTGGTGATATTAACAGCAGGAACACCCCTATAGGAGTCAGCCTGCACGGTACCGATGAGAGAGAATAGATCGAACCAATGGGCTAGGTGCAACTCATAGCGTTTGGATATCCATGTGAAAAGCTTCCGGTGTAATCGCTTCTCGGTAGCCTCTTCTCGTTCGGGAGGGAATGTAGGAAATTCCATCACCAGTTTGCATCCCGACTCCTTGATAGTCTTCAATGCCCTTCCCATTGGTGGGACAGCGGGCATCATCCTGATATAGGAGACGTAATAGTGGGGATGTTTGGCGAATATCTGAACAGTCGCCCTGTAAAGAGCATTGAATGTAAGTAACCTTCCGATTCCAGGTATTCTGTGAAGTGGGATTTTCGCAACCTGTGTTCTGGTATTGTCACTACAGAGGAATATGGTTCCACGCTCAATTCCAAGAAACGAGATACGATACCCTAAATTCGTAAGAGCTTGCATTTGATAATCGAATTTAGGGAAGGGAGGAGACTCATTGGGATCCAAGTAATATTTCATAAGGAAGAATATGTTTTTCATCCACAGCGCTCTCTTTGATTCAATGTATGGTAGACTGTACCATAAACAATGATGGTTTGACACCTGCAATATGGCTTATGGTGGAATAGAAGGGACGAGTATGCTAAGGTACATCAGAATAATTCGAATTCGAAAATGAAGAAGATCAATCATATCTGCGTAGTTACAAACCTATTTCCTCCGTTCCCCTATGAGACTGCTGGAATGTTTCTCTTCAATCTTCTTCAGGCGTTTGTGCAGGAGGGTGTCGAGTGTACGGTGATTCGTCCAGTCAGTCTCTCGAAAAATATAGTGAAAAGAATTCCACTTCCACCACCAGTCGATAGAGTCGGAGTGGATGGAGGATCCATAGAGGTGCGATCACCGCGATACATTTCTTTCAGTGACAAGAATGCTTTTTGGCTCGAGCGAAGTTATCAAGCCAAGGCTCGGGCTGTGGTAAGGGAATACAAGGCGATAAGGCGTTCATTCGATGCGGTGTATTGTCAGTTCCTGACTTCTGGGAGAGCTGGACTCCTGTTGCACAAGAAATTCGGCGTTCCTTTTTTTACCGCACACGGCGAGTCCGACTTCACTGAACAGTTTGATCAGTACAGAAAAAGCATGATAGTCGATTTTTATGTAAAAAGCACCGGGATCATTGCTGTTTCGACTCCGATTAAGCAATATATTCTCGACCGATTTGGAAATTTTGATCGGAAGATCACCGTTGAACCTAATGCAATCAATACACAAGTTTTCTACCCCCGCGATAGAGTTGAATCGAGAGCCATGCTCCAGATACCTCAAGATCAAACGGTTGTGCTCTTCGTCGGGTACCTGAATGTGAGGAAAGGGGCGACTCGTCTTGCCGAGGCTGTGAGAGACCTCAAGGATATTCACGCCTATTTCATAGGAAATGCAGATGGGGATGTTCCGAAACAGTCGGAGAATGTACACGTGCTTGGAGAAAAAATCCAATCAGAGGTGATTACCTATTTGAGTGCTGCAGATATGTTTGTGCTCCCAACTCGCTCTGAGGGGAGCTGTAATGCAATCATTGAGGCCATGGGATGTGGACTGCCTGTTATCTCTTCCGACCGGGACTTCAATAAAAATATCTTAGATGATGAGTGTGCGATTCTACTAGACCCAAACGATATTGGACAGATTCGTTCGGCAGTTCAGACATTGGCTCTCGATACTGAGTTGCGAAGGAAGAAAGCCGAAGTAGCGCTTGAGAAGGCGAGGAGTATGGATATTAGCAGTAGGGCAAAACGTATTCTCAGATTCATGGAGAGCAAACTTATGGAAGGGAGTGAGTTAGACCATGAATAAGATTCAAAAAGCAATAAACAGGTTTCATGACCCCTACGCGTTCCTAGCTGGTCTAGGTCGTAACGGATTATTGAATTGGATGCCTGATTCCTTGTATTTGAAAATAAGATACCGGGATAGAACCGGCCGAAAATTAAACTTGAATAACCCAGTATCGTTCACAGAGAAGATCCAATGGTTAAAACTCTATAACCGGCGACCAGAGTACATAACATATGCCGATAAATTCGCTGTGCGGGACTATGTAGCGTCCAAAATTGGAGGAGAGTATCTAGTTCCTCTCATCGGTGTTTACGACAGTGTAAAAGATATCCCATGGGAAGAGCTTCCTCAAAAATTTGTGTTGAAATGTACACATGGGTCGGGAACAAACATTATCTGCAAGGATAAAGACTCTCTTGATATCGAGGCGGCCAAAAAACAACTTGATAAGTGGATGCACACTAACTGGTATTGGTGGGGGAGGGAATGGGTGTATACAAAGATTTCTCCCCGGATCATTTGTGAGGAGTTTATCCGGACTACAGATGGTGAGACTCCTTCAGATTATAAATTCATGTGTTTCGAGGGAAAAGTGCGATTGATTCAAGTGCATCAGTTCCGGCATACAGATCACCACACTAAAGACACCTATACGGTCGATTGGAAGAAAACACAAATTTCCCATGCATTTGCGATGAGCGATTCGGAAATGCCTAAACCGCGGAACTTAAAAAAGATGATAGAAGTTTCTGAGATTCTTGCACGGGGCAATCCATTTATCAGAATTGATTTGTACACTCCCGACGATGATACCATCTATTTTGGAGAGATTACCATGTATCCTACATCGGGATTCTCTCCGTTTTCAGATTATCATGACGATATCATGCTGGGGTCCTGGATACATCTTCCTAAGAAACATGCGCAATGATCGATACCTGTATACTAAATGTACGGACTGCTGAAAAGTTGGAAAAGAGAGAGTTATGAATGAACTGATTAGTGTAGTGATAACAACTTACAAAAGGCCATACGGCACCTTGCTTAGAGCCGTGCAAAGTGTGCTTAGTCAGACCTATACCACGTTCGAGCTTATTATTGTCGATGATAGTCCCGCCGACTATTGTGATCGAGAAAGTATAAGACAGAGTATACTGGAACTTAATGATCAGAGAATCGTGTATATCCAACATGAGGTCAATAAAGGTGCTTGTGCAGCGCGCAACACGGGAATTCAGCATGCCAGCGGGAGGTATATTGCCTTCTTGGATGACGATGACGAGTGGTTACCAAAGAAACTGGAGCTACAGTATAAGAGAATGACCGAGACGAAGGCCGATCTAGTCTATGCTGGTTCCAGAACGATCTATGAGTCTCATGGCCAAGTAAGAAAGGTTGCAATCAGGAACGCTACTACGACTGGATATGTGTTCGACCTGCTCATGATAGAGAACTTCATTGGCTCGACATCGTTTGTCCTCGTTCGCAAGGAGGCATTGCTACGGAGTGGCAATTTCAATGAACGCATCAAATCTGCTCAGGACTATGAACTGTGGCTTCGAATAGCTAAGAATGGGTTGGTAGAGGCAGTGAACGAGCCATTAGTGAACTACTATGTGCATGAAGATGAGAGGATTTCTACCAATCTAGATAGCAGGATTCATGGTAAAGAGATGATATTGGAGTTGTATGACGATTATCTCGCTGAACACCCTAAGGTAAAAGCAATTAAACTCCACAAACTGCTTCGCTACTATCAGGTAAAGTATGGTCGAAGGTATGCGCTTGGGAAATGGTGTGAAGCATTCAGGACTTATCCATGGAACTTGATTGGGTTGAAATCTCTGATTCGCATTGTGTTACCTAATCAGAAAAAACTGGATCCATAATTCTTCAATGTGCCAGTTTTCTTCTTATGCTCTTAAGTATCCATTCGAAGAAGTGGTAGGGAACAGTCGCCGCTTTCCTGAACTTAAAAAACATCTCCTCTTTGAATGTACCGACTCGCCAGATTTCATCTTTCCTGTTTCGCAGCTCTTCAACGATCGCCTGCACCTCATCCCAATGTGGGTTGAAATGAACATCTCGAACCGCGTACCGAAGCATTCTGCTCTTATCGGTATGAAAATAGTGCAAGAGGTTTACATCTTCTCGAGGGTCAAACTCTAGATCATACAGTTCCTCAGACTTTGATGCTTTGTTGTAGATGTACTTGAAGTTCCCTTTAATGATCGCTAACTTTCGGTGTGGTTGAGCAAAGTATGCACAATCCGAATAAACATACTCATCCT